>ERZ777305.541-NODE-541-length-61465-cov-24.267220_pt1 | contig 61465 bp, 56 predicted proteins | sample MGYA00374965_ERZ777305 | MGnify/ENA primary metagenome ERZ777305 (study PRJEB29328, sample SAMD00013331) | mouse gut metagenome | study: EMG produced TPA metagenomics assembly of the Metagenome analysis of fecal microbiota from mouse which was promoted...
TCAAAGCACTAAAAAAGAGAGGCTGCGCCGTAAACCTTAATTACGACACAGCCTCTTTTTGCTTTTGAGTTACTCCAGATCCAAAGGCATGTAATGCTGATAGGGGTGGTCACATGCCGGGCATTCCTTAGGCGGCTCTGTGCCTTTATGCACATATCCGCACACAAGACAGCGCCACAAAATCGGTTTTTCGCGTTTCCACACAGTTCCTGCCTTAACCTGCTCATGCAAACGTGCAAAGCGGTCAAGATGATGCTGCTCTGCCTTAGCTATGGCAAGGAAATGCTCGGCAATTTCAGGAAAACCTTCCTGCTTTGCTATCTTGGCATACTCGTGGTAAGCCTGTACTCCGCCAACCTCTTCCTCGCCCATTGACACCATGAGGTTCTCCTCTGTGGTTGTCGGCGGGAGAGCATCGACATTTACCGTGCCCACAACCGATCCGCCGCCAAGCATCTTCAGAAAAACTTTTGCATGATGCAATTCGTTGTCTGCGGTTTCTCTGAAAATTTCACCGACAGGAAAATAATTTTCCTTGTCAGCCTGCTTTGCATAGAATGTATAGCGGGCATATGACTGAGACTCATTGAGATAGGAAGAGACGATGTTTTTCTCTGTCTGGGTTCCTTTTAGGTTTGCTTTTGCCATATCCTGATTATTAGTTGTTGGTTATACTCGATTTTCACTAACTAAAACGCCGATGCACATGGCAAGGTTCAGCAAACAGGACTAATCTTCAAGAAAATATGTCAACGATGTAACCACTCTCACCTTTTTAATATAGGGTGTGGTAGCATCGCGGTCCTCGATAGAAAACTGACCCTGACGCGCGGTCTTTATCTTGCCGAGACGACTGTCGGAATCATCGGCAAATTTCTTTGCCGCCTCGCGGGCATTCTGCGTTGCCTCAGCAATCATTTCGGGCTTTATGCTGTTCAGGTCGGTGAAATCATAGGTAATTGTAGTGCTGTAGTCGCTTATAATAGCGATGCCCTTGCTGAACAGCTCGCCCTGCCGGTTTATCAGAGAATGAACCTGCTTGACCTTGGATGAGCTGACAGTCACAACAGATGTCACCGCATAGTTGTATGGCAGCGGATTGGTGTTGTATCTGTCGGTCTGCAAATCCTGCACCTTGGGGGCTCCTATGCTTATTTCATCCTGCGACAGCCCGTTTGCCACAAGAAAGTCCACAATCTGATTATTGACAGCCGTCACTCTCTGGTACACCGTAGGCAAATCATTGCCCACCTCCTTGAACATAATAGGCCATGTCACAAGATTGGCATTAACCTCGCGCTCGGCAAGCCCTTTTACATCAACTACCCGCTGGCGGTCGGTAAATGAGTTCAATCCGCTTTTGACACAAAGACCAAGCGCAAGCAGACCCGCTGCAAGCACCACAGAAGCAATAATGTTTGTTAGTTTCATAAAAGTATGGTTTTAATTGTTAAACGACAGCATCTGTTCCATAAGCGAACGGTCATTGCTAAGACGCGGCACCTTGCGCTGACCGCCGAGTTTTCCGGTCGACTCAAGCCACGCGTCAAACAAGCCCCTGCGGGCTTCGACAACCGTGAGATTATCAAGAAATATATCTCCGGCGCGCTTAGCCTGATAATCGCTGTTCTCAGCCTTCAGGCAATCGTCCAGAACCTTCGCGAAGGCTATCATGTCTGCCGGAGCCGTGGAAAATTCAACCAGCCATTCATGACGACCCTTGTTGCCATCCGCGCTGAAAACAGGCGCCACGGTATAGTCCTTGACCGCGCAACCCAACCTGTCGCACGCCGTCCTGATTGCCGCATCGGTATTATAGACCATCACTTCTTCTCCAAACGCGTTTATAAAACTCTTTGTTCTGCCAGCTATTGTTATTGTAAGAGGATTTACCGACTCAATCTTAACCACATCGCCAATCGGGTATCGCCACAAACCGTTGCACGAGGTGATTACCAATGCGTATTTTTCGCCTTTGACAACCTCCCACACCGGCACAGGCTCGGCTTCGGGGCTGCCTGCCGGCACAAATTCGTAAAACACTCCCGCGTCCATCATCAGCAACATCTCAGGCGAATCCGGACGTAGCTGCGCGGCAAAGAAGCCTTCAGACGCATTGTAATTTTCCCAGTACCTCATCTTTGCGGGGTCTGTTACCGACATGTACTCTTTTCTGTACGGTCCGAACGCTATGCCTCCGTGAAAAAACACTTCCAGCCGCGGCCACACCTCATGTATGTTCCGGGCGCCTTTTGCCTTGATGATTTCCCGAAGCACCGTCAGAAACCAGGACGGCACACCTGAGATATTGGTCACATCAGCCTCCGAAGCCGCCCGCACAAGAGCCGGCAGCTTCTGATGCCAGTCCTGCATGAGCGCCACTTCTTTCGACGGCACTCGCACAAGGTTTACAAGCGGATTTATGCAGTCAATCAGGGTTGCCGACAGGTCGCCCACCTTGGCGCCCGAGCGCTCAAGATTAAGTTCATTCGCATAACTGCCTCCGAGAATAAACGACTTGCCGTCAAAAATACGACTGTCGTCATAACAGGACAGATACAGCGCCACTGAATCGGTTGCTCCGCGATAATGACACCGTTTCAGCGACTCGGCTGTCACCGGAATGTACTTGCTCTTGCCGTCGCTGGTTCCCGACGACTGCGCGAAGCGACGTGTAACGCCCCGCCACAGCACATCGCGCTCGCCGGCTATCATTCTCATGACATAGGGACGCAGCTCGTCATAAGGAGTCACGCCGACCGCCTGCACATAATCGGAATATGAGCGGACGGCATTGTAGCCGTGCTGCCTGCCCCATTCCGTCGCCCCGGCTTCTGCCACAAGCCGCGCAAGCTCCCGGCGCTGCACCGCCTCCGCGTCTACAGCCGCATCCACACACTTTTGCGCCCGGCGCACAAACAAAGGTCTGAGCAATCTGGTAAGATTCATAACAATAATGCTGTTCAATCAACGCAAAAGTATAAAAAATCAAGGAACAAACCGACTCGCAGCCACGTTTTATAAGCGAGGGATGAACATTACTCCACACGTTACCGTTCTGTTCGTCGTGTTTTATTCATGATATTTATTAATTTTGCAAACGAAAACATAGCCGATATGAAGACAAGAAAAACTCTTAGCCTTATCGCATTTGCTTTCATGACTGTAGCGCTGGGCGCATGCAGCGACGACAACGACTATTATTACTCCCCGCTCATAGGCGACTGGGTTCTTGTCGCCGACGAGTACGGACCTGTTGACGGCGACCAGCCGATATTCCAGTTCTATACCGACGGCAGCGGCACCTATACCGACTACGACTGGGGAAACGAATATACTTACGCAATTTACTGGGAACCGGACGGCGACCTGCTGTACATCAATTTCAGTGACGGGCAACAATGGGTATATCAATGGGATATAGACGGTACATTTCTGTATCTGACAGACCTTGACACCGGCAGCCTGCTCACTTTCCAGATGTATTAGACATTTGCTCCGGCTCTCTCATAAAGAAAAATGAACGAGCCCGAACTGCCTCAAAACGAAAAATGGACCGAAATAGAGCACCTGCCCAAGTGGGACGAGGAGTACTACGATGTGTACACCGCGAAGAAACACGGAAAATGGGTGATGCTCAAAACACTCAAGAGTCACTATAAAGACGACCCCCGCTTTATAGCGATGATAGAGAAGGAGTTTGATGTGCGCTATAACCTCGCTCATCCGCACATAGTCATGATAAACGACTTCGAGGATGTGCCGGGACTCGGAAGATGCATCATCACCGACGATGTCTACGGCGATTCCCTAAGCACTCTTCTCGAGCAGAAAAAGGTCACCGGAGAACATCTTGAAAAAATATGCACCCAGCTCGTGGACGCTCTCGACTATATACAGCGCAACCATATCGTCCACTTTCCCGTAAAGCCGGAAACCATAATATTCACCGAGAACATCGGCAATCTCAAGCTGATTGACGTCGGTTTTGACCAGCGCGAACACCTCAGCCCGGCAGACGCGGAGGAAGACATCCTGAACTTCGGCAACGTTTTGTCACAGGTTCTGTCACAGGTTCCGGACGCGCCTGCCCGTCTGAAGAAAATAGCGGCAAAGTGCACCGACCCCAATCCGCGCAACCGCTACCAGAACATTCACAGCCTGCGCATGGACCTCGCCAACCGTTCAGGCAACAAAATGTACATAGCCATAATAGCGTTTCTGATTATAATGATCGGCATACTGATATGGCTCAACTCGGCGGGAGCCCCTGCCCGCCCCGACACCTTGCCGGCAGCATTAGTCCGGTCATCATCATTTCTTTCATAATTTGTTACAATTTTGCTATGAGTGTTGAAGTAAAAATCATCACCCCGTCCCGCAAGGAACTTAAAAAATATGTACGCTTCGGCATAGACCTGTACAAAGGCAACGACTGCTTTGTGCCCCCGCTGGTGTCTGAAGAGACCGAGACCCTTATGCCCGACAAGAATCCGGCTTTCGAATACTGCGACGCATGCTCTTTCATGGCTTTCCGCGACGGCAAGCCTGCCGGACGCATAACCGCCATAGTAAACGAACTGGTAAACGAACGCACCGGCAAAAAAGAAGCCAGATTCGGATTTGTCGACTTTACCGACGATGCCGAAGTTGTAGATGCCCTGTTCAATGCAGCCGAAAACTGGAGCCGCGCCAAAGGCATGACAGAGATAATCGGTCCCATGGGATTTACAGACATGGACCATGAAGGGATGCTTGTCGAAGGCTTTGACGAGCTCGGCACAATGGCTACCATATACAACTACGCTTACTACCCCGAACACATGCAGCGCCTCGGCTATACAAAAGACACCGACTGGGTGGAATTTCGCATGACGGTGCCCGACAGCGTGCCCGACAAGTTTCTGCGCATAACCGACATTGTCAAGAAAAAATACGGACTCCGCAACCTGAGCTACACCTCGCGAAAAAAACTCAAGGACGACTATGGCGTTGCCCTGTTTGAACTTATAAACCAGGCGTATGACGGGCTATACGGCTACTCTCCGCTCTCTCCCGCCCAGATTGAATACTATATTGACAAATACCTCGGTATTCTGCGGCTTGACTGTGTGAGCATCATTGTCGACAAAGACAACTCTCTTGTGGGGGTAGGCATCTCCATACCCTCCTTTTCAAAAGCCTTGCAGAAATCGCGCGGCAAACTGATGCCGTTCGGCTGGATTCATCTGCTTAAAGCTCTTAAAGGCAAAAACGATGTCGTAGACCTCATGCTTGTGGCAATAAAGCCTGAATATCAAAGCAAGGGTGTGAACGCACTGCTGTTTGCCGACCTCATACCCGTTTTCAAGAAAAACGGATACAAATGGGCAGAAAGCAATCTGGAGCTTGAGGACAACGCCAATGTGCAGCTGCAATGGCAGTACTTTGAACGGCGCCAGCACCGGCGCCGCAGAGCATTCCGCAAATCGCTCTGACTTAAGACTTTTATATAATACCATAACAACTCATCATTATGACCAATCGCTATCTCACCCTCCTCATGGCAAGCGGACTCATAGCCGCTGCAAAAGGAGCCGACACCAAACCGAATGTGGTTATGATTGTAGCCGACGACCTCGGTTACGGCGACCTTGAATGCTACGGTGCCAAAAACGTATCTACCCCGGCTGTCAACCGGCTTGCAGGCAACGGCATCCGTTTTACCGACACCCATGCTGTAGCGGCAACAAGCACACCCTCGCGCTACTCGCTTCTGACCGGCGAATACCCCTGGAGACGACCCGGCACCGATGTAGCACCCGGCGACGCCGGCATGATAATACGCCCGGAGCAGTTCACTCTTGCCGACATGTTTAGAAGCGGAGGCTACGCAACCGCAGCAATCGGCAAATGGCATCTCGGTCTTGGCGATAAAACCGGCACACAGGACTGGAACGCCCCTCTGGCGGCTTCGCCCGCCGACCTGGGCTTTGACTACCATTATATAATGGCGGCTACTTCCGACCGCGTGCCCTGCGTGTTCATAGAGCAAGGATTTGTGGCAAACTACGATCCCTCCGACTCTATTTTTGTCAGCTATCGGAAAAATTTTGAAGGCGAACCCACCGGAGCCGAAAATCCCGAGCTGCTTTACAATCTCCGCCACAGCCACGGGCATGACATGAGCATTGTAAACGGAATAGGACGCATAGGCTATATGAAAGGCGGCGGCAAAGCGCGCTGGAAAGACGAAAACATTGCCGACTCCATAACCGCAAAAGCTGTCAATTTCATAATGGAGCACAAAAACGAGCCGTTCTTCATGTACTTTGCTACCAACGACGTGCATGTGCCCCGTTTCCCGCACGACCGTTTCCGCGGCAAAAACCCTATGGGACTGCGCGGCGATGCGATTGTGCAGTTCGACTGGTCTGTCGACCATATTATGAAAGCTCTTGAGGAGGCAGGAGTCGCCGACAACACCATTGTTATACTCACCAGCGACAACGGTCCGGTGCTTGACGACGGCTACGACGACAAAGCCGAGGAGCTCCTCAACGGACACTCCCCCGCAGGACCCTTCCGCGGCAACAAATACAGCTCGTTTGAGGGTGGCACAGCTGTGCCGTTCATTGTCAGCTGGCCCGGACACACCACTCCCGGAACAGAAAGCCACGCACTTGTCAGCCACATTGACCTGATGCGTTCATTAGGAACCCTTTTCGGAGCACGACTGCCCAAAGGCAGCGCCTGCGACAGCGAAAACCATATCGAAACTATACTCGGACAAAACAGCGACTCCCGCAGATATGTTTCCGAGATGTCAAATAACCATGTACTGTCCGTGCGTTCCGGCAAATGGAAATATATCGAGCCTTCGGACGGTCCGAAAATGATTCCCTGGGGCCCGAAGATTGAAACCGGCAACTCGCCCGAACCTCAGTTGTACGACATGTCTGTCGACAAGGGTGAACGCGTCAATGTCGCAGCATCCCACCCCGATGTAGTTGCACAGATGCAGGAGTACATCCGGCACGCCCGCCAGAAAAGATAACCACCCACACCATAAATATATGTATAGCCCGCCTATAAAGCGGGCTATTTTTTTGACTTGGAGTATGATAAAAAGAGAACGCGCCAAAGGGTGGTGGAACCGAAAGGCGCGTTGAGAAGGTTATCCTGAAAAGGTGAAGCGGCTTTTTAATAACGCCAGCAAAATGCCTTCTCTTTGAAATTACTAACAACCTAAACAATATAAAGTTTATCAGCAACGCGTTCTTTTAACATTTCAATCTCTCATTTTTAACATTTGAAAGTCTTTGCAAGGATATTACTCTGTTTATTAACCAATTAAAACTTTAACATTTACGAGTGTGAAAATTAAGACAACATCCGGCTTTTTCGCGTCGTAACTTTGCACTCACACAAACACACAAAAAACACTTAAACACACACAAACATGAGAAAGAAAAAACAAATCACCCTCCGCATTGAATGGATTGAAACAATTGCCACCCTCATATCATCGCTGCAGCTCGATGTAATGAACGCCGTAATTGCCTATCTGACAGACGGCACCGTAACAAAGATTGACAACATTGATGCCGCCGAGATGTTTATGGACATCAAAAAAGATATTGACGCCCGCGCCGAGCAGCGCCGCCGCAAGGCCGCCGAGCGCCGCGCCAAAAAAGCGCCTGTACCCGGCTATCTGCCTGAGAAAGCACCCGAAAATCTCGAAGAGCTTGTGCAGGCTAACGAGGTTGTAGCCGCAGTTGTGAACAACTCTTCCGTGAAAAATCTGAGGATGTACCACAAACCGCTGCTCATGGAGCTTGCCTTGCAGGTAGCCGCATGGTGGCGCGAGCATCCCTCCGAAGAGCTGCCCACTCCTGCACGGCTCCAGGCAGAAATCTACCGCCGTTTCAGCGCCGTGGCGCGCGAGCTTGCTACAGGCACAGTTGTCACCCGCGAGAAATGGGTTGCCTACATGGCTCCGTTTGTAAAAAACACCCGCAAGAAAATAGCGGTATGACAGATTCTGCAGCTTAGCACGCACGGCAATTATAACGATTTGCCAGCCTATTGTTTGATGTAACCATTTTTTGCGCTATCTTTGTATTTCTACATCAAACAATAAACATGGCTATGGACTCAAAGAAATTCTTGCTGCAAGAAAAAGACATACCCACGGCATGGTTCAACATCATACCGGAAATGCCCACAAAACCGCGCCCGATGTTAGACCCGGCTACAAAAAAGCCGCTGACAGCAGAGGACTTATACCCGCTGCTCTCTCAGGAAGCCGCAAACCAGGAGATGAACACAACAGACTCCTGGATTGAAATTCCGGAACAGGTGCGCGACATATACAAAATATGGCGCCCCACTCCGCTGGTAAGGGCAAGGGGTCTTGAAAAGGCACTCGGCACAAAATGCCGCATATACTTCAAGAATGAAAGTGTGAGTCCGGTAGGCTCGCATAAGCTGAACTCCGCCATTCCGCAGGCTTACTACTGCAAGCAGCAGGGTGTCACCAATATAACAACCGAAACCGGAGCCGGACAATGGGGCGCGGCGTTGTCGCTTGCCACAAAAATGTTCGGAATAGACCTCGCCGTGTACATGGTCAAGATTTCCTACAACCAGAAGCCTTACCGCCGGTCGATTATGCAGACCTACGGCGCCGAGGTTGTAGCCTCGCCGAGCATGTCCACCAAAGCAGGCCGCAAAATCATAACCGACCACCCCAATCACCAGGGCTCGCTCGGCACCGCAATAAGCGAGGCGGTGGAACTTGCCATAAGCACCCCCAACTGCAAATACGCCCTCGGCTCTGTGATGAACCATGTGGCGCTGCACCAGACTGTAATAGGACTGGAAGCCGAAAAACAGATGGAAATGGCAGGAGACTATCCCGACGTGGTTATCGGATGCTTCGGCGGAGGCAGCAACTTTTCGGGAATTGCCTTCCCGTTCATGCGTCACAATCTCAGCGGCGATAAATCTACGGAGTTCATTGCCGCCGAACCCTCCTCCTGCCCCAAGCTCACACGGGGTGTCATGCAGTACGACTTCGGTGACGAAGCCGGCTACACGCCTCTTATACCTATGCTCACCCTCGGTCACAACTTCGCTCCGGCAAACATCCACGCCGGCGGTCTGCGCTACCACGGAGCAGGCTCTGTTGTAAGCCAGCTCATCTGCGACAACCTCATGACAGCCGTTGACATTCCCCAGCTCGAAACATTCGACGCCGCAACTTTGTTTGCCAAAAGCGAAGGCATAATACCCGCCCCTGAAAGCGCCCATGCCATCGCGGCAGCCATACGCCAGGCGCGCAAAGCCGATGAGGAGGGACGCTCGAAAGTCATTCTTTTCAACCTCTCCGGCCACGGACTCATAGACATGACCTCCTATGACAGATACCTTGCCGGCGACCTTGCAAACTACGAGCTTACCAACGAGGAAGTGGCAAAAAACATTGCGGACCTTGAGAAGATTATCTGACGCATCACACCTTTTCCGTTTGTTTTTGTGAAATACAATTAAAATACACTGCGCCCCGGTGGCGTGTAATGCTATTTTACTAATTTTGCACAACTGTGCGGCAGTCCCGACCGCTGCACATTTGCTATGATTCAGGTTCGAGACATATCAAAGAGCTTTGACAAGCTGCAGGTGCTGAAAGGGATTGACCTCTCCGTCACTCCCGGCGAAATTGTATCCATTGTCGGGCCAAGCGGTGCGGGCAAAACCACTTTGCTGCAGATTATAGGCACCCTTGACAAGCCCGATTCAGGCACAGTCGACTTTGACGGTCAGCAGCCGCTACTCATGCCTTCGAGAAAACTCGCCGCGTTTCGCAACGCCAACATCGGTTTCGTGTTTCAGTTTCACAGACTGCTGCCCGAATTCTCTCTTGAAGAAAATGTAGCCCTGCCGGCGCTTATCGGAGGCGACGACCGCCGGACAGCTTTTGACAAGGCCCGCAAGCTCATAGGCTACCTCGGACTCACTTCAAGAGCCGACCACAGACCCGCCGAGCTTTCTGGCGGCGAGCACCAGAGAGCCGCCGTGGCAAGAGCGCTAGTCATGAATCCCAAGGTGATTCTCGCCGACGAACCCTCAGGCAGCCTCGACTCACGAAACAAAGCAGAGCTGCACCGGCTGTTCTTTGACCTGCGACGCGACCTTAACCAGACATTCATCATCGTGACACATGATGAAAACCTCGCCGCCGACACCGACAGATGCATCAAGATGGAAGACGGCGCAATAACCGGAATATCAACGAAATATTAAAACCAAACTATATTGACAATTATGAAAATCAGCAAGTTACTTTCCGCAGCGCTCATTGCTGCAAGCTCACTCTCCTTTTCTTCATGCAGCAACGGCAACGACGCGCAGGACTCCTACAATGCAATAGTATTTGTAAACTACGAAGGAATAAACGAAGGCTACCATGTATTCAAATATACCGAGCCAAACAAGGACGAATCAATCAACATTCTCTCTCAGGTAAACTTCAACGATACACCCCCGGCATTAGGCACCCGCGTGATAGGCGTATTCAATGTACCCTACAACATCCAGATTCAGAACAACATGACTCTTGACTGCGAAGGCATCGGCAAGCTCAACGCTTCCGGCACTCTCACCTCCGAAACTTTTTCAGGAGGCGTGTCCTTCGGCGCCCAGTTCTACCTCACAAGCGTTTCAAGAGCCGGCGACTACATTGACATTACCGGACTCGCATCTGCTGAAAAATCAAAAATGAGACTGGTTGCCGACGCAAGCACCATGCAGAACGAAAAACCCACCCTGTACCTCATCTACGAACTTGAGGCCCCCGAAACAATCGGAAACGGACAATATTTCGCCTCTTTCGACATCTCCCAGATAACACAGAACCCCATGTACACGGGCTTCACTCTGATTATCAACAACTCTAACTCTAACGGCGTATCAAACTTCGACTTCTCACTCTGACACAGCCATGAGCAAGCAACCCTCACAGGAAATTAAAATAGAACTCTCTCCGGAAGTGGCTTCAGGCTGCTACTCCAACCTCGCCGTAATAAACCACGGTCCCTCCGAGTTCTTCCTTGACTTCATTGCCCTCGCTCCGAACATGCCTCAGGCAAAAGTGCAGAGCAGAGTGATAATGACTCCTGAAAACGCCAAAAACCTCCTCTTCGCGCTTTCCGACAACATAAGAAAGTACGAGGCTATGTTCGGCGAAATCAAACCCGTAACCCCGCGCACTCCCGCAAACGGAGGCAACACTCCTGACGGAGAGATTCCAAACCCCTTCATCTCAGGAGGAAACGCCTGACAAAGGCATCCCCTCACCCCCAACCACCAGACAATGAAACCCAACAACCTCACCATCTACAACTCCCTCTCCCGCAACAAAGAGACATTCACGCCGCTTCATCCCGGCAAAGTGGGTCTGTACGTCTGCGGGCCGACAGTCTACGGCGACGGACACCTCGGACACGCCCGACCCGCCATTACTTTCGACATCCTGTTCAGATACCTCACCCACCTCGGCTACAAAGTCAGGTATGTGCGCAACATAACAGATGTAGGACACCTTGAGCACGACGCCGACGAAGGTGAGGACAAAATCGCTAAAAAAGCACGCATTGAACAGCTTGAACCCATGGAAGTGGTGCAGTACTACCTCAACCGCTACCACAAAGCCATGGACAAGCTCAATGTGCTGCCGCCGTCCATAGAGCCGCACGCGTCCGGTCACATCATAGAGCAGATTGAATACATCAAACGCATTCTTGATGCCGGCTACGCTTACGAAAGCGAAGGCTCCGTTTACTTCGATGTGCCAAAGTACAACGCCGACCACAACTACGGCAAGCTATCAGGCAGAAACATCGAGGAGCTCCTCGCTACCACACGCGCTCTTGACGGACAGTCCGAGAAGCACAACCCCACCGACTTCGCCCTCTGGAAAAAAGCCGCGCCCGAACACATAATGCACTGGCAAAGCCCCTGGAGCGACGGCTTTCCCGGCTGGCACCTCGAATGCTCGGTGATGAGCGAGAAATACCTCGGCGAGACATTTGACATCCACGGCGGCGGAATGGACCTCAAATTTCCTCACCACGAATGCGAGATTGCCCAGTCTGTGGCGCATAACGGACACGATGCCGTGCGCTACTGGATGCACAACAACATGATTACAATCAACGGGCAGAAAATGGGCAAATCGCTCGGCAACTTCATCACTCTTGACGAGTTCTTCTCCGGCAGCCACCCACTCCTCGACCAGCCGTACTCGCCGATGACAGTGCGCTTCTTCATTCTTCAGGCTCACTACCGCGGCACTGTCGACTTCAGCAACGACGCGCTCAAAGGTGCCGAAAAAGCTCTCCAGAGACTCCTCGACAGCTACCGCCGCATTGCAGCCCTGAAACCCTCAGCCACCTCCGGCACCGACATTGCTCAGCTCGAAGCAAAATGCTACGAAGCCATGGACGACGACCTGAACACCCCGGTTGTAATAGCAACCCTGTTCGAAGCCGCGTCAGTCATAAACAAAATCAACGACGGCTCCCTGTCCGCCACCCAGGCAGACATCGACGCACTCAAAAGCCTGTTCTCCACATTCCTGTTCTCCATACTCGGCATAATGCCCGAAACTGCCGCCGCCACACAAGGCGACTCCTCGGCTCTCGCCCCTTATGAGAAAGCAGTAGACCTGCTCCTTGAAGTGCGCGCAAAAGCCAAAGCCGCGAAAGACTGGGCTACAAGCGACCTCATCCGCGACCGCCTGAACGAAGCCGGCTTCGATGTCAAAGACACCAAGGACGGATTTGAATGGTCGGTGAGACACTGACCGCCCGCCTCCTACCCCACACACTCCCGATCATGGACAAGCTCAGAAAATTCATCACAAGCAGCCGATTTGTCGGCACCGTAATTTCCGTAATAGCAATTGCCGCAATTGCGTTTATCTACTTCTACCCCGATGCAGCCCAGGGCAACCAGCTGCGCCAGCACGACATGCAGCAGGGCACAGCCATCGGACAAGAAGCCAAGCTGTTCCATGAAGCCACCGGCGAAACAACCCGCTGGACAAACTCACTCTTCTCCGGAATGCCCACATTCCAGATTTCACCGTCGTACCCATCCGACTCCCTGTTCTCCTGGCTCAACACCATCTTCGGACTCGGACTCCCCAACCCCGCAAACCTCCTTGCCATGATGATGCTCGGATTTTTCATCCTGCTCATGGCAATGAAAATGCGCTGGTATGTGGCACTGCTCGGAGCAATAGCCTACGGATTCTCCTCCTACTTCATTATTATAATAGGTGCCGGACACATCTGGAAATTCGTGGTACTCGCCTACATCCCCCCCACAATAGCGGGACTCATACTCTGCTACCGGGGAAGACTCATTGCCGGAGCCGCGCTCACCGCGCTCTTCTCCATGCTCCAGATAAGCAACAACCATGTACAGATGAGCTACTACTTCCTCTTTGTCATGGTCGGGCTGTCACTGGCATTCCTCGCAAAAGCGATAAAACGGCACACACTGCGCAAATGGTGCGTGGCTACCCTCGTTCTCGCCATTGCCGGGGCGCTCGGCGTAACAGCCAACCTCCCCAACCTCTACAACACCTACGAGTACTCCCGCCACACAATGCGCGGAGGTCACAGCGAGCTCAACCGCGGCGAAGCATCCCCCTCCGCCACCGACGGGCTTGACCGCGACTACATCACCCAGTACAGCTACGGCACAGCCGAAACTCTGTCACTCCTCATTCCCGACATAAAAGGCGGAGCTTCCAACAAACCCGAAAAGGGGCAAAACAACATCCTCTCGCTCTCATCGCTCCCCAAAGCCAAAGAAATGGCTGCTTCCGGCGAACTCGCTCCCATGGAGTCGCAGTACCTCGATTTCATCAGCCAGTACTTCGGCGAACCCGAAGGCACAAACGGACCCGTTTACGTCGGAGCGCTCGTCTGCGCCCTCTTCCTCCTCGGATGCGTAATAGTCAAAGGTCCCCTCAAATGGGCGCTCCTCACCCTCACAATCCTCTCCATACTCCTCGCCCTCGGACGCAACTGCATGTGGCTCACCGACCTGATGATAGACTACATGCCGATGTACTCACGCTTCCGCACCGTAGAGTCAATACTCGTAATAGCCGAATTCACAATGCCCCTGCTCGCAGCCATGACCATGCAGAAAACAGTCACGAACCGCGACAAATGGCACACATGGCGCAAACCGTTCTTCTGGACATTCGGCATCACAGCCGCAATATGCCTCCTCGCAGCCGTGGCTCCCGGCATGTTCGGCTCAGCGATTACCGACGGCGACAGGCAGATTGACACCATCCTATCCCAGCAGCTCGCCGCACAAGGCTACGACTCCGCCGCAATACAGTCGTTCAGCCTCTCCAACCCGCGCATATACAACGCAGTGGAGTCTCTGCGCCACTCCATGGTCAAAGCCGACGCACTGCGCAGCCTCCTCTTCCTCACGGCTGGTGGCGCGCTGCTCTTGCTCTACTTCCGCCGCAAGCTCTCCGCAGCTCCCGCAGTACTCGCATGCGCCGCACTGATACTCGCCGACCTGTACACTGTCGACAAACGCTACCTCGACACACAGTCATTCCTCCCGCGACAGCTCGCGCAGGAAGACCCCTTCCCCCTGACCGCCGCCGACCGCACCATACTCGCCGACACCGCCGCCAACTACCGCGTCATGGACATACCCCGCTTCTGGCAGGCGGCGCCATCCTACCGCCACAAGGCTATCGGCGGCTACCACGCAGCCAAACTCACACGCTACCAGGACATCATCGACACCCACCTCGCCAACTTCCTGTCCGGCACACAGACCGATGCCGACTGGAACGTGCTCAACATGCTCAACGCCCGCTACATCATCGACCCCAACCGCTCGGCGCTCTTCAACCCCGAAGCCTTCGGCAACGCATGGCTCGTCGACTCACTCACATTCGCCGACGGTCCTGACGCCGAAATGGCGGCTCTCTCCCTCATACCCGTGCGCACAGCCGCTGTAGCCGACAAAGCATTCGCCGAAACACTCGCCCCGCCCACACCCACATCGCCCGGCGACACCATTTTCGAAACATCATACGCCCCTAACCGGCTCACATACCACACATCGGCGGCAGCTCCCGCCCTCGCGGTATTCTCCGAAGTCTACTTCCCCTGGGGCTGGCACGCCACTGTCGACGGCACACCGGTAGACATTGCCCGCGTAAACTATATACTCCGCGCAATAAACATACCCGCCGGACAGCACACAGTGGAAATGTGGTTCGACCCCACCTCGCTCAAAACAACCACTACCGCTGCCACAACCGCCATTATAATCATCTACCTCCTCGCCCTCGCAGGCATCGCCACAGCCATACTACGCTACAACGGCAAGAAAGATGAAACCGGCAGCATGGCTTAAAACCCTCGCCTCGATACCGAAGCGCGCCTGGCGCTCACGCGGATTCGGCATACACTCCCCGTTCGCCTTCCGCTTCGTCACCACCGTGCTCCGTTGCGACGCATCCTATTACGCATACTCACTCATCGGCAACTCTCCCCACGACCGGCGCCTGTATCGCGTACTGCTCCATCTCGCACCCTCCGCAGTGGTGCGCTCCGGTCCACTCTCCCACACCCAGCACACCGCAATCGACACCGCACTCTCCCACACCGAAGCCCGCCCACTGCGCCACAAAGCCGTCATAGTACCCCCCGAAGCCATTGTGGGCATTGCCTACCTCCGCCGCATACTCGCCGACGGCGGATGCGTCATATTCACCGACCTGCGCAACCCCGCCTCAGCCGAAATACTCGACGCCACCGCACAGTGCGGCATGACATTCCGTGGACTGCGCATGGGCATCATAGTAGGCGACAGCTCGCTCCCCCGCCAGCAATTCAACATCCTCATCTGATGTCTCCCGAATACTCCGACGCTATAGACGCCTACGATGCCCACCTGCTCCTCGAGCGCGGACTCAGCGACAACACACGCACAGCCTACGCCCAGGACATCACACGCCTCGCCGCCCACCTCTCAGATCTCGACATAGCTCCCGACAGCGTTACCGTCAACCACCTCCGCGCATTCTGCGCCGACCTCCACGACCTCGGCATCGCTCCCCGCTCACAAGCACGCATGGTGTCAGCTTTCAAATCATTCTTCGCATTCCTCAAATTCAACGGCACCATCACCCAAAACCCCACCGCACTCCTCGAAACCCCGCGCATTGGCCTGCACCTGCCCGAAGTGCTCTCCGTTGCCGAAATAGACGCGCTTATAAACGCAATACCCGCCGATAGCGCCGAAGCCACCCGCAACCGCGCCATTATAGAAACCCTCTACAGCTGCGGACTCCGAGTGTCAGAGCTCACCTCGCTCCAGATAGGGCGACTCTTTCTCGACGACGGCTACATAGTAGTGTCAGGCAAAGGATCAAAAGAACGCATAGTACCCATATCACTCCCCGCAATAGCAGCCATACGCCAATACCTTGACGAACGCACCCACCTGCCCGTAGCACCCGGCGAAGAACACATACTCTTTCTCAACAGACGTGGCTCACAGCTCACACGCCAGATGATATTCACAATAATTCGCCGCCTCGCCGCCCAAGCCGGAATACTCAAAACCATCTCACCCCACACACTCCGCCACTCCTTCGCCACACACCTCCTTGAAGGAGGAGCCAACCTCAGGGCAATCCAGCAGATGCTCGGACACGAAAGCATAGCCACCACCGAAATATACATACACCTCGACCGCTCCATGCTTCGTGACGAAATACTGCAGCACCACCCCCGCAACACACGCCGCTGACACATCCCCCCACACAAAACACACAAACCCACGAATTTCTGCCGCAAAATTATGTTTTATAACATATATGCGCTCTTCTGCGCATATATTAACATCTTTTAACCCCCCCCCGGAAATATTCACGCCCCTTTAGATTATATTTGCAAAACATTTGTGCAAAACCCGCTGTCGGGCATCCTCCCGGCAACGGTTTTTAACCTTAATTTTTTAACCTAATCCCTATTTGAGATGTCAAAATCCCAGAATGTGAAGACTTGGTCGATGCTACTTCTGGCAGGTCTGCTTTCCACAGGCACTGTCTACGCGGCATCAACCAACGCGGAGCCCTCTGTTGCTCCCGCGGCTGCACAGCAAACGGCAGGCACTTGCACCGGTATCGTATACGATGAAACCGGAGAACCCCTGCCGGGAGCATCAGTGCGAGTACCCGGTACCAGAATCGGTACATCAACCAACATCGACGGTGAATTTTCACTTGCCGGAGTAAAAAACGGCGCAACAGTCACCGTATCATTCATCGGTTACAAGCCGTTGAACGTCATCTGGAAAGGTGAACCCCTGAAAATCAACATGCAGGAAGATGTCAATGACCTTGAAGAAGTTGTAGTAATGGGTTATGGCGTCGAACAGAAGCGTGCTAAAGTTACCAACTCAATCGCCAAGGTGAGCGAGAAAACCCTCACAGTAGGTGCCAACGCAAACCCCGCGCAGGCTCTTGCAGGTGCCGTTGCCGGTGTAAAGGTAAAAGTTACCTCCGGTGACCCCTCCGCTACTCCGAGCATCGTAATCCGAGGCGGTACATCATTTGACGGCACAGGTTCTCCCGTATACGTCATCGACGGACAAATCCGCTCAAGCCTCAGCGACATCAACCCCAACGACATCGAGGACATGCAGATCCTCAAGGATGCCGGCGCAACAGCCCTCTACGGTGCCCGCGCTGCAAACGGTGTCATCCTCATCACCACCAAGCAGGGTAAGTCAGGAAAGGCAACTGTAAACGTAAACATCAAGTACGGTCTCAACTACAACCGCGACCTCGGATACGATTTCACCAATGCCGAAGAGTTCATCTACTGGTATCGTCGCGGCGTGAACGACACCGAGTGGAAAAACCGTGGCGGCGCGGCCCAGCTCACAAGCAGCAACTCTCCCGCCGGTATCGGAAGAACCCAGCTTGACGCAGGTACAAACTTCAACATCATGACAATGACCGATGAAAACAAGTACCTGCTCGAAAGAGGTTGGCAGTCCATGAAGGACCCCATTTCTGACGCAACCATCATTTTCCGCGACATAGACCCGCTTGAAATCAACCTCCGTCAGCCCTCGCAGACTCAGGACTACAACATCAGCTTCTCAGGCGGCAACGACCGTGGCAAATACTACGCCGGTCTCGGTTACTATGATGCAGAAGGCGCTCCTCAGAACACATTCTACAAACGCTACAACTTCGCTTTCACCGGCAGCTACAAGATTACCGACTGGCTGGAAAGCAACTCTGTGTTCAACTACATCCGCTCAAACTGGCAGAACAACGCGCTCATAGCAGGTAGCGACAACGCATTCTTCTTCGGCCGTATCATTTCTGTGCCTCACACTCTGCGTCTGCTTGACGAAGACAACAACCCGCTCCTCGGTCAGAGCACGGACAACACCAACCTGAACTTCCAGCCCGACAAGTTCCAGCGCGACAACCAGAGCGACAAGTTCTCTATGACCCAGAGCCTTACCGCAAACCTGTTCAAAGGCTTCAGCCTCAAAGGCACAATGAGCTGGTACTACAACGAGCAGCTCACATCAGCTTTCAACAAGGACTTCCAGACAAACCAGCAGGGCACAATGAACACCACCCGTTCTACCTCAATGAGCTTCCTGCGCTACTTTGACCAGACCTACAACCTTGTTGCAAACTACACCAACACTTTCAACGAATCGCACTATGTAAGCGCGATGTTGGGTACCGAGTACTACAACCGCGACTACAAGACATTCTCTGCAGGCGGTCAGGGCGCTCCCACCGACTACTTCCCCAACCTGAACCTCACCACAACCGAAGCCGGCAAGCGCACAATGAGCTCAAGCCGCTTTCAGGAAAAAATCATGTCGTACTTCGGACGCGTAGAATACGACTACCAGAACAAATACCTCATTGCAGCTACATTCCGTGAAGACGGCTACAGCCGACTCATCAACCACCGCTGGGGCTTCTTCCCCGGTGTCAGCGCCGGCTGGGTGGCTTCAAGCGAGGAATTTTTCAAGAAAAGCTCAGTGTCAAACTGGATGAACTACGCCAAAATCCGTGCGTCTGTCGGTCTTAACGGCTCGGTAAACAGCAACTACATCGGCTACTACACCCTTCAGGGTTCATACAGCCCCGCCATGTACAACGGCGTTTACGGCTACCGTATCTCAGGTCTTCCCAATGAAAACCTCAAATGGGAAAAGACCCGCACTGCGGAAGTAGGTGTTGACTTCGGATTCCTCCAGAACCGTTTCAACCTCGGTCTCACATACTACAACCGTCTCACCTCCGACAAGTACGCAAACCTGTCACTCCCTCAGACCACCGGTTTCTCCTCTGTTGTAAGCAACAACGGTAAGGTTCGCAACCAGGGTCTTGAAATAGACTTCAACGGCACTCTCCTCCGCACACGCAACTTCACATGGACTCTCGGCGCCAACCTCACCTACAACCGCACTTGCGTTGTGGAACTCCCCAACAACGGTCTGCCCAACAACCGTCAGGGCGGAGCTGAAGTATGGGTAGGCGACGGCTCTGACAAAACAATGTTTATAGGCGGCACCCAGGAGGGTCAGGAACCGATGCACCTTATCGGTTACAAGAAAGCCCATATCATTCGCAGCGAGGCTGACATGCCCAAAGGCTACATAGACATCGCCAACTCGTCCGGCTCAGGTCTGTACACCGACGACGAAGGTCTTCAGAAACTCAAAGCGATGGGCTACACCACCAACTACAAACTCCAGCCCGGTGACGTGATATGGCAGGACCGCAACGGCGACAACATCATCGACAGCCGCGACCAGTATGACCTCGGCAACCGTCTCCCCCACTGGACCGGCGGTTTCAACACCAACCTGACATGGAAAGGTCTCAGCCTCTACGCCCGCTTCGACATGGGCTTCGACATCACAGTATATGACGGTCCTTTCGCTTGGTGGATGGGCTGCGGACAGGGCTCTTACTCAATGCCTACCGCTGTCAAGGACACTTGGACTCCCGAAAACCCCAATGCAAAATACCCCCGTTATGTATGGGCTTCAAACTTCGGCTCGGACGCCTGGATTCGTACCAGCGACGTTATCGCACAGAACGGCGCATACCTCGCTTGCCGCGAACTCTCACTCAGCTACCAGCTCCCCGCAAACATCTGCAGCAAATTCTACTGCCAGGGTCTGTCACTCTCTGTGACCGGTCAGAACCTCGGTTATCTTAAGAAATGTACCAATCCGCTGCCCGACAACACCACTTATACAAACGGGGCTACATCCGGATGGGGTGGTACATACAACCTTCCGAAGACCCTTCTCTTCGGTCTCAACGTAACTTTCTAATAAAACGTTTGAACAGAATCAAAATGAAATCCAATAAAATTTTATCAATAGCGGCTTCTGCAGCAATCGGTCTCGCCGGACTCTCAGTTGCGTCCTGCTCTCTCGATCTGGAGAACCCCAACGAGATGGGTGCTCAGGGTTTCTGGAAATCCGAAGCAGAATTTGCAGGAAACATCACAGCTGTGATGAACCAGTTCCGTGACTACGCGTCAAACATTTTCCTGAATGCAGGCGAGCTCCGCTCAGGTATCTACTACACAGGTACACTCGACGGCTCCTCTCCCAACAGCCTCAACTTTGTCAACAACATCTTCACTGCACAGTCTCCCGGCTTCAGCAACTATGCGAGCTGGTACGGTCTCATTGCAAACTGCAACGAGTTCATCTACCGCGCAAACGAAACCTCCGTACTGCCCGACAATGCAAAGAGCTACATGCTCGGCATGATACACGGTATCAGAGCCTACGCCTACTTCCAGATTCACAAAATGTACGGCACCGGTCCGCTGCGCACAGACCCCGACGTAATTATGGGCAACTACGACCCCGTGACGCTCTACAAGCGTCAGTGCAAGGTTTCTGAAATGGTGTCGTTCATTGACTCTGAGATCAAGGCGTCTCTTGACAACTTCGCTGCTGCGGCAGGTTACTCCAACTCAACTTTCAACGCCAGCAAAGGCTACCTCTACTGGAACAAGGCAGCTACAGAAATGCTCGCCGGTGAGTTCAACCTCTGGGCAGGAAAAGTATCTACCTACGCGCAGGGCAACGAGGTGTATGACTACCAGGCAGAACCCTCAAGAATTGCCACAGCAAAGCAGTACTTCACAAACGTTGTGAACAACTACGGCTACCATATGATGCCCACTTTCGAAGATGCGTTTGCAGTATCTAAGAAAGCAAGCAACACTGAAAACATCTTCGCTTTCTACTATGGTCTTGACGAGGCTTACCAAAGCGCTGCCTGGGCTTACATGTGGACTGCATCAACAGGTACAGCACAGGGCAACTTCTGGTCTTTGTACGGCAAAGACGGTGTTACTCCCAGCACTACCGCTTACCGCCTCGGTCAGTTTGAAGGCGCAAGCAACGACCTCTGGGTACAGAATGCCTTCGGTGTGTGCCGTTACTCTTACCTGAACTCTGTATGGTTCGCGTTTGACGCTGAGGACACCCGTCGCGACGAAATGTTCCAGCCCGCATGGATTATCAACGACCAGGAAAAGGAGCTGGGCGTACAGAGCATTCCCGACTTTGACACCAACACCCACTACCTCGGCGGTGCGTTCGCATGGAAGTTCAAAGGTCAGCTCAACACAGCCGGCAAACTCGTATGTACCAACAACATTGCTGTTTACCGTCTGCCCTACGCCTACCTCGCACTCGCTGAAATCGCCAACTACGAAGGCAACAACTCTGACGTGGAGAAATACATCAACCTTGTGCGTGCTCGTGCTTACGGTGAAAACTTTGCAGGCAACGAGTTCGTGTCAAACGGCAACTTCACCGACAACGAGGTTGCTATCCTCAACGAAAGCACCCGTGAGTTCCTCATGGAGGGTCACCGCTGGTGGGATCTCCGCCGCATGACCGCTGTCAAGAACGGCTCTGAGACCGACCACCTTGTGTTCCGTCCGGAAGCATGCATGGCAAACTCCATCAAGAACATCACTCCTTACATGACCGAAAACGGTCTCAACGAGGACGCTGCTAAAGCAAATCCCATTCGGCTCAACAAGATTGTCATTGACCCCGCAAACAAGCACCTCGTGCTCTGGCCTCTTGACAACACCCTGTTAGGTTCTGACACAACCCTCGTTCAGACCCCCGGCTACTAATAATCAGCCAACTTGATAAAAAAGAGGTGCCGTAGCAAAACGGCACCTCTTTTTATTTTATGTTTAAGAGTAAATAGGCTCCTGAAATGAGGCTCTTACTGGCGGTTGATTGTGAAATGCAGGGTGGAGGCATCATAGCTCACACCACCACGATTGAAATAGGCACCTATCGCGCCGGAAGCGCCGAGGGCAGCGGGTGTGCCGGTGACAAGACCGAGGCGGCGGTCAAGCAGCCACGCGTTGTCGCACAGCTGCAGCGCCATGTCAAGGTCGTGGGTCGACAGAAAAACCGTCGTTCCGGTACTCCGCGCAAGCCTGCCGAGCAGCTGCATTATCTCCACCTTGCTCGGATAGTCGAGAAACGCTGTTGGCTCGTCGAGAATAATTACGGGGGTGTGCTGCGCTATAGCTTTGGCTATGAATGTTTTCTGCCGCTCGCCGTCGCTGAGTGTACCAACCGCACGGTGTGCCAGCTCTCCGAGTCCCATCATGGCTATAGCCTCGTCGACAGCCGCGTTGTCGCTGCCCGAGAGCCTCCCCCAGAACCCCGTGTAGGGGCTGCGCCCCAGCTCCACCACCTGGCGCAGGGTAAGGTCGGCGGTCATGGAACGGTCGGTGAGCACCACCCCTACAAGCCGCGACAGCTCACGCGCGCCGAGCGTGGCAATGCTCCTGCCGTGCACAAGCACCTCGCCTCCGAGAGGGGGCAGAAATCCCGACACGGTAGACAGCAGTGTCGACTTGCCCGCGCCGTTGCTGCCGAGCAGGCAGGTCACCTCGCCGCAACGCAGCTCTGCGTCAAGCCCCGACGACACCACATGAGGAGTCTTGCCGCCGGGGTAACCGGTGGTGAGATTGCGCAGACAAATTGCGGAATTGCTGTTCATAACGCTGCAAAATTATAACTTTGGCGTGAATTACAAAAAAATTAGTACCTTTGTGAATTGATTCAGGTACACCCCCGAAAAAATGAAAGTAAAGATACACAGAGAAGGGACAAATATACTGGTGATTCTGCTGCTGATACTGGGAGTCATCAACGCCTCCGCGTGGATGTTTATCCGTCCGGCGGCTATTCCCGTTGTGTTCTCGTCCATATCCGGAGTGCTCTACCTGCTTGTGCTGAACTTCTTCCGCTCGCCGCGCCGTCACTTTCACGGCGACAGCAAAGATGTTGTAGTGTCGTCGGTAGACGGCACCGTGGTGGCGCTTGAAGAGGTGTACGAAAGCGAATGCCTGCACCGCAGGGTAATACAGCTGTCGGTGTTCATGAGCGTGTTCAACGTACACGCCAACTGGTTTCCGGTAAACGGCAAGGTGCTGCTGGTGCGCCACCACGCAGGGCGCTTCATGTCGGCGTACCTGCCCAAGTCCAGCACCGAAAACGAACGCTCCACAGTGCTGCTCCGCGCCGAAAACGGCCAGGAAATCCTCGTGCGCCAGATAGCCGGGGCTGTGGCACGCCGCATAGTCACCTACGCCGAACCCGGCGAGGAGTGCGGCATAGACGAGCACCTCGGTTTTATAAAATTCGGCTCTCGCGTGGACATCTTCCTGCCTCTGGGTACCGAGGTGTTCGTGAAAATAGGCGACAAGACCACCGGCGGCATAACCACCGTGGCGCGCCTGAAATCAAATAACAAAGACGCATGATGTTTCGCAGTATCCGCGCAAATATACCCAACTCCATCACCTGCCTCAACCTCCTTTGCGGAGCGGCGGCGTGCATAATGGCATTCAGCTACAACGAGCCTGCGGGCGCCCTCAAAGGCTACCAGTGGGCTTTCATACTCATAGGAGCCTCGGCTGTGTTTGACTTCCTCGACGGCGCGGCGGCAAGGCTTCTGGGCATGTACTCCGACTTAGGCAAAGAGCTTGACTCGCTGTCGGACCTTATCAGCTTCGGTCTTGCTCCGACAATGCTGATGTACAACACCGTAAGCTACTACAGCCCCGGTTCGCCGTGGGCGTTTGCCGCACTGCTCATAGCCCTGTTTGCCGGCATACGCCTGGCGAAATTCAACGTCGACACCCGCCAGACCACCTCGTTCATCGGACTCCCCGTGCCGGCAAACGCCCTGTTCTGGATAGGTGCCATAGCATGGATTCACGCCAACACCTACCCCGGCGCGGCGGCTGTAGCCCTGATAATAGCCCTGTTCAGCCCCCTTATGGTGTGCGGGCTGCACATGTTTTCTCTCAAGTTCACCTCGTTTGACTGGCGCAGCAACTACAAGCGCTACATACTGCTCGCGGGCGCGCTGCTGTTCTTGATTTTCCAGGGAGTCACCGGATTTGCCTGGAGCATCATCCTGTACATAGCCATGTCAGCCGCCAGCCGCAACCGCGACTAAGCCTCAGACTCCGCGCCGCCGCATCATTGAAACACACACATCACCCCCACACCTCTTAACTATTACCGAAAATGTCCATAGCCACCATATTCCTTATAATACTCCTTGCCATCATACTGCGCCCCATAATAAAAGTGTATATGATGTTTCGCCGCTATAAAAAAGCGGTGAACGACGCTTTCGGCTTCGACCCGCGCACACAGTCGGCAGGCAGACAACATCGGGAGAACAACACCCCCCGCCAACACGACAAAAAGAAAGTGATTACCCGCGACATGGGCGAGTATGTGGCATACGAAGAGGTGTCAGACACCTCCGCTGCTGAAAAGCAAAGCCACGCTCCCGAACAGGAGCATGGCACAAAGTTTGACGAGGAGCAGATTACAGACGCCGAATGGGAGGAGATACCCTCCGGCGGCGGAAAAACCCGCCTATAGCGGCAGCGAACGCAGCAGTCGCAGGGTTTCCATGCACATGCGCCCGTTGTGATACGGGCATTTCCAGAACCCCGCCTTGTCTTCGGCGCGGTTCACACTGCCGTCGGACATACGGCTCCAGTACCACTCCCCGCAGCCGGCATCCACAAGATTTTCGGCAATGTAGCGCCATGTGCGCCACGCGCCGTCCCAGCCGCGCGCCACACCGTGATACACCGCAAGGTAAGCCTGCCCAACCACAGCCTCAGCCTGCACCCACCAGTGCTTTTCGTTGTCATAGCCGCCGTTGCCGTGGCGCTCGTAAACCATGGAACCGTCGGCACACAGCCCTTCGAGCGCCGCATCGGCTATGGTGCGCGTGAGAGCGAGCACTGAAGAGTACAGATCGCCGTCGCCGATAACCTCAGCCGCCTCAAGCATCAGCCATGAAGCCTCTATGTCGTGACCGAAGGACTGCTCGCTGTCGGCGCGCCGCCAGTCATCGTCAAAAAAAAGCCCCAGATGCCCGCCGGAACGGTCGGCGATGCGGTCAGTCATCACCGAAAGGATATTGTGCGCCGCCTCCAGACACTCGTCTGTGCGCCACACTCTCAGCAGAGCGGTGTACGCCTCCAGAATGTGGAGATGGGTGTTCATGGTTTTGCTGAAATTCCTGTCCTTCTCGCTCAGCCTCATATCCTCTATCGGCTCCCACTCGCGTGTGGCAGCCTCGCGATAGCCCCCCCTTGCATTGTCGCGGCTGTGACGCTCTATGCACCTGAACAGCTCTATAGCCTGCTGCAGGGCGGTGTCATCGGCAGTGGCGCGGTAGTACTCCGCAAGACCGTACACCGTGAAGGCTATCGCATAAAACTGCTTCTTTGAATCGGCAACAGAGCCGTCGGCGTTAAGGCTCCAGTACACCCCGCCATGCTCGCGGTCGACAAACCGGTCAAGAATATAATTCTTTGCGCGTGTGGCAGCCTCGAGGCAGTCGGGGCGCTGTGTGGCTATGTAAGCCGCAGAGAAAGTCCAGAGAATCCGGGCGTTCAGAATAGCCCCTTTTGCCGCATCGGGATGCAGGGAGTCGAAACCGTCGCGGCGGCCGTAGAACCCGCCGGCGGGGTCGGTCATGCGCTCCGTCCAGTAAGGCAGGATGTTGTTGTTGAGATTGTCGGAAAGTTGCTCTGCAAAGAGCTTGAGAGTAGCGGTATCCATTATGTGTTTGTATTTGCGAAATCGGTCATTTCATCTGCCTGAGCCGGCACGGTGCGCGACATGCGGCGCTCCTTAAGCCCGGCGGTCACAGACTCGACCACAGATGTTGTCAGGGGGTAGAACGACACCACAGCCACGGCAAGCAGCGACACCCCCGCGGGAATGAATGTCATGAGCATCCACAGGCACGACAGAGCGCCCGGTGTCTGCGAAACATCGGCACTGCCGGCTTCGGCAGTCACATAGCCGCACGCGTCAAGCAGCCACAGCACAGCAGCGCCGCCGACAGCTCCGCCAAACTTCTGAGCCATGGAGGATGAAGAGAATATAAGCCCCGCGGAAGCAGTGTTGTTCTTAAGCTCAGAGTAGTCGCTCACATCGGCATACATAGACCACACCAGCGGACTCATTATGCCTGTAAGCACCGAAATGAGCACCTGCAGCAGAAGCATCCACCAGTAGCCGGCGGCAGACACCGGCACAAAGAAAAACGCTATGCTGAGCGCTATCAGCGCTATGTTTACCAGAATGAATGTGGTTTTCTTGCCAAGAGCGGCGGCGACAGGCACGGTAAGCGCCACACCCGCCATGTTTGCCACCTCGCCGATGCTGAGAAACAGCCCGGAGTAAAACAGCAGAGCCACCGAAAAAAGCATTATGTGGGCGTCGGACCCGATGATGTCGGCAAAGAAATATGCCACCGTGGCACCGCGCACCGTACAGAAGAGGTTGAACGACAGCGCGGCTCCTATGAGAATCCACCAGGGGCGGTTTCGCATCAGAGCCTTGAAATCCTTGCCAATCCCTACCTGCGACACAGTCTTTATCCGCTCGCGGGTGAGCCTGAAGCAGCACACAAACAGCACAAAGCAGGCAGCAGCTATGACCACCATGGCTGCTTGCCAGCTCGACTGCACCGAGAAGCCCCACGAACGCTCGAACATGGCGCAGAGCGGCTCCCATGAAGCCAGGGCGATGAATGAGCCGACGTAAGCGAAAAACATGCGGAAAGAGGAGAACACGGTTTTTTCGCGCGAACTGTCGCTCACCACGCCGAGCATAGCGCCGTAGGGCACGTTTATGCCGGTGTACACTGTCATCATCAGCACATAGGTCACATACGCCCACAGCATTTTGCCGGCGTAGCTCAAGTCGGGTGTGGTGAAGAGCAGTATTCCGCACACGGAGAAGGGAGCAGCCACCCACAGCAGGTAGGGGCGGTACTTGCCCCAGCGGGTGGTTGTGCGGTCGGCGATTATACCCATCATGGGGTCGGAAACGGCGTCCCATATACGGGTTACAAGTACAAGTGTTGCGGCATCGGCAAGCGAAAGCCCGAAAATGTTTGAGTAGAAAAACGGCAGGTAATAGCTGAATATTTTCCAGAACATCGACGACGACATGTCGCCTAATCCGTAACCGATTTTTTCTTTCAGGGGTGCCATGATAGTTGCAATTTAAGGATATGGAGGGAGGAGAGGAGAGAGGATGGAGGAGAGAGGCAGAGTTATTTTTTCAGATATTCGAGGTTGGAATCAATCAGTCGGTTAATGGCTTTGACACTTTCTGCGGATATGAGTCCGTCGGCGGGGGTGTTGAAGCAGTAGTCGAGCAGACGGTCCACAGTACTTTCGGCAACATGCATACGGGTGTCGCTCGAAGCGTAGTAAATGAGCACCCGCCCGTCCTCGTCGGCAATCCAGCCGTTGGAAAACAACACATTGCTCACATCGCCCACATATTCCTCATCGACAGGCGCCATGAAGTAGCCGGCAGGTGTTGCTATTTCGCGCCACGGCTCCTTGAGGTCTGTGACATAGAGATACAGCACATACCGGAGTCCGGCGGCTGTGTTTCTCACACCATGGGCAAGGTGCAGCCAGCCGCGGGGTGTCTTTATGGGGTGGGGCCCCTCGCCGTTCTTGACCTCCTTGATGGTGTGGTAGTAACGCGGGTCTATGATGGTTTCGTTTTCGACAACGGCGTGAGTCATGTCATCGATAAGCGCCCAGCCAATGCCGCCGCCGCTGCCGGTGTCTATGAAGCCGTCCTGCGGGCGGGTGTACAGCGCGTACTTGCCGTTGTAAAACTCGGGGTGAAGCACCACGTTGCGCTGCTGGCTCTTGCTGACAAGGTCGGGCAGACGCTCCCAGTCCACCAGGTTTTTAGTGCGTGCAATGCCGCATGCGGCAGTTGCCGCCGAAAGGTCGCCGGGGCAGGAATCGTCGTGGCGCTCCACACAGAACAACCCGTAAATCCAGCCGTCCTCGTGCATGGTCAGACGCATGTCATAGACATTTGTGCCGGGGTTGTCGGTGTCAGGCATTGTAATGGGACGCCCAACGAAACGGAAATGGTTTATGCCGTCCTCGCTTTCGGCAAGCGCGAAGTACGACTTGCGGTCCATACCCTCCACACGCACCATCAGATAATACTTGCCGCTGAATTTTATAGCGCCGGAGTTAAGGGTAGCGTTCACCCCGATACGTTCCATGAAGAAGGGGTTCGTGGCTGGATTGAAATCATATTTCCAGATTGGCGGCACTGTGTCGGCTGTTACAATGGGGTATTTGTAACGGGTGTACACACCATTGCCCTGCGCGGGTTCGTTGATGCGGGCGATAAGAGCCTCGTAACGGCTCTCTACTTCGTTTTTGCGTTGGTCAAAAGACTGCATTTTCGTAGTGTTGTTTTCTAAGAGTGGTTTTTATTTAAACCGTGCCACATCCTTAGCGAAAAGGGTTGTGGAATCGGCATAAAAAGCTTTGAAGTTGTCGGCGCTGTCGTGTCCGGGGTATGGGCCGAAGAAATGACCGGGCTTGTTATGGGCGTTGCGCCATGTTATTACATATACCGGACGCCATTTTTCAATAACGGGCAGCAACACGTCGGTCCACCATGTGGGCACAGTAACGCCCTCGAGACCGGTTTCGCTGAACGCGGCTATTTTGCCGTTTTCAGCAGCCATGCGGGTAGCGGCACCGAGAGTGGCGTCAACCGCATTGCGGTATGATTCAATGCCTTTTTCGGCACCGTAGGCATAGACATCGGCTCCCATTATGTCAACAAATTCGTTGCCGGGGTAACGTTCCATGTATTCTTCGTCCGAGACAACTCGGTCGGGAGAGTAAGCCCAGAGGATGTTGTCAACCCCTTCCTCGTCCATTATGCGCCATGTCTTCGCCCACAGCTTACGGTAGTCATCAACCGAGCACTGACGGCTTCCCCACCAGAACCAGGCTCCGGTGTGTTCGTGCCACGGACGGAACACCACGCCTATGCGGGTGCCGTCGGGGCGTGTGAGGCTTTTGAAGAATGCAGCCACACGGCGCACCTGCTGGTCAAAAGCGGCAGCCACCTGCGGGTCGGCTATTATGCGGCTGACTATGGTGGTGTCCTCGCACGCCCAGCTGTCGCGGCCGTCAACGGGGTTTACCGAGTGCCAGCTGAAAGCGTTCATGCCGCCGCGCGCGTCCTGGGCAATAACCTCCTCGCGCATGCGTTCGAAGCTGACCGAGTCAAGATTTGCAGCATCGCCTTTCTCAATGCCGCCGAGATCCCAGTTCATTATAGCGGGATAGTCGCCCGCAACCTCAAGCACATCGGAGCGTCCGCGGTCTCCGACCCAGGAGTGTCCGTACACCGGGTCATCGTCATGGCCGAACATCACTTTGCCTGCCGCGGCAATGCTGTCAAGCCGCGCTCTCATTGCCTGAGCGGCGGTTATTGTGTCGGCGTCAGATGTTGAAGAGGAAGCCGAGGAACCACACGACACCATAGCGGGAGCGAATGCCACAAGGGCTATGACAATCTGTTTCATCGTTTCAAGGAATTGGTCATTTTAGTGATTACCGCCACAGTAGATGAGTCGGCGGCAAAAACGGAGTTGAGCCCCTGATCCTCCTGCGCGGGGTCGCCGGAATAGTCGTCACCGGGCAGCCATGTGCGGTGGGCGGGAGAGGCGAATCCGCCCCAGCCCCAGAAATTTGAGCCGTTGATTTTGCCTGAATCGCGTATTATAGAGAATACATATTCGTAATAGCGGTCACGACCGGTAGTTGGCGAGCCGGGAGCGATAGCCATGCTGTCGCGCGGGTAGCCGAACTCTTCAAGCACAATGGGTTTTGCACCTCCGAGGCGGTCATAGTGCTCGTCAATATATGCGAGAGTGTACTTACATGCCGAATCCACGTCTGCCACCACGCCTGCGGGGGTAGACTTGTCAATCCAGTTCCAGTTGTAGGGCCAGATGTGGATGTTGGCATAGTCGATTTCGGGGTAGTTGTGGATTTCAGCCCACAGGTCGAGGTCTACCTCACAGCCGTATTTGCCTTCGCTGCCTGTCGACACAAGGTGGTTGGGGTCAATTTCCTTTATGGCAGCCGCCGTGGCGCGCAGCCAGTCGGCAAGCGCGCGCTTGCCCTCGCGGCTGAACGCTCGCGGCTCGTTGGCAATCTGCCATGACATTATAGCCGGTGACTGCGAATATGGTTTGCCTGTGACGGTATTGGTTCTGCCCACGATATTGCGGACATGGTCAAGGGCGAGAGCCTTGGCGGAGTCATCCAGAACAAACTGGCTGACAAATTCCACATACTCACGGTAGCCGTCCTTTGGCAGGGGTGCTTTTCCGTGACCGGTCCATTCGAGGTATGTACCGTAGCCGCCGCTCCATTCCCAAGCGTTGTTGAGGTACAGCACAGCGTTCATATCGCGTTTTTCAAGCTCGGCGAGGAAATAGTCAAGTCCTTGCAGCAGAGTGTCGTTATAGACACCCGGTGCTGTCTGAAGCACGGGCGAAATGTGCGACTCAACACCTTCTTCGCCATCCCCTCCGACAAGCACGCGGAGGTTGGTTATGCCGATAGACTTGAGGTAGTCAAGTTCGCGCGCGAGGCGGTCGCGGTCGCCATACTTTTCAGCACCGAGAATAGCGCCGTACCAGAAATTGGCACCGACAAAGCGGTAAAGCGAATCGCCGATATAGAACTCGCCGTCTCGCACTGTGACAAACTGCGGTGCTGACTCAGCTCCTTTAGAGCCGGCGCAGCCTGCCGCCACACATAGAGCGAGCAGCGGCACAATAAATATTTTCAATAGATTTTTCATGATACCTTAGTGCTTTTTATAACTCTGTAAAGGCTTTGCTAATTTTTTCCGCTATCTGTTTCATCTCATCGGCGGGGAGAGAGAGCTTGCGAGAGAAATTCATGTCGCTTTCCACTGTTATGGGCACGAGGTGGATATGGGTATGAGGCACTTCGAGACCTATCACAGCCTCGCCTATTCTGGCGCACGGAATTGCCTGCTGCAGCGCGCCTGCCACTTTTCTTGCGAAAAGCTGCAGCGCTATGTATTCGGATTCGTCAAGGTCGAACAGATAGCTGACCTCGCGTTTTGGCACCACCAGAGTGTGACCTTTTGCCACGGGGTTGATGTCGAGAAATGCAATGTGAGCGTCGTCCTCTGCAACCTTGTAGCATGGAATTTCGCCGTTTATTATGCGGGTGAATATGGAAGGCATAATCAGAAGCTTATTTCAACAATTTCAAATTTCATAAGTCCGGCGGGAACTTTTATCTCCACCACTTCACCGAGCTTGTGTCCGAGCAGCCCCTGGGCAATCGGGGTGCTTGACCCGATTTTTTTCTCTTTGAGGTTTGCCTCGCTGTCGGCGACAATGGTGTACTCCATAGCCATGCCGTTTGCGGTGTTTTTAATCTTCACCTTGTTGAGTATCTGCACTTCCTCGTTGTTGAGAGTGCTTTCGTCTATTATGCGTGCATTAGCCACAAGGTCCTTGAGCTGAGCTATCTTCATTTCCAGCATGCCCTGCGCTTCTTTCGCCGCATCGTACTCCGAATTCTCAGAGAGGTCGCCTTTGTCGCGCGCCTCGCCTATGGCATGAGAAATCTTGGGACGTTCAACGGATTCGAGGTATGCTATCTCCTCCATTTTCTTTTTGTAACCTTCTTTGGTCATGTAGGTTATTGCCATGATATTATATTTTAAAATGTTATAGATGTTAGAAAAAGCAGAATAAAAGAAAGAATCTCTCCCAAAGCGGGCGAGACCCCAACAGTCAGTCATTCTGCAAAAAAAGGGACTACTCTATTTGTCCGATGCAAATATACAGCAATATTTTTTATCGGACACCAAATTTGAGAAAAATTAACCGCCGCCCCACGCGGACAGAAAAACAGATCCGCACCGGAGGCATTACCCCGGTGCGGATGAGGTGTTGTGTCTTTATAAAGCCTTTTTACTGAGCGGCGAGCGGGGAGGGTTCGGTGTAGGTACGGGCTGCAAGCTCGTTGTCAAGCATGTATATGCCCATGCCGTTGTCGCCGACGAGCGAAAACTTGTCGATGAGGGTACGGCAGTTGTCTTCTTCCTCTACCTGCTCCGATACGAACCACTGGAGCCGGTCGCGAGTGGCGTAGTCCTTTTCTTCTTCCGCGAGAGCGAACAGGCTGTTAATAAGCGATGTTACCTTGCGCTCGTGTTCGAGGGTAGCCTTGAAGGCGTCAAGAATGGAAGCCCATGACGAAGGCACGGCGTCAATCGGAGCAAGAATCACTCTTCCGCCGCGCTGGTTGACATAGTTCATGAGAATCTGAGCGTGAGCCTGCTCTTCCTTGAACTGGATAGCAAACCAGTTGGCAACACCGGCTCTGCCTTCAGCCTGGAAGTGGAGCGACATTGAGAGGTAGAGGTATGCCGACCACAATTCGGCGTTAATCTGGGCGTTTAGAGCGTCCTGAATTTTATTGCTTAGCATTTTTATTAAGAGGTTGAGGGTTTATTTTCTTTTCTTTGAACGCTGTTTCTCCTGCTCTCTGAGAAGAGCCTGCTGCTTGCGCTGAGCCTCTTCGAGACGAGCCATAAATCCACTTTTTTTGCGCGGTTTATTTGCGTTTTCCTTCATTGCCGCACGCACTTTGTCTTCGTCCACCACCTTGCGGAAAATGTATGTCTGCACAATTGTTATGAGCAGCGACAGGAAGTAATAGTAGCTGAGACCGGCGGCGTAGTTGTTGAAGAACACCAGGAACATCACGGGCATAAGGTACATCATCCATTTCATGCCGGGCATTGAGTTGCCTCCGGGCTGATTCTGCATGTTTATGCGGGTGTATATTATGTTCACCACTGTCATAAGAAGACAGAAGAGACTGATGTGGTTTCCGAATGTCGATGAAATGAACGGAATGTGAGCCGACCACGACACTATTGCATCGGGGGCAGACAAATCCTTAGCCCAAAGGAAAGGCTCGCCACGCAGTTCGATAGCCGAGGGGAAGAAGTTGAACATTGCCACAAGAATGGGCAGCTGCAGCAGCATGGGCAGACATCCGGAGAACGGACTCGCGCCGGCGCGGCTGTAGAGAGCCATTGTTTCCTGCTGGCGCTTCATGGCGTTTTCATTGCCGGGATATTTGTCGTTTATCTCCTTTATCTCAGGTGCGAGAACTCTCATGCGCGCCTGCGACATGTAGCTTTTGTATGTGAACGGGAACAGTATAATCTTTATAAATATGGTAAGGAGCAGTATTATTATACCGTAGTTGCCAATAAACTGACCGAGGAAATCAAACACCGGTATTACAATGAGGGTGTTTATCCACCTGAACAGAGCCCAGCCGAGGGGAATAAGGTTTGTCAGGTGCAGGTTTTGTCCGGGAGCAAGTTCTGACTGCAGGTCGCTCAACAGGGGGTAGGAGTTGGGACCGAAGAAGAATTTGAACGAAGCGGGAACCGGGTTGGCAGAGGAGTACTCGACAGAAGCCCTGGTGTCAAGTTCTTTTATGTAAGCGGGATTGTTTTCGAGTACTTCAGAGTCGAATTCAGCAGTGGTGAAGTAGTCGTCGGCAATGAGGAGCGCGGTGAAGAACTGGTTTTTATAGCCAATCCACTTTACTCGTTCACTCACTTCCTTGTGGTCTGAACTGCCTTCGCTGAGGTTTTCGACATCGCCGTTTGCAAACATGTAGTACAGAGCCGAATTGCGCTCCTCAAACATGCGTCCGGCTTCGTTTCGCGCCATTTTCTGGTGCCATGCAAATTCCATGTCAGCCACACTCGGCGGAATGACAGACTGCATGTTGTTCTGGAGAATCTCCATGCCTACTACGTAGCTGTCGGCAGGGAGGGTGTAACGTATTGCCCATGTTGCTCCGCCGCCAAGGGCAAGCTGCATTGTAACAGAGGTGTCGGAAACTTCGACAGGGGTAAAGAAAAATTCGGATGTGTTGAACCGCTGGTTTGCCGTGGTGAGGGTAAAGCTGTATGAGTCAACGCCGTTTGCCATAAGGTCAACCGCAGTAGAGTCATATCGGTCATATTCTTTCAGCACGGCAGCCGAGATTACGCCGCCACGGGTGTTTACGTCGACAGACAGCAGGTTGTTTTCGAGACGGACGGTGCGCTCTGTGCCTGACAGATGCCGGGCAAACTCCTTGTATCTTTCAGCCGAAGCCACGGCGTTTCTGAGTGTTGCCACCGCCGCAGCCGCGTTGTCGCGGCTCATGCCTCCGAAGTCGGAAAGGAGTATGTCTTTTACCGCTACCTCGCCACCGGGAGTTGAGACGTAGCCTGCGATTGCGCCACCGTCAGAGAGGGTCAGAGTGGCATCTGCCACGGAGAGGGTGCAGGTGCCTGTGAGAGAGTCCAGCACTCCGAACTGCTTTATTGTCGAGGCTATACGACTCTTTTCAGAGGCGCTTATGCTGTCAAGGGCAAGAACCGGAGCAGTTGCCTGACTTTCTGCCTGACGGGCGAGCTGCTCTGCCTGCTGACGCTGACGTGCTATTTCCTCTTCGGAGGGTTTGTTAAGCCACATGAAACCGAGAATCACCGCTCCCATGAGCAGCACCCCGGTAAGGGTATTTTTATCCATGTCAAGTTATTTCTTAGATTCTGCGAAGTCTTCCATGAGCCTTTCGCCACGGTAGGCAACGGCTGCTTTTATGAAGTCGATAAACAACGGATGGGGATTGAGCACGGTGCTTGAGTACTCGGGGTGGTATTGCGTGCCTACCCACCAGCGTTTTTCGGGAATTTCAACCACTTCCACCAGATGGGTGGCAGGATTTTCACCCACGCACTTCATGCCCGCCTGTTCAAACCGGTCGCGATAGTCGTTGTTGAATTCAAAACGGTGACGGTGACGCTCTTTTATTTCAAGGGCGCCATAGGCCTTTGCTGCGGTGGAGTCGGGAGTCAGACGGCAGTCATAAGCGCCGAGACGCATTGTGCCGCCCATGTTGCTGACACTTTTCTGCTCCTCCATAAGGTCAATGACATTGTTGGTTGTGGAGGGGTCCATTTCGGTGCTGTTTGCATCGGCGAGCCCGAGCACATCTCTGGCAAACTCGATGACCATACACTGCATGCCGAGACAGATGCCGAATGTGGGCACATCGTTTTCGCGACACCATTTGAGAGCGGTCAGTTTTCCTTCCACTCCGCGCTGTCCGAATCCGGGCGCCACAATGACTCCGTCCATACCATCAAGGTATTCACCGACGTTTTCGGGGGTTATTTTTTCAGAGTGTATGCTTTTGAGGTTCAGACGTCTGTCGTTGTATGTGGCGGCATGAAACAGCGATTCGTTTATTGATTTGTAGGCATCCTGAAGTTCTACATATTTGCCTACAAGCGCAATGTTTACCTGCTCGGTGGCTCCGTGCATCTTGTCAAGGAAGTGCAGCCAGGGAGCCATGTGCGGCTCGCCCTGGGGAACCACGCCGGTTTTACGGAGCACTATTTCGTCAAGGTGCTGCGCGTGCATCATTATGGGCACCTCGTATATTGACGGACAGTCAAGAGACTGCACCACGGCATCGGGAGCGACATTGCAGAACTGTGCAATTTTCTTGCGCATATTCACAGGAATATCCTGCTCGGTGCGGAGCACAAGAATGTCGGGCTGTATGCCCACTTCCTGAAGCTGCTTTACAGAGTGCTGTGTAGGCTTGGTTTTCAGCTCTTTGGCGGCTTTGAGGTATGGCACATATGTCAGGTGTATGCAAAGGCTGTTCTGCCCGAGCTCCCACCGCAGCTGCCTCACGCTTTCGAGGTAGGGCAGCGACTCGATGTCGCCCACAGTGCCGCCAATCTCGGTTATGATATAGTCGAAGTTGCCTGTTTTGCCAAGCAGCTTTACATTGCGTTTGATTTCATCGGTAACGTGGGGAATAATCTGGACTGTTTTGCCGAGATAGTCGCCACGGCGTTCTTTGTCAATGACACTCTGGTAAATGCGGCCGGTTGTGACATTGTTGGCGCGTGTGGTCTGTACGTTTGTAAAACGCTCGTAGTGTCCGAGGTCAAGATCAGCCTCATGTCCGTCTACGGTCACATAGCATTCGCCGTGTTCGTAGGGGTTGAGGGTTCCCGGGTCGATGTTGATATAAGGGTCAAACTTCTGAATGGTCACGCGGTATCCGCGGGCTTTCAGCAGACAAGCAAGAGAGGCAGAAATGATGCCTTTGCCAAGGGAGGACACAACGCCTCCGGTCACGAAAATGTATTTGGTTTCCACGAGTTTGGGGTATTTCGTAATTAAAACGCAAAATTACAAAAAAAATCAGAGTGATGCAATATCGCTTTCGCGACCGGAAATCACGAACACGGCCAACCGCTATGTTTCGGTTTTGTCACCGCACAGCGACAAACCGCCTCTCCACAGCAGATTGGTCGGGATATATCACCGGGTCGGAAAATGATGACTGCACATTAAGCGCCGAGGAGGTAAGAGACTCTATGAGCCAGTATTCGGGAATGTCGCCGGCAATACGGATTACGGCAAAATTCGGGTTTGTAAACGACCACCTGAAGTATTCGGGTGCGGACTCGGTTTCCGCGCCGGTCCAGCCTGCCCACCTGTACCACCCGGAGCCGTCGCGGTTGAATTTATACACAAACCCTTCTGTCGTATATTCCACCGGATCGAAGTCTGGAGCATGCATGTATGTCATGCACCATTGGCAGCCTGTAAGCCTGTCAACCACAATTTGCTGCGAGTCGCCAAGATAGCCTTGACACCCGTCACACGCCGCCCCGGCAGCAGCCAGGATTACAGCAAGCAGAAGCCGTGCGTATATTTTCATATTAGAGGTTGTTAAAAAAATAGGGGGCCGCGCCTACGGCGCGACTCCCTATCGAGTTATTTTCGGTAATCTGATTAGCCGTTAACTTTCTTCATGCGAGCGATGAGGTCGAGAACTTTGTTTGAGTAGCCGATCTCATTGTCGTACCAAGACACAACCTTAACGAATGTGGGTGTGAGCTGGATACCAGCTTTGGCGTCGAAGATAGAAGTGAGGGGGCAGCCGAGGAAGTCGCTTGAAACGACTGCGTCTTCTGTGTAGCCGAGGATGCCTTTGAGTTCGCCTTCAGAAGCTTCTTTCATAGCTGCGCAGATTTCGTCGTAGGTAGCGGGCTTAGCAAGGTTAACAGTGAGGTCAACAACAGATACGTCGAGAGTGGGGACACGCATAGACATACCGGTGAGTTTGCCATTGAGTTCGGGGATAACTTTGCCTACAGCCTTAGCAGCGCCGGTAGAAGAGGGGATGATGTTGCCAGAAGCGGCACGACCACCACGCCAGTCCTTCATAGAGGGACCGTCAACGGTTTTCTGAGTAGCGGTTGTAGAGTGAACGGTTGTCATGAGACCTTCTGTGATACCGAACTTGTCGTTGAGCACCTTAGCGATAGGAGCGAGACAGTTGGTAGTGCAAGAAGCGTTGGAAACGAACTGCTGACCTGCATAAGTAGCATCGTTCACACCGCAAACGAACATGGGGGTGTCGTCCTTAGAGGGAGCAGACATAACCACATATTTTGCACCTGCTTCAATGTGAGCCTGAGCTTTTTCCTTTGTGAGGAAAAGACCTGTAGATTCAACAACGTATTCAGCACCTACAGCACCCCAGCCGATTTCAGCGGGATTCTTGCATGCAGTAACACGGATAGTCTTGCCGTTTACAATGAGAAGGCTTTTTTCCAGGTCATAGTCTACAGTGCCGTCGAAGCGACCGTGCATTGTGTCATACTTGAGCATGTAAGCCATGTAGTCAACGGGGAGAAGGTCGTTGATAGCAACTACCTCGATGTCGTCTCTCTTGGTTGAAGCGCGGAAAACGAAGCGACCGATGCGGCCGAAACCGTTAATACCTATTTTTGTCATAGTTTTTAAATATAATTGGGTTAGAATATTGTCAGGTCAATAAATCTGGCGACGGCACATTTTTTGCCGCGTCACAAAAGTAATAATTATTTTCGTAAGTTGTAGCGTGGCAGAAACAAAAGTTGACTCTTACAAGCATTTTTAATAGTTGTTTAATAGTTTGACAGGTCAAGGAGGAGCCAAACGCAATGAAACCGGGGCAAGATACGGCAAGGGGGAGGAATCGGGCATGCACACACCTTATTATATATAGTAATTTCGCTTATTGGAATTGCCGATTCGGAGATAAAAACTTTTTTTTCGTATATTTGTTGGAGTTATAGAAATTATAGACTCATAATTTCAATCATCCATTTTTAACTGTTTATTTTACCGATGTCTAAGTTTATCACCGAATTCAAGGAGTTTGCGATGCGCGGCAATGTGCTCGACATGGCAGTAGGTGTTGTTATCGGAGCGGCGTTTGGCAAGATTGTGTCATCGCTTGTGGACGACCTCATCATGCCGCTTGTCGGCGTAGCTACCGGGGGTATGAATTTCACCGACTACAAGTGGGTTATCCAGAGCGCTGTAATGAACGGCACCGAGGTTATAAAACCGGAAGTGACCCTCAACTGGGGTACATGGGTTCAGACCGTTGTCAACTTCATAATAATAGCGTTTTGCATATTCGTTATGATAAAGTTTGTCAACAAGCTGAGCCGCAAGAAAGCGGAAGAGCCGGCACCGGCAGAGTCCGAACCGACCAAAGAGGAGGTGCTGCTCACCGAAATACGCGACCTGCTGAAGGACCGCAAACCGGAATAGGTTTCTCTCACCCTTTTCTACCGAAATCAGCCGGAATCTCGCCCCACTCTTCTGTGCGCCATTTCGTGACATGATTTCGCAGCACATGGGTGTTTAACCAAGACTCCGCCCGCGCTACCAGCGCTCTTATGTTTGAGTTCTGAGGCGTGGGCGCGAGGGTTGTTTTTGCGTGTCTGTTTCTAAGCCACGCCATAGCTGTGGCGCTGTCGGAGTAGATTGTAACCCCTTCCCTGCCCTGTTTGTCAAGGAGCGCGAGCGCATGCACCACAGCAAGAAACTCGCCAAGATTATTAGTGCCGCCCTCAAGAGGCCCGACATGGAATATTTCCTGACCGGTAGCCAAGTCCACGCCCCGATACTCTACCGGACCGGGATTTTTGCGACAACCGGCATCTACAGCTATTCCATTCTTGTCTATCTCCGAAAATGCCTCGTAATTCACAGATATGACCGGGCGCGAGGCTATTGCCTTAAGCAAATCCACATCACTCGCCGCCGACTCGCCACGATAGGCGGCAACGGCAGCCTCTCTGTTTGGAAACGATCTGTATTTTGCTCCGGGAAAACCGTTTACAACAAGCTGGCATTCATCCCAGGAGTCAAACACTCCGGTGTCGTGACCTGCCCATACAACATAGTACTTCTTACCCATTACGATAGTGTCAGATATAGGTTTATATCGCGGCTTCTGGTGCCGGCAACCGAAGCGACCGCCGGATTGACAGCCTTGCCCATGAATGTCATCGCGGCTTTCTGGAGCCCCGGCAACAGTTTCAGAGCGTTCAGCACGCCGTCACATGCCGTTATGTCATTGAAAAAAGTCAGAAAGGTGTTGCTCAGAGCCATAGCCGCCGTTCTCGGCACTGCCCCGCCGGCATTTATGTAGCAGCAGCGCCCGTTTGAAGCATGAGCCGCCGTTGCGGGAGAGTTCACACCGAGGTCTGTTGTCGGCAATGAGGGAAATGCTTTGCCATAATCGCCGGTAAGGTCAAAAATTATCACCCCTTTCTTCATTTCCTCAACCACGTCGGCACCGAATACGGGTACATCGCCCATAGGAGTGACAATCACTACATCGGCGCTGCGCAATGCCCCGCGCAAAACCCTCGGATGCAGGGTCGAGCCTACCGCCCAGGCACCAAGGTCGCGCGTTGCTTCTCTCAGACGGTATATGTCATTGTCAAATATCTTCACACTCGCGCCGACACCCACAGCGCCCCTTGCAGCAGCACAGGCGCTTATTCCGCTGCCGACAATCACTGTCTCACACGGCACTACTCCGGCAACACCACCAAGCAGAATGCCTTTGCCGTGAACCGCATCAGCCAACAGCGCGGAAGCTATCGCCACAGCCGCCCTGCCGTCAATCTCCGAAAGAATATCGGCAAAGGGAGTGTTACCATACTGGTCCTCTATAAGGTCTATCGCTATAGCCATTATACTCCGCTCAAGAAGTGCCATTACCGAATCTTTTGCGAAACGGCACTGCGCCAGCATTGAAAGCAGCATGGCTCCGCGGCGCATCTTGCGGATGTCGCCTACCGACAGCGGCGCCAGAGAAATCACGATGTCACAGCCGAGCACGCCGCTACGGTCGCAAATCCGCGCCCCTTCGCGGGCATAAGCATTGTCCGGATAATGAATCGGAGCTCCGGCTCCGGCTTCTATTTTAACTGTAAACCCTTTTTCGACAAGCATTCCGGCTCCTTCGGGAGTAAGAGGAAACCGCCGTTCACCTGCGGCAGCCACTGCGGGCAGCCCGATTGTGATGTGTCTTCGCGATTGCTCGGAAACAACCGCCTGAGGCGACGGCACCGGAGAAAAATCATTTGCTGTTTTCATTGAGCGGCAGATTTAAAAGTGAAATAAAACGGAGAGCCGTTTCCGACACCTCGCACTCGTTTTCCAGCAAATCTCCGTCAAAAACCATTTTGGCTTTGGAATAAAACGGCATACGCTGTTCAAGCGCCTTGACAATAAACTCTCTCAGCTCCTCCTCGTTCTTGTCGGCGATGAGAGGGCGCTTGTATCTGCCCCTCATAAGCCTTGAATGGAGTTTGGGCAGCGATGTGTTCATGAAAACGGTCACTCCTCTGGAATTCATATAATCCATGTTGTCATGAAAGCAGGGCGTGCCTCCGCCGCAAGCGATTATCACATTCTCAAACTCCGCCGCCTCATGCAGCATACGCCTTTCAATGTCCCGGAACCCCTCCTCGCCGCGGGCGGCAAACAGCTCTCTGACACTCGCGTGATACCGCCCCTCGATGTATGAATCAAGGTCAATGAAGTCTATGCCGGCAATCCGGCTCACGTTGCGCCCGAGGGTGGATTTTCCACACCCCATGTAGCCTATGAGAAAAATCGGTTGCATTTTTGTGAGTTTATTGCACAAAGTTAATTATTTTCTGCCGCTTTTATGTACATTTGCCAATAGCAAACCTGACATATCCGGACACTGAATGGAAAAATTAATGCAATATGTGTGGCAGCAACGCCTCTTGCCTGTGGCAGAGATGCGCACTGTCGACGGCAGAAAGGTCGAGATAATAGACCCCGGGCTGCTGAACACGGATGCCGGTCCGGACTTCTTCAACGCCAAAGTTTCGATAGGCGGCGAAGTGTGGGTGGGCAATGTCGAAATCCATTACCGCGCAAGCGACTGGCACCGCCACAAGCACAACACCGACCCGGCCTACGACTCGGTGATACTCCATGTGGTTGACAAGGATGACGCGATAGTGCGGCGGGCAGACGGGCAGATTGTGCCGCAGATGAGGATGCCTTGCGACCCGGCTCTTAATTCGCGCTACAGCGAACTGGTGGGACGCGCCGACATAGACCTGCCGTGTGCGCGCGAAATCAGCTCACTACCTCCTATATATATTACAGACTGGATTTCAAGCCTCGCATACGAACGAATATACGACAAGGCTGAACGCATAGAAAGCATACGGCAGAGACTCGCCGGCGACTGGGAGCAAGTCTGTTATGTCACAGTGGCACGCGGTCTGGGCTTCGGCACCAACAGCGAGCCTTTTGAGCGCCTTGCACTAAGCCTGCCGCTGATGTTCATAGGCAAGCACAGCGACAGCCTCACCGCAATAGAGGCGCTTCTGTTCGGCCAGAGCGGGCTGCTTAACGCAAGAGCTACCGCCATAGACCCTTACGCCGCCCGCCTCAAAAAGGAGCATGCTTTTTTCTCTACCAAGTTCGGGCTTTCACAGCCTCAGGCGCTCGGGTGGAAAATGGCGCGCATGCGACCCGCAAATTTTCCACACAGGCGCATCGCCGTACTTGCCGCCATGCTCCACGGAGGGTTTCGCCTGATGAGCAGGATTCTTGACATACGCAATCTTGACGAGGCTTGCGCGCTTTTTACCCCGGAGATGAGCCAGTACTGGCAGCTGCACTATTCATTCGGCACTCCCGGCAGCAGAGAGCTTGGCAGCCTGAGCCGCAGCTCGGCGCTGGTGATGGTGATAAACGTAGCCGCTCCGCTGATGATGGCTTACGGCATGACACACGGCGACCACCGCCTGACAGATGCCGCCATAGAGCTGCTCCATGACATAAAGGCTGAAAAAAACTCGGTTGTGGAACTGTTTGAGCGCGCGGGTTTGAAAGTGCGCGACGCATTCAGCTCGCAAGGGCTGATACAGCTGCGCCGCAATTATTGCGAAAAGCGCAAATGCCTTTACTGCCGCATAGGACACCGCAGGCTGTCGTACTGCGCTCTGAGAAAAAACTGAATCAGAGATTCTTGAAGTTATAGCCTACGCTCAGCTCGGCAATACGCTGCCTTTTTGCACCGTAGTCACTCTCTGTTATTCTACACAGCTTCCAGATGTATGCCGCACCCACATACACCCTGCCGAAAGTGAATCCGATACCGCTCCGAAGATTGAGGTCCACACCGTAATCGCCGTACAGAGGCCGGGCGGTTGTGCTGTTGAATATTTTTGTGGGATGGTTGGGCTTGAACGAGGTGTGAAGGCGGAAATCAAACTCCGGTCCGGTATAAATCGAAGCACGGACTCCACTGAAGCCGCAGCTCCAGCCGAGAGCCACAGGCACACGGAAGCCGATTGTCTTCATTGTGGCAGATGTCACCTGCTCCTCAGCCACCTGCTCGGAAATAGTGCCGGCGGTCTTAAGACTGTTGTAAAACACCTCGACCTGCGGCTCTGCATAAAACCCGTGTTTCATCGGCGCATGAAAAAGACCCATCACCGCCACGTCAAAACCGACGGCCTTGCTTGACAGAGGGATACGGGCGTAACGGATGTCTGAAGGAAACGCATAGCCGCCGTTGAGACGCACCCCGAAGTACGGACGGTCACCGTCTTTATAAAGATTGTACAGCCAGTGCGCCCCAATGTTCTGGAATGCCGCTGATAATACAAATATTACAATGAGGAGTCTTTTTATACTCATAATGAATTTCCTGTACTGTTAATGTGGCAAAGTTACATTATTTTTCATAAAAAGAGACGGGGCATACCGCTTTTTTAGAAGCAATCGCAGAAAAAATTGTATTTTTGCACTTCAAAACCAAGAAAATAACAGATATGTCAATCGACAACATTATTGCAAAAGCCGTTGCCGACGCTGTCAGGGAACTCTACGGAGTGGAGACAGACCCGGCGACAATCACACCGCAGACAACCAAAAAGGAGTTTGAGGGCAACCTCACGGTAATGGTTTTTCCATGGGTAAAAACCGCCCGCAAAGCGCCTGAGGCAGTAGGCAAGGAGATTGGCCAATGGCTTGTCGACAACGAACCGGCGGTGGCGGCATTCAACGTCATCAAAGGCTTCCTGAACATAACAATAGAGCCCTCATTCTGGGCGTCGGTGCTTTCACACATAGCATCTGAAAAGAACTACGGCATAACCGAAGCCGGAGAAAACTCGCCGCTCGTAATGGTGGAATACTCTTCTCCAAACACAAACAAGCCGCTTCACCTGGGGCATGTGCGCAACATTCTGCTCGGCAACAGTCTGTGCCGTATTCTTGCCGCATGCGGCAACAAGGTTGTGCGCACAAACATTGTCAACGACCGCGGAATACATATCTGCAAATCCATGCTCGCATGGAAAAAATGGGGCGAAGGTGCCACTCCGGATTCAACCGGCAAGAAGGGCGACCACCTCATAGGCGACTTCTATGTGCTGTTTGACAAACACTTCAAAGAGGAAGTCAAAGCGCTCGAAGCCAAAGGCATGAGCAAGGAAGAGGCAGAAGCGGCATCTCCACTGATGCAGGAAGCCCGCGCGATGCTCCGCGCCTGGGAAGCCGGCGACAAGGATGTACGCGACCTGTGGGCTACCATGAACAGCTGGGTATATGCCGGATTTGACGAAACATACCGGCGCATGGGCGTGGGATTCGACAAAATATACTACGAGAGCGACACATACCTCGAAGGCAAGGCAAAAGTGCTCGAAGGGCTTGAAAACGGGCTTATGTACCGCAAGGAAGACGGCTCTGTATGGGCAGACCTAACCGCCGAAGGGCTTGACCACAAACTCCTCCTCCGCTCCGACGGCACATCCGTGTACATGACCCAGGACATCGGCACGGCAAAACTGAGATACCAGGACTACCCAATCGACAAAATGGTGTATGTGGTCGGCAACGAACAGAACTATCACTTCCAGGTGCTGTCGCTGCTCCTTGACAGACTCGGATTCAAATGGGGCAAAGACCTGGTACACTTCTCGTACGGCATGGTCGAACTTCCCGAAGGCAAGATGAAGAGCCGCGAGGGTACTGTTGTAGATGCCGACGACCTCATCGACGAAATGGTGTCTACAGCGCGCTCGGTAAGCGAGGAGCTCGGCAAACTCGACGGATGCACCCCGGAAGAAGTGAAGCAGATAACCGAAACCGTAGGACTCGGTGCGCTCAAATACTTCCTGCTGAAGGTAGACCCTCGCAAAAACATGACCTTCAACCCGAAAGAGTCGATTGACTTCAACGGCAACACAGGACCGTTCATACAGTACACCTACGCCCGCATACGCTCCGTGCTGCGCAAGGCGCAGGAAAGCGGCATGACAGCAAACGACTTCATCGGAGCCAAGCCCGGCGAGCGCGAAATAACACTTGTGCAGCGCCTTGCCGATTTCCCGTCGGTAGTTCAGGAAGCCGGACGCACATACAGCCCCGCCCTGATTGCTAATTATTCTTATGACTTAGTTAAAGAATACAACCAGTTCTATCACGATTGTTCTATACTTAAAGAGGACGACGAACGCACCCGCTCGATGCGCCTCGCCATCTCAAAGGTCACAGCCGACACCATACTCACCGCCATGGGGCTGCTCGGCATCAATGTGCCCGAAAGAATGTAATAAAAAACTAATCTCTCAAAATTATGATGAACGAATATCAAAACCATTACTACCAGCAGGATCAGGCTCTTGACACAAAAGTGAGCCAGGTCATGAAAAAAGTCTATGTCAAAATGTTTTTCGGACTTCTTGTCACAGCTTTCGTTTCATACTTCTGCGCAGGCTCGCCATCGGTTCTCGGCTTTTTCCAGAGCCACTCGGCAATAATGTGGGTAATACTCCTCGTAGAGCTCGGACTTGTATTCGCCATAACCGGCGCAATAAACAGAATGAGTTCGGCAACAGCCACCATGCTGTTCTATCTTTTCGCCGTTGTCAACGGACTCGCGCTATTCCCCATATTCCTTGTGTACACAGGAGTTTCCATCGGCAAAACTTTCTTCATAACCGCCGGAACTTTCGGAGCCATGAGCGTCTACGGCTATCTGACATCGCAAGACCTCACCAAATGGGGCTCGATGCTGTTCATGGCACTCATAGGGCTGATACTCTGCTCTGTTGTTAACATTTTCTGGGCAAACGGCACTTTTGAATGGATTATCTTGGGGCTCGGCGTACTTATCTTCGTAGGACTCACCGCCTGGGACACCCAGACGATCAAAAGACGCGCCGCCATGGCTCCCGCAGAAGCCACAGGCAAACTCGCCACAATAGGCGCCCTGAGCCTGTACCTCGACTTCATAAACCTCTTCCTCTACCTGCTGCGCTTCTTCGGCAACAGCCGCGACTGACACAGCAAACAGCCACATTTCAAACCCATAAGGCGGGCGCGCGATTTTTTGTGCCCGCCTTTATTTTTTTCGCTATTGTCGGGATTTTTACTACTTTTGCACATCATTTACAACGAATGACAGACTTAAACGCCATCCAGCGCCAGATTGCGCCCGAACTTGAAGAATTGCGACGCCAGATAAGCGACGCACTGATTTCGTCAAATCCTCTCATGCGTAGCGTTGTAGAAGGCTATCTCAAGACCAAAGGCAAGCTCATTCGTCCCATAATGGTGATACTGACCGCAAAAATGCTCGGCTCCGTATCTCCCAAAGTCATCTCGGCGGCAGCGGCGGTAGAAATGCTCCACAACGCATCGCTGATTCATGACGATGTGGTCGACGACTCCAAGCTACGCAGAGGAAAACCCACAATAAACAGTGTGTGGAACAACCATATCGCCGTACTCGTCGGCGACTATTTTGTTTCAAGCGCACTGCAGCAGGCTATCTCCACCGGCGACATCCGTATCATAGACTCGCTTTCAAGCCTCGGCAAACTGCTGTCTCTCGGCGAGATAGACCAGATATACAACGCCCGCAACCACTACCTTGACGAAGAAGCCTACTTCAAAGTGATAAGCCGGAAAACAGCCTCACTATTCGTTTCATGCGTCGAAATGGGCGGATATGCGGTAAACGCACCCGAAGAACAGATAGCGCCCATGCGCCGGTTTGCGGAACTGCTCGGACTCTGCTTCCAGATAAAAGATGACATCTTTGACTACTTTTCCGATGAAAAAATTGGAAAACCCACCGGCAACGACCTGCGTGAAGGCAAAATAACCCTGCCGCTGCTGTACGCATTGTCCCGGACTGAACTGCCTCAGACCGCAGCCATGCGCGAAATGACAGCAAAAGAGGAACTCGATGCCGGTGAAATACGCACACTTATCGATTTTGCCATAGAAGCCGGAGGCATAGACTACGCCTACTCGGTGATGAACCGCCTTGCCAAAGAAGCGCAGGAAATACTTTCCACATTGCCGGATAACGAAAACCGACGAGCCCTGTCCGACATAATGACATTCATCATCAACCGCGACCTCTGAATCTCAGAGAAAATTTTACCCGCTACTATACTTAAATTTCACAAAGTTTGTTTTATCTTTGTGAACGAATCGGAAGACACTCTCCGGTCTTTCCGTAATAACCCACTGCTATTTGACAAATGAGTTACAGCTTTTTAGACTTTCTCGGGCTACTCGGTGCCGTCGGACTGTTCCTTTACGGCATGAAAGTGATGAGTGAGGGGCTCCAGAAAGCCGCGGGCGACCGTCTGCGCAACATCCTCTCGGCAATGACCCGCAACCGGTTTACAGGCACGCTGACCGGATTTCTGATAACCGCGCTTATACAAAGCTCATCTGCCAGCACCGTCATGGTAGTGAGCTTCGTAAACGCCGGACTGATGTCTCTGGCACAGTCAATGGCGGTAATAATGGGCGCAAATGTCGGCACCACATTCACCGCATGGGTTATCGCTCTCTTTGGCTTCAAAGTTAACATATCAGCCTTTGTGCTGCCGCTTATCGGCCTTGCGATACCGCTGCTTTTCACTAAAAAAAGCCGCAACAAGTCAATCGGAGAATTTCTTATCGGCTTCGCCTTCCTGTTCATGGGACTCGACATGATAAGCCGGTATGTACCCGACCTGCAAAGCAACCCCGAGATGTTTGCATTTCTGGAGCGCTATGCGTCAATGGGCTACCTGTCGGTGCTGATATTCCTCGGAGTAGGCATACTGCTCACCATGGTAATACAGTCATCTGCCGCGACATTTGCCATAACGCTTATAATGTGCAGCAAAGGCTGGATTGACTTTGACCTTGCCTGTGCCATAGTCCTCGGCAGCAACATAGGCACCACCATAACGCCGATACTGGCTTCAATGAGCGGAAACGTAGCGGCAAAACGCACCGCTATGGGACACCTGCTGTTCAATCTGCTCGGCACAGTATGGGTTCTGTTTCTATACTTCCCCTTCGTTCACCTTAACGTATGGCTCACCGAAGCCCTCGGACAGGGCAGCCCTGAAGCCCTTGCCGGATATGTAAAACATATAGAAGCCACACAGCCGGAAATATACAACCACCTGTTTGACAACTCACTGCCGGAAGGTCATGATGTTCTTGCCAAAGTTGCTGCCATGCAACAAAGCGTATCAATAGGTCTGTCAATATTCCACACGGTGTTCAACCTTATAAACCTGTCGATAATGATTTGGTTTACCGGACTTTATGTGAAAATTGTGGAAAAACTTGTACCCGCAAAGCACAAAGAGGACGAGGAATTCCAGCTCAAATTCATTTCAGGCGGTCTGATGAACGCCTCCGAGCTGAACATAACCCAGGCAGAGAAAGAAATTGCCGTATACGCCGAGCGTGTTCAACGCATGATAGGCATGGCACAACAGCTTGTCCACGGCAAAGAAGACTCCGAGGAATTCTCTCACCTGTTCTCTCGCCTTGAAAAGTACGAGGACATATCTGACCGCATGGAAATTGAGATTGCCCACTACCTCAACCGATGCTCGGAAGGCAGGCTGTCAAATGAAGGCAAACTCAAAATTGCCGGAATGCTCAGAGTGGTGAGCGAAATAGAAAGCATAGCCGACTGCTGTGTGGGCGCCGGAAAAATACTCATCCGCAAGCAACAGAGCCAGGTCAAGTTCAACGACGAAATCTACACGAATATCGACGCCATGTTCGGCTATGTTGAAAGCGCCATGACAAACATGGTTGCCCTGCTCAACGACATAGAGCACGCGCGCGAACAAGAAATCATTGTGAGCTACAACAAGGAGCGTGAAATCAACAACTTCCGCAACCAGCTGCGCACAGCAAACATTGAAAACATCAACTCCAGACACTACGAGTACCAGGCAGGCATTTACTACATGGACCTCATATCCGACCTCGAAAAGATGGGCGACTATATAATAAATGTTGTAGACGCTGTCAGAGAACAAGTCAGATCTCTTGCCGTATGACAACGACACCGGAAACGCAGTTAATTTCACGTCACAAACCGGCAACAATCCTGTTACCGGAGCATAATGTCAACCTTATTTGCCGAACTTTGTATAGATAAACCAATATTCATCGCACTGACAGATTGACATGGCGCCCGTGACTCAGACTTCAGACAACGCTGCCGCAGAAAGAATCCTCATTGTTGATGCGGACAAAATGATGTGCGAACTCCTACAGTACAAATTCGAAAACGAAGGCTTCAAAGTGGACCTTGTCCACGACAAGGACAGCGCGTTTGAGCTTCAGCTTGGCGAATACCAGCTGATTCTGTCCGACCTTATGGATGCCGAACTCACCGGCATAAAATTTGCCAGAGCTATACGCGAACGCAACGACACAAGAAACACCCCGCTCATAATAATGTCGGCTCATGCCGGAGAAGACATTATAGTTGACTCGCTCGACGCCGGCGCGGACGACTTCATTTCAAAACCGTTCTCAACAAGAGAACTTGTGGCACGCATACGCTCGGTACTGCGCCGACGCAGAATGATGACAGCCAGAAGAATGAGCAACGTAATGCGCTACAAAACCCTCGCCGTGGACTTTTCAACATCCATAGTCACCATAGACGACAAACCGGTGTCGCTGACACGGACAGAATACCTCATTCTGGCAATGTTCCTGCGACACAGAAACCAGTTTTTCGACCGTGCCGAAATTATCCATGAAGCATGGGAGGAAGAAACAAGCTCCGAAAGAGCCGTTGACACAAACATATCGCGTTTGCGCAAAAAACTCGGCAACTACGGCAAGCACATAACAAACCGCCAGGGATTCGGCTACGGATTCATAGAATGACACAACAAACTGAATGAGCCGGAAACTGTCATCTCCCCTGCCCCCGTGTCACACCCCGGGACTCTTTGAAGCCGGATGCGACGAAGCCGGAAGAGGCTGCCTTGCCGGACCGGTGTATGCCGCCGCCGTAATACTCCCCGAAGACTTCAACCACCCTCTGCTGAATGACTCCAAACAGCTCACCGAACGCCAGCGCGAATTGCTGCGCCCAATCATAGAGTCAACCGCCATAGCATGGGCGGTAGGCATAGCCACAGCAGAAGAAATCGACCGGATAAACATACTCAAGGCATCCATTCTTGCCATGCACCGCGCTATCGACGGTTTAAAAACGCGCCCGCAGCACATCATTGTGGACGGAAACAGATTTTCACCATACGGCGACATTCCTCACCTCACCATTGTCAAAGGTGACTCCCGGTTCGCAAACATCGCCGCAGCATCGGTACTTGCAAAAACCCACCGCGACGAAGCCATGACACTCCTTGCCGGAGAATACCCGCAATACGGCTGGGAAATAAACAAGGGCTACCCTACCGCAGCCCACCGCAAGGCTATTGCCGAATTCGGACTCTCCCCGCTACACCGCTCCACCTTCCGCTCCACCGTATCGTAACACACTCCTGCGTTCCTGTCGGCACCCAAAGCACTTCCGGCGGTTGCAAACACTTATTTTCGGCGTTCACTAACGGATTTTTGGAGCATTTTGATTGCTTTTTGTGCGTCAGCTTCCGTAATGCCGACAATGGGGTTTGTCTCGACGTACCGGGGCTGCTGAGCCGGGAAGAAGTCGTCGAGGTCGTCGATTATCACATAATCGGGGCGCCCGTGCTTGTCGAGCCAACATTCAATCTCCTCGCCGCGCGAAATATAGGTTGCGCCGCAAGCAAGAGTATCAAAAATCTCTCCCGGCAGCCCTCGCAACTCCCACATCATACGCAGACTGCCGAGGCTGTGGGCGTAACGCCACGATGAAGAAATGACAATTGCAGCATCGGCATTATCAATAATCAAGCGTAGATTATCAACTGCGCGAGGGTCGAACAATGGCCCCCACGCATCCTTGGTCGGTTTTCCATCAACAGCAAGCCTAGCCTGATATTGCTCAGTGTTAAGCACTCCGTCGAAGTCAAGAAATATTACAAGTCGATTCATCATTTTTCTTTTTAGCTGCCTGGGGCGGGTTTGACTCGTCTCGGTGCCGAGAGCAGAGCCAAATTTGCTTGAGCGATGCCGAGGCGCAAGGAGAATGGGCGAAGCCAGCCGGCAATGCCGCTTCCGCGGCGCCTTTCTGATTCAAAGGTGCGTCTGACCAATTTCGCCACCGGGCTGATGTGATTGTACCGCAAAATTACAACCGTAGTGTATCATTTTGCGCTACAGGATTGAAAATATGTGAATCCATGGGATGTATCGCTATTTGATACAACGCTATGTTAATTTTTTGACATCGTTCACTTAATTACAACTATGACTTTTGAAGAGTTACAACGCACATTAAACAAAGCTGTATTATGCTTTGCCTCGGGAATGATTGTAGGCTACTTCATAGCTACTTGTTCTATGCTCAGCCATACGATAATTTTCGCAATCACAACCGACCTGCTGTGCTCTCTGCATCTGATTTGCAAATGTGTCATAACATTGGTAGAAGAATACAAACGCTTAAAATCACAAGAAAATGAGAATGAAAACATTTTAGCTATTCACGAATTGTACACCGCCATACCTCACATTGTTCACTATTCTACCGGATAGGGGTATTACAAAAAACGCTAAAACTTCCCAAATTTTTATTTTACATCGCTACGTTACGATCCGGCACAGTCCTCGCAAATTGGCTTGTCATATGAGTTGATGATTCTGTGCATAAGTAACAGCCTCGGCTATATTCCGTACCCCCATCTTTTTGAAGAGGTTCCGTTTATAGTCTTTATGGTATCTATAGATTTACATAATTTTTCAGCAATGTCGCTCATAATATAGCCCTGTGTTGATAAGGACAAGACCTTGCGTTCAGACTCTGAAAGAACAATCTCATCTTTCACGATCCATTCATGATTGTCCAATGAATATTCATAATAAGTATCAGCTCCATACTTCTTCATTATCACATTCCCGGCAGTATTTCCGGCGGCAAGTGATATAGTACAAATGGAGAGCCAAATTTTTCCATCGCTTGACAAGACTAGCGGAGTAAGTTTATGATTCACCAACCATCCTTTTCTTTTGCCATCTTTACATATATGAAAATCATATGAAATGGTATAATTCTTCCGGTCCTGGACAGGCAATCTATTAAATAATTCAAAACCACTTGTGTTAATTTCCAGTAGCATCTTCAAATCTTCTTCCGGTACGTAATCAATGTAGAACCTATAGCCGAAATCTTTGATTTTTGTAGGCTCACAACCACAAAGGCGTGCAACATTATTGGAAACATATAGAAATCCACGCTTAAAATAGTCAATAATATAGACACACTGGTACGTGCTTCGCTCAAAGGCTTTTGCTGCCTCAATAAGTACATCTATCCCTGCATAATCCGTCTCTTTTATATTCTCAACGGAATTTTGAAGAGAGAAGAAGTCTCCGACCTGAATTTTAGCGCCCATTTTATACCAACTGATGATTCCGAGCGAATGTCACCGCTTCAGCTATGTGATTAACTCCCACCTTTTGAAATAGTGTTCGCTTACAAGCCAGCACAGTATTCACTGTGCTTACATAATCGGTCTCGGTTATATATATATATATATTGCATGGGTTATCTTAGTGGAGATTATACTAATGATGCCGTAAAGTTACCAAACTGTACAGATATTTACAATCAAAAATACACAAAAGTGTAACTATGCGCGCAAAATTCACACACAATTGTGCATAAATGAACTGTTGTTGAATTAAATATACTTTTGTGTCAATACCTTATCGTCTTTCTTCGCTATTTTTGCGTCAAAAAAATCAATCCGCAATGAGCTTAAAGAAAATCCGTGTGGTTGAAGAGCCCAAGGCTCTTGACCAAGAGCAACCTCCGAAAATCGCAGGTGACCTGACCTGTACCTCATATGAACCATGCTCTTTCATATTCGTCACCACAACCAAACAAAGTCAAAAATCAGTATCAGTATGTTAAGAATAGCAATCTTCGGACTTATAATGAGTCTATGGTCCTTATCGGGCGTTGCCGAGCAGTTACTTGTGAGGGGTCGTGTATGCGATAACATCGACAACGAGGATCTTATTGGTGCAACGGTGCGACTCCTCGCTTTACCCGACTCAACTTTCATGACAGGAACATCCGCATCCCGCAAAAGAGTCCGCGGCGATGAAGTAGAGGAGACCTCTCATTTCCGGATTGTGCTACCCGGCGGAAAAGATAAATATCTGCTCGAGGTCAGCTATCCCGGATATGAGAAGAGTTTTGTAACCGTGAATCCGTCCGACTATTCTGACAGCGAGAAGATTATAGATCTACCCGTCATACTGCTACCACACAAAATCAAGCAACTCGGCGAGGTGGTTGTTTCGGCATCGCGAATCAAATTCTTCAACAAGGGAGACACTGTGGTGTTCAACGCAGATGCCTTCCAAATTGCCGATGGCTCGATGCTCGATGTCCTTGTCAGCCAATTGCCCGGGGTCGAGCTTAAGGCTAACGGTCAAATATACTATAACGGTCGTTATGTCGAGTCGCTGCTGCTTGATGGAAAACACTTTTTCAATGGCAACAACCAGCTGATGCTCGAAAATCTTGGTGCATATGCCGTCAAGAATATCAATATCTACGAAAAAACAGGTGAGGCGAGTGCCTTCGCCGGGCGTCAACTCGGCAATGACAAGGAACTGGTAATGGACGTGCGCCTTAAAAAAGAATACTCCACCGGATTGATAGTCAATGCCGAAGCGGGAGGCGGAACGGACGACCGCTATCTCGGCCGACTATTCGGGATGCTGTTCACACCAGAGACAAGGATTACCGTCTACGCCAACTCCAATAACCTGAACGATGACCGCAAACCGGGACGCTCCGACGGCTGGAAGCCTGCGGACATGAAGACAGGCGTAAGAAAGTCAAATACCGGTGGGGTGGATTACCTTGTGGAGAAGAAAAAACAGAACTGGAAGGTCAACGGCAACATTCAGGTCAGTCATGACCGTTTCACCGACGAGACCGGCATATACCGTACCAATTTTCTACCTGGAAGTGATACCTATGACAGAACTTTCAGGCATGACAAATCAAGGACTTTTAAGGTGGTCACATCACATAATTTCTACATGAAGCATAAATGGTATGACCTGACCATTATTCCTAGATTCGATTACAACAACCGCCGAAGCGAAACCACCACCGCCGGTGCGACATTCGATTACAACATACAAGACGTAACCTTCGGTGACCTTGTGAATATAGGAAAAGATGCCACCGGCTCATTCTTTTCAGATTATGTAAACCGCTACGTCCGGGAAGCCCTTGACCGCAGCAAGACATGGAACAGCGCACTTGATGCCAACTCCCGTATAAAGATCAAAGGGACGTCCGACATACTCCGTGTGGGCGCATTCGGCGGCTATAACCATCTGAGCGAAGATCGTTTTGACCGCTATACAATCGATTATGCGGAAAACGCGTCGAATAACCAAATGCTGGACCGATATTTCAAGAATCGCCCCAACCATAATTCACGCATAGGTGGATTAGTAGGCTATAACCGTAGCCTTTTGCCAAATGTTTCAATGGAACTGACGTACCGTTTCACCCATTCCGAGAAAGAATCCAATTCCACCCTCTTCAATCTGCACGAGGCGGGAGACTATTCCGGACATAGTATAGGATACCTGCCTTCGATGGCCGAATACACTGCCACCATTGATCAGTCAAACAGCTATATGAGCAGATCACGAACCAATGACCATACGATAATACCCTTCTTCAACTTCGGATGGAAGGTGACCGACGGCAATCTAAACGGACAGCTATGCGTGCCGGTGACACTTTCCGGACGGCACCTTGATTATCTGCGGGGCTCGGTCGACGCACATATTTCACATAACTCAGCTCTATGGAATGTGGAAAGCACATTCATCAACTGGCAGTCGACTGACAAAACAAAGAAAATCGAGCTGTTCTATTCCGTCGACTCGGAAGCGCCCGATCTCATAGACCTGGTGGATATGACCGATAATACAGACCCACTTAATATCTATCTTGGTAATACCGGGTTAAAGAGTTCTCACCTCCACAAAGTAGGTATGGAAGCGCAGTTTATGAATCCAAGGAAACGACTGATGCATTTCATCAAAGCCGGATATCAGCAGCTTGACAACGGATTGTCAAAGGGTTATATTTACGATACCTCTACAGGCATCCGTACATACCGGACCTACAACGTTGACGGCAACTGGCAGGCGAATATCGGCTACGGAATAGCATGGCAGCATGGACCAATGACTGTTCAGTCACTTACAACAGGCAGCTGGGTCAACAGCGTTGACCTCATCGGAGTAGATGACACGGACCCGAGCAAGAACAAAGTTGTAACCAAAGGCATCAATGAGATTCTGAAATGGTCGTATGCCATTGGCAAAAATTCCGTAGGTATCAATGCAGATGTCACTTACCATGATTATTCAGACGGCGCAGACATCCGCACATGGACCCACCAATATGGAGCGAATGCCCTTTGGAACATCACCGAAAGATTCCAGCTTTCAACCGACTTTAATATCTACACCCGTTCCGGATTCTCCGACAATTCACTGAACACTACCGATTTTGTGTGGAATGCGCGTCTAAGCTACTCCATAATGAAAGGAGCCCTGACCTTCATGATTGATGGATTCGACATGCTCCACAACCTCAGCAACGTAACATACACTGTCAATGCTCAGGCTCGTACCGAAACTTACGTCAACGTGTTGCCCCGATACTTCATGTTTCACGTGCAGTATAGGTTCAACCGCCAACCGAAGAAACGGAAACAATAAACTGGATATTACAAAAAGAGCCTTGCAGGATTATCGTGACAGAGGATTGATTTCCTATTATCGTCTTGACGGCAAAATACTATATTCAGAAGATGATGTTGACGAATTTCTGAGAGCCTCTTACCGTCCTAAATTCTATTAAATGAAGTGCGGCCACCGGGTGATACCGATGACCGCATTTCATTTATTGTCGCGATATTGTTTATACGATGTGTAAATCTCCGAACTTGCTGCGCATAGTAGCCATGCAGTCATAGACCGCCTGATCCTGCATTTTCGCATAAATCTGCGTTGTCTTTATGTCTGAATGACCAAGCATTTTTGAAATCACCTCGATAGACTCGTTGTTGCACAACGACATGGATGCGAATGTGTGGCGCGCAACATGAGTGGTCAGGTTCTTTTTTATTTTTGCCAAGTCTGCAATCTCTTTGAGATAGGCGTTCATCTTCTGATTGGTAATTACAGGAAGAACCACGCCGGTCGCGAACATGATGCCGACCGCATGCAGCTCTGTTGCCGCCTGATAGATGGCGCAACTGCCGATATCAATCCCGACGAACGGGCTCTCCGTATGCTCAGCCTCCTTTTCAAAATCCTCGAACAAGACATCACCGGCTGGAGCGACTGATTAAGAGCTTGTTTAACACACTCGAAGAGGTGCCAGATATAATTAGGGCTTGAGTTCCAGTAACTGTGCTTTAATCAAAAGATTAGCACCTGCACAGGTGTAGATTTTGATTGTTTACGAGCAATCTTAAAAATACCAAAAATCACCTTCTTGATTAAACCATTCACATTTTATGCTGATGTTTGAATAAAAAAAGTTTCCGTACGAAAAGCAAACATACGGAAACTTTTTTAGATAGAGCCAATTTTGGCTTGTATGGCTGATTTATCGAGGGGAGCGATTCCCTCGCTGTCCGCCTCGTTTTTCGGTGAATGGTTTGGCATCTTCGGTCAGCTTGAGTTCCGTACCATTAGAAAGTTCAACTTCGTATCCACCACGTTTACGTGAAATTTCAACGATGCTCTGACCTGCATGGTTTGTGGATACATATTTCGATATGGCGGATGGTATGATTGCAGCTGGTACTGATTGACCTTTTGCTGCCTTTACTTCTTTCCAGTCGCCGTTGTCTGTAAAGTCCACTTCGGCACCGCTGACAAGATCCACTTCGTATTCTGCACCACGACGACCTTGTTCCTTTTCGGCTTTTCTTACATTATCGCCGGGAAAGTGTTTGCTGAGAAATGTCTGAGCCGCTTTGGGAAGTTCAGACTGTTTGATAGGTGTTCCGGCATGAACCGATACCGAAAATGATGCAGCGATAACAACTATCATCAGCGTGAGAATTTTCTTCATGTTTTTAGCGTTTTAATTGTTTTTGAATAGGTTATATAAGTTCTGAAACGAATCATTGTATGTGCGCCCCACCGGTATGGGATTCAGTACATTGTGTATGTATATCTTTCTGTTTGAGAAACGGTCTATAACCTCCAGAGGCACAATATAAGAACGATGTACTCTTATGAAGCGCTCCGAAGGTAATATGGTTTCAATCTCTTTCATGGTAATCTGCGACACAACAGTCGGAAGATTTCTCCGGAACACTTTTATATAGTTGTCCATCGCCTCGATATAGATAATGGAATCAAGGGCTATGACTACATTTTTATGCTCGGACTTAAGGGTTATAGACTCTCTTGGTCTGCCGGGTTCTCCGACTTTTTCCAATAATGTAACAGCCTTGCGCATAGCCTGCTCGAAGCGCGGATAAAAAATAGGCTTATGCAGGAAGTCAACAGCGTTTACATTAAATCCGTCAAGAGCATAGTGGGAGTAGGCGGTAGTGAATATCAGTACCGTGCCCTCAGGCAGGTGCCTTGCCAGCTCCAATCCATTGTATGAATTCATTTCAATATCAAGAAAAACAATATCCGGATGGCTTGAGCTGATATTTTTCATGCCTTCAACAGGAGATGTAAAGCAGTCTATCTGAATGTCTCCGTACCGGGTACAGTACTCTTTGATAATACTCAGAGCGATAGGCTCGTCATCTATTGCGATACAATGTAATTTCATAGGAGATCAATTATAAGTTCAACTCTAAACAATCCTTCTGCATCAGATATGGACAGACGGTGTTTTTGCGGATAAATCAGACCGAGACGTTTGCGGCAGTTCTAAATACCCATGTGTTCTCCTATCCGCTTTACCGTATAGATGTTGTTGCATGTCAGCAACTGTAAAGTTCCGTTGCGCTCAGTGAGCGATATCGTTATGGTTCCAGCTTCTACTGAAGACACTCCGTGCTTGAAACAGTTTTCTACAAAAGTAACAAGAAGCATCGGCGGGATATTGATCGTGTTATCCCGGATATCAATTTCAAGTATTACTTTTGTCTTGTCATTAAGACGCAATGACTGTAACCCGACATACTGCCTAATATAATCGACTTCTTCTGCCAACTGCACCATTTCCTGTTTCGCGGTCGTGTGTACATAACGCATCAAGGAAATGAACTTTTCCAAAGAAGGAAGCGCATTTTCATTGCCGGTAAGAAATAGCCCGTACAGAGAATTTAGCGTATTGAACATGAAGTGCGGCTTTATCTGAGCCTTGTATAAATCTATCTCTGCCCTGTCTCTCTGGGCTTCCACCTCCCGGCGTCGCGAGCGCTGTATTTCGGTCTGTGTAAACAATCCCACGGCAAAGCTGAATGCCTCGACAATCATGAACAGAGACCATACAGCCTGCTGATACTGTTTTACTGCGGGAAACAGCCTCACCACACCTTCATCATGAATACTTGGCTTGGGAGTGTAAAGTGACACTGCGGAGAAACAATAAGTTACCACAAGAGAAAATAAGATAACAGCCACACTTGCCACCCGTTTTCTGTCTCCGCCGAACAGAAACGGAACCGTCACAATCCGGTTTAGAAAATACAGGCAATAAAGCCAGAATCCTAAAGATATGACATAGCTCTGGAAATTATGATACCAACGTTCCATCGGAAACATAATTACCATTACCGGCAGCACCACCAGACAAAATACAATGTCAATATATTTAGGCAGACTTTTCATCAAACATTTTATCCATTGCAAAGTTAACCAATTTACCTATAGCCATATAGCAATCAATAAACCATTGACCACCACTTAATCGGCATTTGCCATTTTATATAAAGACTCTGTAAAGTTTTAAAGGTTTAATCGCGTACTTTGTATAAAAAACCGCATTATCATGACCGTAAAAACATTCATAGACCGTCCGATTCTGGCAGGTGTCCTGTCGGTACTTATTGTAATAATAGGAATTATAGGACTGTCTCAGCTTCCGATAGAGCAGTTTCCCAATATAGCGCCCCCTACAGTACGAGTGTCTGCCTCCTATACCGGAGCCAATGCCGAGACGGTGCTCAAAAGTGTGATAGTGACTCTTGAAGAATCCATCAATGGTGTGGAGAACATGATGTACATCACCTCCACTGCCACCAATACAGGCACCGCATCCATAACCATCTATTTCAAGCAGGGCACTGATGCCGACATGGCGGTGGTCAATGTCCAGAACCGTGTCGCGTCAGCACAAGGCCTGCTGCCGGCTGAAGTTGTAAAAAGCGGCATTACTATAAGAAAGCGCCAGAACAGTACACTGAAATCTATTACTCTTTATAGTCCTGACGACTCCTACGATGCCAATTTTCTCACCAACTACATGAAAATCAACATCGAGCCTCAGATTTCACGCATATCCGGAGTCGGTGAAGTCAATATTTTCAGTGCCGAGTACGCGATGCGGATATGGCTTGACCCTGCCAAGATGTCCCAGCATGGGCTGGTGCCGGCGGATATCAGCCAGGTTCTTGCCGAACAAAACATTGAATCGCCTACAGGAACTCTGGGGGCGGAATCAATGAATACTTTTCAATATGTGCTCAAATATCGCGGCAGGTATGAGGATGTAAGTGATTATGAGAATCTTGTCATACGGGCATTGCCAAATGGAGAAATTCTGCGGCTCAAGGATGTCGCGACGGTGGAATTCGGAGCCCAGAACTACGCGATGCTGAGCGAAACAAGCGGACATCCCGGAGCTAATGCCATGATTGCACAGACAGCCGGCTCAAACGCAAACGATGTTATTATTGAGATTGACCGGACTCTTGACGAAATTCGCGGCAATCTGCCGCCTGGGCTCGTTCTGACTGACATTCAAAGCTCTAAGGATTTCCTTGACGCATCAATCGACAAAGTTATAGAAACCCTTGTAATTGCCCTGATACTTGTTGTATTGGTAGTGTATGTGTTTTTGCATGACTGGAGGGCAACCCTCATCCCTTCTGTATCAATACTGGTATCGCTCATAGGCACTTTCGCATTTCTTTACGCGGTCGGATTCACATTGAATATGCTCACCCTGTTTGCCATAGTACTTGTTATAGGAACAGTGGTGGACGATTCGGTGGTTGTTGTAGAGGCGGTACAGGCAAAATTTGACAATGGCGAAAAAGATCCCTATCGTGCAGCGGTGTCTGCAATGGGCGGACTCTCTGCCGCCCTGATAACCACTACTGTGGTTTTTATGGCGGTGTTCATTCCGGTATGCTTTATGGGCGGCACCTCAGGCACTTTCTACAAACAATTCGGGCTTACCATGGCTGTAGCGGTAGGCATATCCCTGATAAACGCAATGACTCTTTGCCCGGCTCTGAGCGCACTGCTCATGCGCCCAGGGAAAGATTTCGGAAATAAAATGAACTTCATAGAGCGTTTTCACTTTGCATTTGACAGGTCGTTGAACTCGGTTGTCGGTCAGTATCGTAACGGAGTTAAATTTCTGTTCCGAAGAAAATGGATTGTCTTGACGCTTTTTCTCTTGTCTGCCGGAGGGGTGTGGTGGCTTATGGCTACCACGAAAACAGGACTTGTTCCACAGGAAGACATGGGAATAATAAGCCTTAACGTACAGGTTCCCGCAGGATATAATCTGTCAGAAACCGATGCTGTGATGGATAATATAGAGGACGCGATAAAAGACATACCCGAAATCAAAATATACTCACGCGTCAGCGGTAAGAACGCCAGACATGACCAATCCGCTTCGGCAGGGTCATTCAATATCAAGCTGAATAACTGGAACGAGCGCAAAAAGCCAGGACAGGACATAAATTCGGTTATAAAGGAAATTTTTTAGTAGATGACAAAAATTAAATTTATGCTGTTAAACACTTAATTTTC
>ERZ777305.543-NODE-543-length-61119-cov-18.904952_pt1 | contig 61119 bp, 47 predicted proteins | sample MGYA00374965_ERZ777305 | MGnify/ENA primary metagenome ERZ777305 (study PRJEB29328, sample SAMD00013331) | mouse gut metagenome | study: EMG produced TPA metagenomics assembly of the Metagenome analysis of fecal microbiota from mouse which was promoted...
GGAGAGTAGGTAACCGCCACCTTCCGGCCCCCCGACGGCACACGCCGCCGGGGGGTCTTTCTTTTTTGCCCCTGCCAGGCCGGCCTGCCCCAGGCAGCCAGTCGGACTAGCCAGACTGGTTGAGCTGGTTTGACTGGTTGTTCTTGTCAGACTAGTTGGGTTGCCCGGTGTTTGTAATGACATTCTTAAGCAGGCGGTAGCATGACAGCCTGCTTTGTGGGGCTGGGATGCTTTGTTTGGTGGCTGTGCTGATTGGGCTGGAGCTTCTGCTTCGGTAGGGCCTCCCAAGTTTGAAGTGATTGGCTAAGTAAGTCATGAAAATTATTACGCATAAAACCTATAATCCGGCTTTATATTCTCTGCGGCATCCTTTCGTCGATTTTTATCTTCATCTTCAGTCGTGTAGCTCGCTACACTCCTTCATCTTCGGACAAAAATCGACTGAAAGTATGCTCTCAGACAATATAAAATAATTTCCACGACTTACTTATGTCAATAGTTCGGTAAAATTTGAATATTCAATTGAATATCAATAAGATGCAATAATAATTCAATATCAATGCAAACTATTGTGTATCAGTGCGATACAGCTATGCCTGCTCAAAAATTACCGAACTGTTGTATGTGACAACTTATAGTTAAACTACAATAATCGGTTGTTTTAAAATTTATGAAATTTTGGGATTTGAATTTGGTTAATTTGATGGCGATTTTTTAACTTTGCATATATCATATGTCATTATTGAAATTTCTTTTGATATTGACATATAGGGTTGATTTATTATTCATAATGATATCAGGATATAAAATTATTATCAATTTATTAGAATAAGAAACCATGACAAAGAAATTTATTTGCACAGTGTGCGGTTATGTTCACGAAGGTGACGAAGCTCCTGAAAAGTGCCCGCTTTGTGGCGCTCCTAGCAGCAAGTTCAAAGAACTTACTGAGGATGAGGCTTTGAAATTCGTTACAGAGCATGAGATTGGTGTTGCCAAGGGTTGTGATGACGAGATGATCAAAGACCTCAATACACACTTTATGGGTGAATGCACCGAGGTGGGTATGTATCTTGCGATGTCTCGTCAGGCTGACCGTGAGGGTTATCCTGAAATTGCTGAGGCGTTCAAGCGTTATGCTTGGGAAGAGGCTGAACATGCTGCCAAGTTTGCAGAGTTGCTTGGTGACTGCGTGTGGGATACCAAGACCAATCTGGAGAAGCGCATGATGGCTGAAGCCGGTGCAAATGCTGACAAGATGCGTATTGCTGCCAATGCTAAAAAGGCAAATCTTGATGCTATTCATGACACTGTTCATGAAATGGCAAAGGATGAAGCTCGTCACGGTCGTGGCTTTGCAGGTCTGTTCAAGCGCTATTTCGGTAAATAAAATTTGCCCTGCCGTATAAAAATGCCGTGCCTGGTTTTCGAACTCTGGCACGGCAATTCTGTTTTTTTAGGGTTTTGCCCGGTGTTATATGATTCAACTTTGTCAAGAGGCCGGTTGACGGGTAATGTGTTGTAGCAGTAAGCCTGTAAGTGTCATGCCGAAGATTGCGGTTATGTGACATAGGGAACCGTTTGTTGCAACTTTGTTGAACGTCATGGGGCTATTGCATGGCGGGCATGATTTAGTTGACCTTGCTGGGCGTTCTGAGAGTTCCGCTCCGAGATTTGGAAGAAGTTCGTCGGAAAACACGCATTGGAATTTGCGAGAAGGGAATCGGGCATTACGTTTGAAGCGGGTACGCAATGCTGCTGCAAGTCTGCAACCTTTTACTTTCCAAAATTCGGCAACTTGTATCCTGGTCGGATCCATCTTCAATGCCGCCCCCATTGATGACAATAGTTTGGGGCGTGAGGCATTCGTTGCATTGATGATAAGTGTTGCTTTGTCGGCCAGGGAGTCGATTGCATCGATTATATAGTCGTATTGTTCGAGGTCGAATTCTGAAGCGGTATCGGCCGAGTAGATTTGGCGGATTGCTGTTATATTTGCATCCGGGTTGATTTGGAACAGCCGGTGGCGCATCGCTTCTACTTTGCTTTCCCCTACTGTCAGCGTGGTGGCAGGTGCCTGGCGGTTTATATTTGACACAGCAACAGTGTCGGCATCGACTATCGTGAGATTTCGAACCCCGGTGCGTATAAGGGATTCTGCCGTCCAGCTCCCTACGCCGCCTATGCCGAATATTATTACTTCTGTGTTTTTTAGCTTTTCCATCGTTTCATCCCCTAAAAGCAGATGAGAGCGGTTGAATATTTCGTTTTCGGGATATATGTTTTTATCGTCCATAGGGTTGGTCTGTTTTGATTTGTTGCAAAAATACGCAAAATGCCCGAATGATAAAAGCGATTATCGTTTTGCTCGTTATTTCCCGGTTGCCTTTTGACAAGAAAGCGTTAAGGATGGTTTGCTGTTGTTAAGAAAATTGAGTAACTTTGTGGTGCGCAATTAATGCGCGAGTAAGCGGTATTCTCAAGCTTTCACTATCATTTATGCGACAGACACGAGAAGCCGTTCTCATGCTTGAGGACGGTACCTGTTTTTCAGGAAAATCCTTCGGATACGAAGCGCCCACAGCAGGCGAAGTGGTTTTCAATACGGCTATGACGGGATATCCCGAAAGCCTTACAGACCCTTCCTACGAGGGGCAGATACTCGTTACCACATATCCCATCCTTGGGAATTACGGCGTTCCGCCGGAAACGGTCAAGGATGATGTCAGCGAGTATCTTGAGAGTTCACGAATCCATTGCCGGGCCATTATAGCCCAGGATTATTCCTGGGAACCGAGTCACTGGCTTTCGAGCCGGTCGCTCCACCAATGGCTTCGCGACGAAAAAATTCCCGGGTTATATGGCATCGATACGCGTGCCCTTACAAAGCATTTGCGTGAGAAAGGGTCGATGCTCGGCAAGATTTATTTCTCCTCGCCTGACGAGGTGGGGTTTGACGACCCTAACTCTGAAAACCTCATTGATAAAGTGAGCTGTCGCGAGGTGGAGGAACATGGAAGCGGCGATAAGACCATTGTGCTTGTTGACTGTGGTACCAAATTCAATATAATCAGATGTCTGACCCGTCGCGGGGTGAAGGTTGTTCGCGTTCCCTGGAACTATGACTTCAACACAATCCCGTTTGACGGACTTTTCATATCCAACGGCCCCGGTAATCCTGATTTTGCCGAAGAAACCGTTGTGAATATCCGCAAGGCTATGGGAACCGGGAAGCCGATTTGCGGCATCTGTATGGGGAACCAGCTGTTGGCCAAAGCTGCCGGTGCACGTACATATAAACTCAAATACGGACATCGCAGCCATAACCAGCCTGTGCGTATGACCGGTTCTGACACCTGCTATATCACATCGCAGAATCACGGTTTTGCCGTTGACGATTCTGCATTGGGCGATGACTGGGAACCGTTGTTTGTGAATATGAATGACGGTACGAACGAGGGGATACGTCATAAGACCAAGCCGTTTTTCTCGGCACAGTTCCACCCGGAGGCTTCTTCCGGCCCGCGCGACACGGAATTTATTTTCGACCGTTTCCTTGAGTTGGTAAGGAACCAGGCTTAAGGCAGGGCATAAAAAGAAGCCTGACGAAGTTGGTCAGGTTCGCCGTTGCAAATCAGACCGTATTTACGGGGATGAAGGGGATTTTTCATCACAACAAAACCAGCAAGCATCCAATCGTTTCGGCATGGAAAAAATAAACAAAGTTCTTCTGCTCGGCAGCGGCGCACTGAAAATCGGTGAGGCCGGCGAATTCGATTATTCCGGCTCCCAGGCATTAAAGGCCATGAAGGAGGAAGGGATAAACACCGTGCTCATCAATCCGAATATTGCGACTGTGCAGACCTCCGACGGTTTCGCCGACAAGATTTATTTCCTCCCCGTGACCCCCTATTTTGTAGAGCGTGTCATCGAGAAGGAGCGGCCAGACGGTATTTTGCTGTCGTTTGGCGGCCAGACGGCATTGAACTGCGGTGTGGAGCTTTTTGAATCGGGTGTGTTGGAGAAATACAATGTCCGTGTGCTCGGCACCCCTGTACAAGCTATCAAGGATACGGAAGACCGCGAGCTGTTCGTAAAGAAACTTGACGAAATCGAGGTCAAGACAATCAAGAGCGAAGCTGTTGAAAACACCCAGGAAGCACTTGCTGCGGCAGAACGTCTGGGATATCCCGTAATCGTCCGTGCAGCTTATGCGTTAGGAGGTTTGGGAAGCGGTTTTTGTGATAATGCCGAAGAACTTGTCAGCCTCACAGAAAAAGCATTTTCGTTTTCACCCCAGGTGTTGGTCGAGAAATCGCTCAAGGGGTGGAAGGAAGTGGAATATGAGGTGGTACGTGACTGTTATGACAACTGTATCACTGTGTGCAACATGGAAAATTTCGACCCGCTCGGAATCCATACCGGTGAAAGTATCGTTGTCGCGCCATCGCAAACACTCTCAAATGACGACTACCATTTCCTGCGTCAGCTGGCCATAAAGATAATACGTCATATAGGCATCGTGGGTGAATGTAACGTGCAATATGCCTACGACCCCGATTCGATGGATTATCGTGTAATCGAAGTAAACGCACGTTTGAGCCGTTCGTCGGCATTGGCTTCAAAAGCAACAGGCTACCCGCTTGCATTCGTGGCAGCCAAACTCGGTCTGGGATATGGTTTGTTTGAGCTGAAAAATTCCGTAACCAAGGATACTTCCGCATTTTTCGAACCCGCGCTTGACTATATAGTTTGCAAAATCCCTCGTTGGGATTTAGGCAAATTCCATGGGGTGCGTCGTGAAATCGGTTCTTCGATGAAGTCGGTAGGCGAGGTTATGGCTATCGGCCGCACATTCGAAGAGGTGATTCAGAAGGGGTTGCGTATGATAGGCCAGGGCATGCATGGTTTTGTGGGCAATCGTGACCTGAAAATCAGCGATATGGATAAGGCTCTTAAAGAACCTACCGACAAACGCATATTCGTGCTTGCCAAGGCTTTGCATGAAGGTTATTCGGTTGAGCGCATCCACGAGCTGACAAAAATCGACCGTTGGTTCCTGCAGAAACTGCAACATATCATCGAGACTGAAAACGAGCTTGGAAATTACGACACCATCGAAACCCTCCCCACCGATTTGCTGAAACTTGCCAAGCAGCAAGGTTTCAGTGATTTCCAGGTTGCCAGGGCTGTGATGAAAGACGAATTCGATTCTGTTTCCGACAGCGCACGTGTGAGAGCATTGCGTAAAGCGGCCGGTATAGTGCCGGTTGTGAAACAAATCGACACCCTTGCTGCCGAATATCCGGCAATGACCAACTACCTTTACCTTACCTATAACGGCAGTGAAAACGATGTGAAATACCTTCACGACCATCGTTCTGTCGTTGTGTTGGGTTCAGGCGCCTACCGCATCGGAAGCTCGGTTGAATTCGACTGGTGTTCGGTAAATGCATTGCTTACAGTCAAAGAGCGCGGCTGGCGTTCGGTGATGATTAACTATAATCCCGAAACCGTGTCGACCGACTACGACATGTGCGACCGCCTCTATTTCGATGAGTTGACATACGAGCGTGTGATGGATATATTGGAGCTGGAATCACCCCACGGTGTTATCCTTTCGGTAGGAGGCCAGATTCCAAATAATCTCGCTACACGTCTTGACGATGCCGGTGTGAATATCCTTGGGACTTCGGCTTCGTGTATTGACAATGCCGAAGACCGTCATAAATTCTCGGCTATGCTCGACAGGCTCGGTATCGACCAGCCACGTTGGCGTGAACTGACAAGCTTTGCCGATATCGACGATTTTATCCGTGAGGTAGGGTTCCCTGTATTGGTGCGTCCGAGCTACGTGCTTTCGGGAGCGGCTATGAACGTATGTTCGAATGAAGAGGAACTTCATCGTTTCCTGCGCCTTGCCGCAAATGTGTCGAAGCAGCACCCGGTCGTGGTGTCGGAATTTATCCAGAATGCCAAGGAAATCGAGATGGATGCCGTGGCACAGGATGGCGAAATCAAACTTTATGCGATTTCCGAACATATCGAGTTTGCGGGGGTGCATTCGGGGGATGCCACCATCCAGTTCCCGCCGCAAAAGCTCTATGTGGAGACCATGCGCCGCATTAAAAAGGTTTCGGCGCAGATTGCCAAGGCGTTGAAAATCTCCGGGCCGTTTAATATCCAGTTCCTTGCCAAGAACAATGATATAAAGGTGATTGAATGTAATCTGCGTGCTTCGCGTAGTTTCCCGTTCGTTTCCAAAGTCCTTAAGATAAACTTCATCGACCTTGCAACACGTGTGATGCTTGGCGAGAATGTAGAAAAACCCAACAAGAGCCTGTTTGATTTGGACTATGTGGGTATCAAGGCTTCACAGTTCAGCTTCTCCCGTCTGCAAGGTGCCGACCCGGTACTCGGTGTGGATATGGCCTCGACCGGCGAGGTTGGCTGTATAGGCGATGATACCGATGAGGCATTGATGAAAGCGATGCTTTCGGTAGGGCACAGGATTCCGAAACGTTCGGTGCTCCTTTCAACGGGAACGCCGCGTCAGAAAGCCGACATGCTTGATGCCGCCCACAAACTCCATAAACATGGGTTGAAGATATATGCAACCGAAGGGACTTACAAGTTTTTGACTGAAAACGGGGTTCCTGCAGTGCGTGTCTACTGGCCGTCGGATCCCGAAGGGCAGCCCCAGGCACTCGACCTCCTTCATGACAAGCTTATCGACATGGTTGTCAACCTGCCCAAAAACCTTTCGTCGGCAGAACTTTCGAACGGTTATAAGGTCCGTCGTGCGGCAATCGACCTCAACATCCCGTTGTTGACAAATGCACGCCTTGCAACCACGTTTATAAATTCGTTCACATCGCTTACCCCCGATGAGATTCAGATAAAATCATGGGATGAATATAAGTAAGATAATTACCACAGGGGCTTCAATCGAAGCCCCTGTTTGTTTTTTATACCCATGCCTTCGGTGCAGACAGGATGGATATACTCATTGACTGATATTCTCAAAGAACAGCAATTTAGTCACGTATAGGGATATGGCTCGACATAATTCATTGGGAAAATGGGGCGAACAGGTAGTGGCCGATTATCTGGTTGCCGGAGGTTATGACATTGTGGAGCGCAATTGGCGACTCAATCATTTGGAAATCGACATTATTGCGACTAAAGGCGATGAAATTGCTTTTGTGGAGGTTAAGTCACGTAGTGACGATGCGATAGACCCTTTGTCGGCCATTACATCGTCAAAGGTGCGCCATATGGTATCGGCTGCAAATGCATACCTGCGTACATGCCGGGCGCCATTACGTCCGAGGTTTGATGTGGCGGCTGTAACCGGTGATGAACATGATTATAAAATCAGGTATATATCCGATGCCTTCCTGCCCCCTTTGCGCACATACAGGTAGCCGGTAGGTTGCTTTGTAAGCTGAATAGCGAGGAGCCCGACTATTCCTGATTGTTATTATCCCTGATTGTTATTATCCCTGATTGCCGTGCAGACTGAGATACCCCGGTCGGAAATAGGCTGTATTGAATTCGTCAGGGCGCACAATTTCGTCATCATAGCAAACAAGGTCGATGTCTATGATAATTTTTCCCTGCGCTTTGTCGGATGGTTTGCGTCCGCGCGTATGTTCGTACGCTTTGAATGATGCTTCCAGTTCTTCCTTGGCCAGATATGTACCCCCGTCTATCACGGCGTTAAGATAGGGGGTGTTACCGGCTCCGATTCCTTCTGGGGATGTGGGGTATGGCGATGTATGACGCGGGTTGATAAGATTGCCAATCAGCCATTTGATTGCCATGGATATTTCTTGCCGGCATTCTGGAATATTGCTCCCTATGCAGATGATAATGTCATGCATCATGATATAAGCAAACCATAAAAATTATCACTTATCTTTTAAAGTAAGGGAGATTCGTCCACGTTTGGTATCCACATCCATTACCTTGACCTCCAGGCGCTGGTTTAGCTTTACAACCTCCGAAGGGTGGTTTATCCGTTTGTCGGATAGTTGGGAGATATGGATAAGGCCGCTTTTATGTATCCCTAGGTCAACAAATACGCCGAAATCTGTGATATTATTGACTATAGCGGGAAGAACCATACCTGTGCGGAGGTCGGTGATGTCACGGATTGTTTCGTCGAATTCTGTTACAGATGCTTGCCCGCGAGGGTCGCGACCAGGTTTTTCAAGTTCTGAAATTATGTCAGACAAGGTTGATAATCCCGTTTTATCATCAGTATAGCGGTTTAAATCAACCTTTCTGAATGCTTCCGGTGTGCGGACGAAACAATCGGTCGACATGCCTGCATCAGCCGCCATGCGTGCTACCAACGGGTAGCGTTCGGGGTGAACGGCAGTATTGTCGAGAATATTGCTTCCTGTCGGCACACGTAGGAAGCCTGCTGATTGTTCGAAAGCCTTGGGTCCCATGCGGGGCACTTTTTTCAATGCTTCCCGCGACTGGAAATCTCCATGTTCGGCACGGTAAGCCACTATGTTACCGGCGAGTGTGTCGCCGATGCCCGACACATATGCAAGCAATTGTCGGGAAGCGGTATTTACGTCTATCCCGACGGAATTTACACACGACATTACGGTCATGTCGAGAGCATCCTTTAATTTTGTTTGGTCTACATCATGCTGATACTGCCCGACCCCGATGGCTTTCGGGTCGATTTTTACCAGCTCTGCCAGGGGATCCATCAGCCTGCGGCCTATCGATACAGCCCCGCGTACAGTCACATCCTTGTCGGGAAATTCGTCACGGGCTGTTTTTGATGCCGAATATACCGATGCCCCGTTTTCATTGACTACATATATTTCGACAGGGCGCGAGGGTTTTAGGCCGCGTAGGAACTGTTCCGTTTCCCGTGAGGCGGTACCGTTGCCAAGGGCTATTGCATCTATATGGTATTTCCCTATGAGCTGTGTCATTTTATGTGCCGACCCGTCAATATCGCATTTCGGGGGGGTAGGGTAGATGACGTCGTGGTGAAGCAGGTTCCCGTTGGCGTCGAGACATACGATTTTGCAGCCTGTCCGGAAGCCCGGGTCTACTCCGATAATGCGTTTCGAACCGAGGGGCGCCCCCAGCAGCAGTTGCCTCAGGTTATCGGAAAATGTGTTGATGGCTGATGTATCGGCTTTTATTTTTGCTTCTGCGGCGATTTCATTTTCTATCGCCGGACGGGTAAGGCGTTTATATCCGTCGGCGACGGCATGTGTTATGAATTCGCTCATCTCTGGTGTGGCGTGGCGCTTGACGAATAAGGGTAACAGCCTGGCAAGTGTGCGGTCATCGTCGACGTCGATGCTGACACGCAGGATGCCTTCGCGTTCACCGCGTCGCAGTGCCAGGTAAGCGTGTGAGCCACATCGTGCCAACGATTGCGAGAAGTCGAACCAGTTGGCATATTTTTCGCCCTCTTCGGCTTTCCCTTTTGCTACTTTCGATGAGATTGTGGCAAAGCGGTGGAACTGGTCGCGGACACGGCTACGCACTTCCTCATGTTCGTTAACCCATTCCGCTATTATATCCGAGGCACCTTGTAATGCTTCGTCCACCGACCCGGCATTATTGCCGACAAAACGTTCGGCGGCTTCTTCCGGTGTGCGTGGCTTTTGCGACATTATGACTTTTGCCAATGGTTCCAGCCCCTTTTCGCGTGCAATCTGGGCACGTGTGCGCCGTTTGGGTTTGAATGGGAGGTAAATGTCTTCCAACAAATTGAGGTCGGTGCATTCGTTGATGCGTTGATTCAGCTCGTCTGACAGGTTCCCTTGCCCTTCGATGGTGGCAAGGATATATGATTTCCGTTTTTCGAGTTCCTCAAGCTCGGCAGCCCGTTGTGATATGTCGAACACTGCAACTTCGTCGAGACCGCCGGTGGCTTCCTTGCGATAGCGGCTTATAAATGGGATGGTGGCCCCGTCGGATAGGAGGTTTAATGTTGCCTCTACATGTTTCGGGGATATGCCTTTTTCACGGGCTATTATCGACGTTATTGTTTCGCTCATTTGTCGGATTTATTGTGGTGCGTTGCCTGCTTTCAGGGTTAACAATGTTATTTCGGGGGTTGCCCCTACACGCATGGGGATTCCCACTGTTCCCGCCCCGATATTTACGTAAAGGGTGTTGCGGTTATCGATGTCATGATATAGACCTCCCCATGTGTCGTAGCGGAATGCTGCCGGGGAAATGCCGCACGCTTCGATTTGCATTGCATGTGTGTGGCCTGACAGGGTAAGGGGGATGTTTATGTTGCTTCGTCCGCTTATAGAATCGACCCAGTGTTGCGGGTTGTGTGACAGGAGGATTTTTGTGTATGAATCTTCGGGGGTAGGGTAGGCGGTCAGCAACGAGCCATAGGTTTTGAAGGGCGGGTCGCCGATATTTTCAACGCCTATAAGCGCGATTGAGTCATTGCCGGAGCGAAGCCATGCGGTTTGGTTGCGCAACAACCGGATACCTGTGCGGTCGTAAAGTCCGAACAGGATTTGCATGTTCCGCTGCTTGGCTTCATCTGATTCCCATTTCCAGTAATCGCCATAGTCGTGGTTACCCAAAACTGCATAAACACCCATAGGGGCATGGAGGCGTGAAAGGGTTCCCGTAAACGGAGCCATTTCATCTGAACGGCGGTTGACTATATCTCCTGTGAAAACTATTACATCAGGTTTCAAACTGTTGATTTTGTCGACAAGCCGTGAAACGAAGGTTGTGTCGGCATTGAAAGTCCCCGTATGCAGGTCGGAGAACTGGGCTATGCGCAATCCGTCAAACTTTTTTGGAAGCGACGGGATGGATACCCCGACCTCGTTGACATGGATTTGATAGCGGTTAATCAATGCTCCCCACCATAATGCTGCAAATGTGATTATGGCAATCACAACCCCGCCACATGTAACGGCTTTCAGGCGTTTTCCTTTCCACAGTTTCGGGATATATGAAACGAGGTCAAATGCTACCGCGAGATATTTCGGCAGGTAGATTGAAAGATATGCGAAAAGAAGCCACATTTTCCCCAGCAGCAGCATTTCATCGCCGCGTTTTGCCGGAAGGCTCATTTCCACAATCATCGCTGCCGCCAGGAAAATTGCGGTGAATAGTTGCAACCTGCCCCATATCTGATTGTGGCACCTGCGCCGGGATTGGATGTAGATATAGGCATCAATGGCGGCATTGATGATCAGCAGGATGAGGAGTACGATGAAAGGTGCACGCATAAGGCTTTCGTTTAACAGGGTTATATATCACCGATAGATGCCTTGTGCGTGTGGCTCACCGGCTTTTTCGCGCCGGGGGGTAGAGACGGGCGTTGTTTCACAAATAGGCTGGAATACTACTGTTCCCCGGCTGCCAGTCGGTTGCGAAGCGGATTGGCATACATTTCCAAAATCCGGGTTTTCATAAACCCTCGCTCCTCCTCGCTTATATCAGGCAAATCCACCTTGTCGAGCTGTCGTGAAAGATATTCGTCAAAACGGGCTTCGTCATCGGCAGTGTATTCGTGGGCGAACCGTGATGTCTGGTTAACACGGTCGTAGGCGATATAGTTTATGGGATATATGCGGTAACCATGATGAATCTCATTGTCAATCAAGGCGCATACACGACGTACTATGTCGACTTTGTCGGTCAGATGGCGGATTTCCTTCAAACTTTCGTTTATGCATTTGCCGATGGCGAAGTGCACACGGCCTTTGAAATGGAGTATGCCTGTTTCCATGCTCAGAAGGTCGTCGCGTTGTGACTTTTTGAATTCGGGGTCGCGTTTTTTCGCCAGGAATTCGCGGGCTTTCAGGAAGTCGTTGGGATCGTATTCGTAGGAAACCGACGTCGGCGTTATATTCAGTTCCATAAGCCTGTCAACGATGCCTGGGGCTTCGCCTGCCAGTGCAAGCATTTTTATCACGCTTTCCTGCGTGACGTCGTTGGAATCCTTTGCCCTTCCTTCCCGTTGTGCAATCCAAACCGATTCATGCTTTTCACGGATGCAGTAATGGATATAGCCTGATAGCTGTTTTGCCGCTTCAAGAGCTTTGGTTAGCCGGAGGTTGCGTTTTACGATTATTCCCTTATTGAGGCGCACGAGGTCTTCAATCCAATCGTAAATCAGCAGGTTGTCGCCCAATGCCACCTCTTGTGCGCTTATTCCACGACGAATCATGACCAGCCCCAGGAATGATGCGTCGAGCACTATGTCGCGGTGGTTGGTTATGAAAAGCACGTTTCGGTCCGGCGTCAGGTTTTCAAGCCCTGAATCGGTTACACCGGCTGTGGTTTTGCTTTCAAGAATTTTGAGAATCCCGAACATTACCTTTTTCTGGAAATCCTCTTTGTTGTCAATCTGCAACAGACTGTTGGCCACCTGCCTGTAGTCGGCATCGGGCATCACGTATTTTATCGCGTTTTCAAATCCGGGTTCTTTCACCAGGCGTGCCATCGTGGCACTGAAATCGCTGTCATCGTAGGGTGCTATGTCCTTGAACTCTTCCTTCATTTTCTTTCATCGAGGCTGTAGCCGACGCATTTACGTGTATGAATAAATGCGCCAACTGCTTACTGACTTGGGAAATTTGGGGGCAAATTTAGCCAATCCGCCTCAATCATTAAAATTAATTTGGTTAAGTTTGCCGCATTTTAGGTTAAATTAAGAGTAACAGCCGCGTGGCTTGGGTTTCCGGCTATTCCGCATCCTGCTTTTCGGTGTATGACAGCACTGTGGGGCTTTCAACGTCGACTCCGTATGCTTTTGCACGTGAAAGGATAGCCCTTGCCAGCCTGGGTTTCAGCTCCTCGGGGCAATAGCGGAAATATGCTTCGGCAGCACGTACATGGGCGGCGTCAGGCATAGGGTATTCCCTTCGTTCGGGCAGGCCGAACATGCTGTCGGGAAGTTCTTTTTTCTCTTCGTAGGAAAGATGGTGGTTCATAACAGGGTGGTATTTGATGTGTAGCCCCGTGTGTAGGGCTTTATCGATAAAACACCCGCGACGCCTGAAATGTTAGGGCGTCGCGGGTGCCATATCCGTTGCTATCAGATGTCAGATTGACAGGAACAATGTCTCTATCCATATAGTGCCGATACCGGCCACATATCCGAGGAATGCCAACCAGGTTATATGCTTGGCATACCACATGAACGGGATTTTTTCTATCCCCATTGCAACAACCCCGGCTGCCGACCCGATAATCAGGAGGGAGCCGCCTACGCCGGCACAGAATGTGAGCAGGTGCCAGAACAATCCGTCCTCGATGAAAAATGCCGCATAGGAAGGATCGGCCGAGGCTGCAATCATCGAATCGGTCATTACGGGATACATGTTCATGCATGCGGCCACCAAAGGCACATTGTCGACTATCGACGACAGCACCCCGATAATGCCGTTTATAGTATATGGTTCATGAATGGTGTCGTTGAGCCAATGGGCGACGCCGTTTAATATGCCTGCCTGCTGCAATGCGCCTACCGACAGGAGAATGCCTAGGAAGAACAGGATTGTTGACATGTCGATATGCCTTACCACCTGGGAGATTCGCCCTTCAATTTTTCCGTCAAGGCGGTATTTGCGCACGATAAGTTCCGTCAGCAGCCATAGTGCGCCGAGCGAGATAAGTATGCCCATGTAGGGAGGCAGATGGGTTATTGATTTGAAAACGGGAACGAAGAGAAGCCCGGCAACGCCGCATATCAGAATCAGCACCGAAAGGCGTTTGTGATGGCGCGACATCTCATAACCAATACGCTGGTCATTGGAGTTTAGTGATTCTACGGGTTCGGCCTTTACATAGCGTGTTGCGATGAGGGTGGGCACTACAACCGATACCAATGACGGGACTATGAGGTTTACGATAAGGTCGAAAGAGGAAACATAGTTTTTCATCCACAACATTATGGTGGTTATGTCGCCGATGGGTGACCATGCTCCACCGCTGTTGGCTGCAAGCACTATCACGCAGGCAAACAGCCATCGTTCTTTTTGGTCAGACAGCATGCGGCGCAGCATCATTACCATGATTATAGTGGTGGTCATATTGTCGAGTATGCTCGACAGGAAGAATGCCACGAATGCAAGCACCCACATGAGCCCGCGTTTGTTTTTTGCGTGGATGCGGTGTACGATGATGTTGAACCCCCCATAACGGTCAATCAATTCCACGATTGTCATCGCGCCGATTAGGAACACCACTATTTCGCAGGTGTCACCAAGGGCGGTTACCATGTCCTCGGAAAGGTTGGGGTCATTGCCGCATACGGCATATGCGGCCCATAGGATTCCGCACATCATCAAGGCGAATGTGGCCTTGTTGATGTTTACCACATGTTCAAGGGCTATCATTATGTAGCCGACTATGAACAAAACAATCATGAAGGTGATCATAACAACGGGGTGTCTGTGCCAAAGGCATGCAAAAGGATTTGCGGCACTATGTGCGCCGTTGGCCGTTTTGCCTTTGAAGCTTAATAATTGAAACGTTTAATTTGATGATATTCAGCAATGTGCGACAATGCGCGCTACGCCGTTGACTCCGGCCTGGCACGCATTGGCAAAGATATTAATAAATTACTGAAAAAAATCCGTAATTCGACTAATGTTCCAATTTATCAGCCCTATATCCAATTTTTTCCTTTAAGAGTTGTTTTGTGTCAAGAATCCTCATGGAGATTAAGCCATATTGCCTTCCTGCCGGTGGTGTGTGTGAAAATGGCAATATATCATATAAGTCAGCTAATCCGTGTTATAGAGGCTCCAAGGAGGTTCAGGCGGCCGTCGATATCCTCATATCCACGGTCGATTTGCTCTATATTGCCGATTATGCTCGTGCCTTTGGCCGACATGGCAGCCAGGAGCAGGGCAATACCGGCACGGATGTCGGGGGAGCTCATATTGTTGGCACGCAGTGTGAAGTTATGGTCATGGCCGATAACCACTGCACGATGTGGATCGCACAGGAGTATTTGCGCCCCCATGTCGATAAGGCTGTCGACAAAAAACAGGCGGCTTTCAAACATCTTTTGATGTATCAGCACGCTGCCTTTACACTGGGTTGCCACAACAAGCATTACGCTTAACAGGTCGGGGGTCAGTCCCGGCCAGGGGGCATCGGCAATATTCATTATCGATCCGTCGAGCGATGTTTCGATTACGTAGCTTTCCTGTGCCGGGACGTAGATGTCGTCGCCTCTTTGCTCAAGCTTGATTCCAAGACGCCGGAAACTCTCAGGTATTATGCCGAGATTGTGGTAGCTGACGTTTTTCACCGTGATAGCGCTACGGGTGATTGCGGCCATGCCGATAAAACTGCCTACTTCGATCATGTCGGGCAGGATGGTATGGTTTATTTCCCCGTCGCGGCAATCATGGCAATCGGCACATCCTTTGATTTTAAGGAGGTTTGAGCCGATGCCGTCGATTTCATAACCCATTTTCGTCATCAGCGAGCAGAGTTGTTGCAGATATGGCTCGCAGGCGGCATTATAGATTGTTGTCACACCTTCGGCGCAAGCCGCAGCCATGAGGATGTTGGCTGTGCCGGTTACGGATGCTTCGTCAAGAAGCATGTAGCATCCTCTCAGCCCATTGGATGGCATGGTAAGGAGATAGGCTTTCTTTTCGTGGTCATACTCGTATTCGGCACCCAGGTTCAGGAAACCTTGGATATGGGTGTCGACCTTGCGGCGTCCGATTTTATCGCCTCCGGGTTTGGGGAAATATGCGCGCCCGAAACGTCCGAGTATCGGGCCGACTGTCATGACCGAACCTCGCAGTGCGGCACAACGTTTGACGAAATCGTCGCTCGTCATATAACCGAGGTCGAGACTGGAAGCCTGGAATGTGTAACGTCCTTTTTCATGCCGTGTCACACTCACACCTGCGGCGGCAAGCAATGCAATCAGGTTTTTGACATCGCTTATTTCAGGGACGTTTGAAATCGTGACAGGTCTTGACGTCAGCAATGTCGCACAGATTACCTGCAAGGCTTCGTTTTTTGCGCCCTGGGGCAAGATTTCGCCGCTGAGCGGGCGGCCTCCTTCGATTACAAAAGAACTCATATGGTGTTGTGACGGTTAGAAAAAGTAGCTATGACGATGATTTTACCGATATTTATTACTGCTGACTCAGACTCAGATGTGTATTACTTCCGGTTCCAGGCTTATTCCGAATTGTTCTTGCACGGCAGTGCGGATGGCGTTTTCAAGTGCCACGATGTCGGCGCCGGTTGCATTGCCGTCGGCATTTACCAATACCAGCGGTTGTTGCTGCCATACACGTGCACCTCCGGCAACGAATGTTTTGCATCCGGCGTTGTCGATGAGCCAGGCTGCCGACAGTTTTACATCTCCTGTCGGGAGAACATGGCCTGGGACGGGTTTGTTCAACTTCCGTTGCAGTTTATCGTAGGAATCTGCACTTATAACGGGGTTTTTGAAGAAACTGCCGGCACTGCCTGCCTGCGACGGCGCAGGGAGCTTGCCGTCGCGTAAGGTGAGTATGGCTTCGCGAAGCATTCCGGGGGTCAATGTCGACGGGCTTGCACCGGCAAATCGGGCGGCAAGTGCGGCATAACCAAGTGAGGGGGAGGGGAGGGTGGTCAGATGCAGTGTAACGCCTACTACCAATAATGTATTCGGCTGGTCAAGGTGTTTGAACACCGAATCGCGGTAGCCGTATCGGCATGCGGCATTGTCAAGGGTTAGATATTCCCCGCTGACGGTATCGAAGCAGTGCACTTTGGCAACCACATCCTTGAATTCGGTGCCGTAGGCGCCTACATTCTGCACGGCTGCGCCACCGATTTCACCGGGGATTCCCGAAAGGTTTTCAAGCCCCCACAAGCCTTTGCCGCAGGTAAGGGCGCAAAGTTCGTCGAGCACAACCCCTGCAGCGGCTTCTACTTCCACAATCCCGTCAGCATCGGGTTGGCCGAAGGTGATGGTGCGGTCGGCGCAGTGTACCACGGTTCCGGCAAAACGCCCGGTTGTAAACAGCAGGTTGCTTCCGCCTCCCAGGGGGAGTATATCTTTTAAAGCTCCTTTTGCAAACAGGGCGGGGAGGTCGGACGGCGAGGTATATTCAATCAAAATGCCACATTCGGCCGGTAGGCCGAATGTGGTCGTTTTCCTTATGTCTGTATCGCGGGTGGTCGTTATCATTTCTTATTGTGTGATTAGCCACCGAAATTATCGTAGTGGATGCTGGCCGGGTCTACGCCGAGAGAGTCGAGCATGTTGTTGACCGCATTGCTCATCGGCCCGGGGCCGCACATGTAATATTCGATGTCTTCAGGCGATTCGTGATTCTTCAGGTATGTGTCGTAGATGACCTGGTGGACGAATCCCGGGGTGTACTTCACACCTGCGGCATCGGCTGCCGGATCCGGCCTGTCGAGCGCGAGGTGGAATTTGAAGTTGGGGAATTCTTTTTCCAACTTCAGGAAATCGTCAAGATAGAACACTTCGTTGAGTGCGCGTGCGCCGTAGAAGTAGTTCATTTTCCTGTCGGTGGTGTGGAGGGTCTTGGTCATGTGCATGATTTGTGCACGGAGCGGGGCCATACCCGCGCCTCCGCCAATCCACATCATTTCGTTTTTCGAATCGAAGATAGGGTGGAAGTCGCCGTAAGGACCGCTCATCATAACTTTGTCGCCCGGTTTCAGGGTGAATATATAGCTTGATGCGATGCCTGGGTTCACATCCATGAACCCGACTTCGGGTTTCGGCTTGAATGGTGGTGTGGCTATGCGCACTGTGAGCATGAAGCGGTCGCCCTCGGCAGGGTAGTTGGCCATGGAGTAAGCGCGCACGGTGGTTTCGGGATTGACGCATCTGAGGTTGAACAGCCCGAATTTTTCCCATGCCGGGAGGTATTCCGACCCGATTGAGGCCTTGTCGATATCCTTGTCGTAGTCGATGGTGAACGGGGGGATTTTGATTTGGGCATAGGAGCCGGGGATAAAGTTCATATGCTCGCCAGGGGGGAGTGCCACTATGAACTCCTTGATGAATGTGGCAACGTTGTTGTTCGACACCACGGTGCATTCGTATTCCTTGATGTCGAGCACTGATGCGGGGACTTTGATGTCGAGGTCGTTTTTCACTTTGACCTGGCAGGCAAGGCGCCAGTTGTCCTTAATTTCCTTGCGGGTGAAATGCACTGCTTCGGTGGGCAGGATTTCGCCGCCTCCTTCGGTTACACGTACCCGGCATTGGGCGCAACTGCCCTTGCCGCCGCAGGCTGACGGGAGGAATACGTTTTCTGTTGCGAGAGCGGATAGGAGCGGGCGTCCGGATTCCACCTCCACATTTTTGTCGTCGTTGATGGTGACAGTGACCATTCCCGAACTTACAAGATAGCGCTTGGCCACCAATAGCACGATAACAAGCAGAAGCGTTATCGCCAGGAATATGCCTATGCCTGAAAGCAGCGTTGCCCCCATCGGGGAAATTGCCGATAAAGTCATTATAATCAGTTCTAAAGGATTATCGAAAAATGTAGTGTCTGGTTTGGGGCGGCAATTAAATCTTTATGCCGAGGAAGCTCATGAAGGCTATACCCATAAGGGCGCACAGGATAAAGGTGATGCCGATTCCGCGTAAAGGGGCGGGGACATTGGAATACGTGGCCACGCGTTCGCGTATCGCGGCAATCGCGGTTATTGCAAGGAGCCACCCGATTCCCCATCCGGCACCGGCGCAAGTGGCAGTCCAGACGTTGCCGAAGTCGCGCTGCTGCATGAACAGCGAGCCGCCGAGTATCGCGCAGTTTACCGCGATAAGAGGCAGGAAGATGCCTAGCGAGGCATAGAGCGACGGGGAATATTTTTCAACCGCCATCTCCACCAGCTGGGTCATCGATGCGATTACGGCTATAAACATGATAAGTGAAAGGAAGCTGAGGTCGACGTCGGCAAAATCCTCGCCAAGCCAGCTCAGCGCGCCTGCCTTGAGCACATAGTTTTCAAGCAGGAAGTTGACAGGCAGGGTGACAACGAGCATGAATGTCACGGCAACGCCCAGCCCGAATGCGGTTTTCACATTCTTCGAGACTGCCAGGAAGGAACACATCCCGAGGAAATAGGCGAATACCATGTTGTCGATAAAAATCGACCGTATGAAAAGATTCAGATTTTCCATTATAAGCTTTCGGTTAGCTTCTTTATTTCTTTATTTTAGAGAGGGTGAAGACCTGTGGGAGGGTTATTTTTCCTGCAGTTCCTTATTGCGCGAACGGTGTACCCATATTATGCATGCCACCACTATCAGTGCCATGGGGGGGAGAATCATGAGGCCGTTGTTGGCATAGCCTGCATCGTAGAAACTTTGCGGCACAACCTGCCAGCCCATAAGGGTGCCGCTGCCGAGAAGCTCGCGGAAAAAGCCTACGATTACGAGTATTATCGTGTAGCCGATTCCGTTGCCGATTCCGTCGAGAAACGAAGGCCAAGGTTTATTTCCCATGGCGAATGCTTCAAGGCGTCCCATAAGTATGCAGTTGGTGATGATAAGTCCGATGAACACCGACAGCTGTTTGCTCACATCATAGGCGAATGCAAGCAAAAGCTGGTTTACGATGATTACCAATGCTGCGACAACCACCAGTTGCACTATGATGCGGATGTTGGATGGGATTGTGTTGCGTATAAGCGATATAATCACATTAGAGAATGCAAGCACCGCTATGACCGATATGCCCATTACAAGGGCCGGTTCGAGTTTTGCCGTGACTGCCAGGCAGGAGCAGATACCTAACACCTGCACTATTACCGGGTTGTCCTTGGAAAAAGGGTTGAAGAAAATATCCCTGTTGCTGATTTTTTCTGCCATGGCTGTTATTGTTTGCTAAGTGTTTCCAAATAAGCCTTGTAGGGTTTCAGGCAGTCGTCGAGCATGGCGCTTACACCTTTTGATGTGATGGTGCCGCCCGATATGCCGTCAACATAATCTTCGCCTCCTACGGGCAATTGTCCTTTCTTGACTACCGCTACGGGCATGAAATCGCCGTTTTTGAACATCTGCTTGCCGTCGAATTGCCCGGTGAATTCAGGCTTGGTGATTTCGGCTCCTAGACCGGGGGTTTCCCCTTGGTGGTCGAAGAATGCGCCATAAATGGTTTTCCCGTCGGCATCAAGCGAAACATAACCCCATATCGGGCCCCAGAGCCCCATCCCGGCTAGAGGCAGGATGTATTTGGTGCCGGCATCGGGAAGGTTGCATATATAGACCGGCAGGAGCCGTTCGCCGTAGGGCTTTTTCGCCTCGGCTGCCACATTGACAGTGAATGCATCTTGTCCGTCAACGGTTTCGCCACGGTCGTTGATTACGAAGGCCGAGGTGATATATTTTTGGAAATCCTCAACCACTGTCGAGCGTTCGGTGGTGATATGCACCGACTGTAGAATCTGTTTCATTTTGTCGGCATCGGCATTTTCAAGCTGCCTGTCTTTAAGCGACATGGCGGTGAATGCCAGGGCTGCACCGACGATAACGACCATCACCGTGATGTAGATTATGGTGTAGGCGTTGCTTTGTTTGTTAATCATGTTCCTGAGGAATCTTATTCTCGATGAAACTTAATTTTTCTGTATTGCCGGGTGTGTGAAACGGCGGTCAGGCTTTTGTGCGGCGCATGCGTCGGCGCACGTTGGCTTCGACCACGCAATAGTCGATAAGCGGTGCGAAGGCGTTCATAAGCAGCACTGCGAGCATGGCGCCTTCGGGATACCCGTTGTTGTAGGTCCGAATCAGGATTGCGAACACCCCGACCAGGAAGCCGTAGATATACTTGCCTGTGTTGGTACGGCATGACGTCACGGGGTCGGATGCCATAAATACGGCTGCGAAGGCAAAGCCTCCGAGGCAAAGCTGGTCGGCCACCGTCAGGAATGACGCGGGATAGGTCGGTGTTGCAAACCAATTGGCAATAAGGGCCATGACGGCTCCACCTGCGAATACCGAAAGGATGATGCGCCAGCTGGCAATGCCGGTGGCCAAAAGGAGGAGTGCGCCGATTAAGATGCACAATGTCGATGTCTCGCCGAATGAACCCGGTATAAGGCCGAAGAACATATCCCATGTGGTGAGCGGGTCATGTGTAAGCGTGGTCATGGATTGTGCCAGCTCGGCATGCGATGTGGCGCCCGATGTGGCAATCTGTCCAAGGGGTGTCGCCCCGGTGAAACCGTCGGCCACATCATGTCCGAGACCGAGGACAGGCTGTAGGGAAACAAACACGCTGTCGCCGCTCATTTTCGCAGGGTAGGCGAAGAACAGGAAGGCGCGTGTGACAAGTGCCACATTGAAAATATTGTAGCCGGTGCCGCCGAACACTTCTTTTACGAAAATCACGCTGAACGCCGTGGCTACGGCAATCATCCAAAGCGGGGTTTCGATAGGGCATATCATCGGGATGAGGATGCCCGTGACCAGGAATCCTTCCTGGATTTCCTCTTTGCGCCATTGTGCCACGGTGAACTCGATGCCGAGCCCTACAACGTATGACACCACTATGCGTGGCAGCACTGCGAGCAGGCCGTAGAAAAACAGCGACCAAAAGGGGAACTCGGTCGCCCCTGAAGCAAGCCAATGCTGATAGCCGGTGTTGTACATTCCGAACAGGAGGCATGGCAGCAGTGCCGCAATCACTATAATCATGGTGCGTTTTGAATCCATGCTGTCATGGATGTGCACTCCCGACCGTGATGTTTCCGCCGGTGTGAAAAGGAAGGTGTCGAAACCGTCGTAGACCGAGTGGAAAGCGTGAAGCTTGCCGCCTGGTTCAAACGCCGGACGCGCTTTTTCGAGTAGTTTCTTTAATGCTTTCATTCTGATTGTTGTGAATCACAGAAGTTGGGATAATGTTCCTGTGTGTCTTATTCAAGTTCCTTACGCATATAATCCAGACCCTCACGCACTATTTTTTGCAGTTCGAGTTTGGAGGTGTCGACATATTCTGCGAGTGCGAAATCCTCGGGGGCAATCTCGTAGATGCCGAGTTGTTCCATGCGGTCGATGTCGCGTGAAAGGATTGCCTTTATTAGAAATTCCGGCAATATGTCGATGGGGGTTACCTTGTCGTATTGGCCGCTCATAATCATAGCGCGGCGTCCGCCAAGCAGTCGTGCGTCCGGGTTGAACAGCCTGCGCCCGAACAACCTTCCGGGGAATGAGGGGTTTACGCTGAGTTTTTTCGGTGAAACAGATGCCCATCCCATGAATTCGTCAACATCGTCCCCTTCAGGGATGACCGTTACCTGGTTGTAGGGGAGGCGCAGGAAGCCGTCGGGCGGCACCGCCACACCTGTAAGGACGTTGCCTGAAATGATTCGCAGGTGATGGTTGCCTGTGACGGTTTCGCCGTTGATGAGCGCGTGAATTTCGGCGCCAATCAGGGTACGCACCATTTTTGGCTGTTTGATTTCAGACCCGGTGAGAGCCACAATGGTTTCTCCCGGCACAATTCCCGTGCGGGCAGTGCGGCCGATGCGCAGAAGGGTCGGCAGGTCGAGGCTCACCACGGTCTCACCTTTGTTTACAGGTTTGACAGCGGCAATTACGGTTCCGGCATTACCTGCCGGATGAGGGCCTTCCACGATTACAGTTTCTGCGCCTTCGGTCGGGGGGAAGTCCTGGCCGGGGCGGCATGAAATGTATATTTTCCCGGAAGTGAGCATCCCGAGCAGGCGCACACCTGCGGCTATGTCCTGTTTGTCGTCCTGTGAAAATTCTGTTTTGGCTACGGCTAGCGGGGAGGAGTCGAATCCTGTCACGAATATATCGCGGATTTCGGCTGAAGGGTCGGGAACCACGGCATAGGGGCGCTGGCTCATCATTGCCCACAGTCCGGATTCCAGCAGCAGTGATTTGGCTTTGACAGGGCTGCTGAACACATCCTCGACTGATAGCTGTTTTGCTTCGTTCCCGGCTACTTCCACCTCTACACGGAGTATTTTCCGGCGTTCGCCGCGCACAACGGCTTTTACTTTCCCTGCCGCCGGGCTGACAACCTTGATTTCCTCATGACGTTTGTCGTGGAACAGGGGTTGGCCCGCCAATACGGCATCCCCTTCGCGTACTTCCATTTTGGGTACCAGTCCGATGAAATCATCGGGGTTTATGGCGACTGAAGGGGTCGGTTTTACGGTGATGGAAAGCTTATCGGCTACAGTTCCTGCAATTGGCAGGTCTAATCCTTTTTTTATTTTTATCCCAATACTCATTGTGTTGTGTGATATGCGTTTTTGGGGTTACACGGAGGTTCTGTTACGTGTTTGGCGTATGGGTGGGCGGGCTGTGTTGCATCCTTGTGCGTCGAAGGTGGGAAACGAGCCTTGCGCGGCTTGTGCCCGGCCACATGGAAACGGCTATTATGGAAAATTTTCCGCAATCCCGTTTTCCGGGGGCAAAGTTAGCTATAATTTTTGTCACTTCTTATTAAAGTGTGCAAAATTTTAGGGTAAAGAATGGATTTGATATATTGTAAGCGGCAAAATCCCGTTAGTGTAACAGCGTCGGCGCCACGGGGTATCCCCCGGATGCGGTGCAGGCGTGGCGAGATGGTTGAAATTATTGGTTGCGGCAGGTCGGTCGCAGTGGCCTGCAGGGCGGGCAGAGGTGTGGCCTGTGCGGATGATTTGCAAATATGATTGTGTAGAGGTTACGGAAACAAATCTAACAAATGCTTAAAATCATCATTAAAAATTTTGTCAGATAAAATTATAATGATAATTTTGCAATTAACTTTTGCGAAAGATTACCCGCATCGCTTTGCCCTGGATATTGTGGCTGAGGCGATTTGAAGCGCATACATGCGCGGTGTAACGGCATGACAGACGAATTTTTAATGCCATGAAATGCAATCTTCGGCAGCCTTGAGGCCGGCTCCTGTCCGACAGTGCATCAGGTTTCAACGTTTTGGATTGACATTCAGACATAAGGATTTTCGTGATTCTGACAAGGCCGGGACGAGCCTTAGTATCGTAGCTTCCCCCTGTTCAAAGCGGGATGGGATTTTCCACCGTACAGGCGGCATCCGCCCCGGTGCGTACCCGGCCGCTACTGTGACGAACCTGAATTTGATAACCTCGGCTCTCACATGCATCAATGCCTGTGATGCCATAAAAACAATACCGTAATTCCGGAAAAACTATCATTATTTATTAATAACATCTTTAACAAAGACCTATTTAAAAATTATGGAAGCTCAAAAGCCCAATTCCGCTACACCGGCTGTAAAACCCGGTAGCAACGTACGTGGTATCAAGAACGCCTTCTTGGTAATCATCGCCTGCTTCGTTGTGGCAGTGTTACTGTTCCTTTTCGTGTTCGGTCACCCCTCGCACTTCGATGCTGAAGGTTTCGACGGTGTATCCATGTGGTTTGCCGGTGACGAATTCGCCAAGGCTCACCCCATCGACCTTATCGGTACCGTGTTCAAGGGTGGTATCATCGTGCCTATCCTTCAGACTCTCTTCCTCACCGTTATCGTTCTCTCTGTTGAGCGCGCTATCGCACTGAAGAGTGCAAAAGGCACCGGCAGCATCGCCAAGTTCGTTACCGAAATCAAGAAATGCCTTGCCAAGAACGACATCAAGGGTGCACAGGATCTCTGCAAGAAACAGAAAGGCTCTGTAGCCGCTGTTGTTTCTGCAGCCCTCAACCGCTACGATGAAATGGACAAGAACACCATCCTCACCAAGGAGCAGAAAATCGCCACCCTCCAGAAGGAAGTTGAAGAGGCTACCGCTATCGAGATGCCTTCACTCCAGCAGAACCTCCCCATCGTGGCTACCCTCACCACCCTCGGTACCCTCGTCGGTCTTCTCGGAACCGTGCTCGGTATGATCAAATCGTTCCAAGCTCTTTCTGCATCCGGTGCCCCCGACTCGTCGGAACTTTCGACCGGTATTTCCGAGGCTCTTGTGAACACCGCCTTCGGTATCGCAACCGGTGCGTTCGCCGTTATCTCCTATAACTTCTACACCAACAAGATCGATAACCTTACCTACGCTATCGACGAGATCGGCTTCTCAATCGTACAATCGTTTGCAGCTACCCACTAATCTCATCTTTTCCTCAACAACAGTTTATTCACAACATTAACAAAAGGAAAATATGGGAAAAGTAAAAATTAAAAGAAAGAGTACCCTCATCGACATGACCGCGATGAGCGACGTAACCGTTCTTTTGCTTACTTTCTTCATGTTGACTTCGACCTTCCTCCAGAAAGAGCCTGTGACGGTGATCACCCCGTCGTCGGTTTCGGAGATTAAGGTTCCTACCGCAAATGTGGCCCAGGTGCTGGTAAGCCCCAACGGACAGGTATTCATGTCTGTGCTTGGAGATGCCGATCCTGACAATGCGGAAGAATGGGGCACTGAAGCTCTCCGCAAGGAGATGTTGAAGACTGCCGCTGCCGATTATGAAGCCAAAACCGGCAAAAAACTCGGTATCACGCCAATTGACATAGAAAAGTTTGCAAAGAACGCATCTTTCGGGGTGCCTTTGGAGAAAATGCATGAATTCCTCATGCTTGAGACTACCAAACAGGATGAATTCCTTGGCCAGACCATCGACAAGCCTGTTGTTCTTGGAAATCTCAAACCCAAAGACATCGGCATCCCCTTCAAAGATATCGTTTACACTGACAAAGACGGAAACAAGTTGACAACCAACGAATTCCAGATTTGGATGCGTGCGATTTACAACTCGAGTAACAAAAACATTCACGAAGCCATCCAGAAAGGCGAAGGTATTGCCGTGAAATCTGACCGTGGAACGAAGTTTGAGACCATCCATCAGGTGCTCGACAATCTTCAGACCATCAAGATGAACAAATTCTCTGTGATGACCGCACTTAAAACGGAAGCTGATTAATCAATATGGCACAGATAGAACAATCATCGGGCGGCAAAAAGAAAAAAGGCGCCCAGAAAAAAATGTCGATCCATGTGGACTTCACCCCCATGGTGGACATGAACATGCTTTTGATTACGTTCTTCATGCTCTGTACCACGATGATTAAATCGCAGACTCTCAGCATCGCGTTGCCAACCAACGAGAAGCTTGAGCAGACTGAGTTACAGAAGGCGAAAGAATCGGAAGCCATAACGCTTATCCTCGACACCGAGTATGACGATAACGGCAACGTCAAGGGCAACACCGTGTATTACTACACAGGTAAGCCCGAAATGGAGCTGGAAGGTGAAAAGGTTGTGTCAAGCAACCTCAACGCCACCGAATTCCTCGGCAACGACGGCGCTGCCCAGCAGGGTATCCGTAAAATCCTTCACGACCGCAACAAGGGCGTGCTGGCCGACGTTGAAAAGAAGAAACAGGAATGGCGCGACAAGAAAATCACCGAGGAGCAGTTTCAGGAAGCTGCCAAGAAAATCCGTAACAGCGACGAATACGAGCGCCCGGTGGTTATTATCAAGCCCCTTCCCGGAGCTTCCTGGGAAAGCGTGATCTCAGCTCTTGACGAGATGCAGATCAACCAGATTTCACGTTACCAGCTTGGTTCACTCACAGAAGTTGACGAAGCCATGGTTGGTGACTACAAAAGCAAGCATGCGAAATAACAAGTGATGATCGACTATATTTATTAACCTAAAAAGAAGGAAACACAGAAATGGCAAAAGATGTAGATCTTTCATCAAAAGAATGGACTGACGTAATCTTTGAGGGCAAGAACAAAGAGTTCGGTGCTTACGAACTCCGCCGTCAAAGCGACAAGCGTCACAACCGCGCAGTCATCTTCGTTCTCATCGGCCTCATCCTTGTGCTGATAGGCGGTTATTTCTGGGGAATGTACTCCGACTATCGCCGTGAGCAGCGCGAGCTTGAGCTCCAGGCCCAGCTCGAACAGCAGCTTGCCGACATTGCGGCAGCTGAAGCCGAGGACCCCGAGGAGGTTGAGGAAGTGCCCCAGGCGGTTGAAGAGCCCCAGCGTGAAGAGGCGCTGCCTGAAGAGATTCTGAATACCATCAAGGATACTGAAATCTCGATTGCAGCCGACGAGGAAGTCACCGAGGATATCACCTCCAAGGATGACGTGGCCGAGTCGACCGCAGCCGCAGGTTCGACAACGTTCGACCAGGGTACCGACGACCTCAACGTTGTGCGCGAGCACAAAGAGGAAATCATCGTCGAGGAAAAGCACGAACCCGTGAAAGAAGAAATCTTCACGGCTGTAGAGCAGATGCCCCAGTTCCCCGGTGGCGAAGGTGAACTCCTCAAGTATATCTCCACGCACATCAAGTATCCCACAATGGCTGCTGAAAATAACATCCAGGGCCGTGTGGTAGTGAAGTTCGTTGTTCAGAAAGACGGTAAGGTGGGTGAGGTTGTCGTGCTTCGCGGCAGAGACCCCGACCTTGATAAGGAAGCGGTTCGCGTCGTCAAGACACTTCCCAACTTTATCCCCGGCAAGATGAACGGTCAGGCTGTATCGGTTTGGTACACCCTCCCCATCAACTTCAAGCTCCAGTCGTAATCTGCCCTTCCAAAGGGATTACAACCAATACAGAAAAGGCGGTGTGTCAAAAAATATTTTGGCACACCGCCTTGCTTTTCGCCCGGATGGCGAGGGTTTTGTCAGGATGGTTCAGATGGCAGGAGCTTGCGGGTGAGGCCGGAGGGAGTTGACCGAGGTCAATTATCGAAGCAGAATCACGCAAGCGACAATCCAGATGAGCCATTATGACAGAACCTCTTTTTTATATGAGTTGCGGCATTGTATTTGGGGGTTATCACGAATTGTTGTAATTTTGTTAGTTGGAACGGTTGCCGGACACCGGTTGTGTTTGGTGACGAATTTAATACCTCCGTAGTCATGAAGATGTCGGTCATAATCAGATTCATCATAGTCGGCGCCCTTTGGGTGGCCGTGTGCGTGTGGTTTGTTGCCCGGCTTGTAGCATCGGGGACAGAACTCACCCTTCTTTCCCTTTTCCCCTTGGTGGCATCGGGTTTTATAGTATTCGTTCCCCTTTACAAGAAATACGTTAGAAATGACGGAAACAAAGGATTCAAGAAATAATCAGGGATGTGGTTTTGCCGGTGCGTGCGGTGTGCCCCACTCATCTGGGGAGGAGCGTAAACGCGGTGAGTTGCTTGCAGCCATAGAGTCTCCTGCCGATTTGCGTAAGCTGCCGTTGGAGGCGTTGCCTGCGGTATGTGCGGATATACGCGATTTCCTGATCGACTCGCTATCGGGAAATCCGGGTCATTTTGCCTCTTCGATGGGAGCTGTCGAGTTGACCGTGGCACTGCACTATGTGTTCAGCACCCCTTATGACAGGATTGTGTGGGATGTGGGGCATCAAGCCTATGGTCACAAATTGCTGACCGGGCGTCGCGACCGTTTTCATTCCAATCGGAAAATGGGAGGTCTTAGCGGTTTCCCCAATCCGGACGAGAGCGAATATGACTCCTTTATGGCCGGTCATGCTTCAAACTCGATTTCGGCAGCATTGGGGATGGCTGTGGCCACGGAATTGAATGCGGAAGAGCCCCGTCGGAATGTGGTTGCCGTAATCGGCGACGCATCAATAAGCGGCGGGTTGGCATTCGAGGGGATAAACAACGCTGCAAACACCCCTAACAACCTGCTTATAATCCTCAACGACAACAATATGTCGATCGACCCAAATGTGGGGTCGCTGCACAGCTACCTGGCGCGTATAACAACGTCGAAAGGCTATAACGACATGCGTTATTCCGTTTACCGGGTGTTGCGGAAACTGAACCTTGTGTCCGACAGGCGCAAAGGGGCGATTATGCGGCTTAACAACAGCCTGAAATCGTTTATCTCACATGAACAGAACATATTCGAGGGACTGAATATCCGCTACTTCGGGCCTATCGACGGACATGACGTAGGCGCGATAGTGAAAGTGCTTAACGACATAAAGGATATGAAAGGCCCGCGAATCCTGCACATAAAGACCCAGAAAGGGAAAGGGTTCGGGCCTGCCGAGAAAGATCCCTCGACATGGCATGCCCCCGGTAAATTCAATCCGCGAACGGGCGAATTGCAATGCAGTAACCCGGGATTGCCGGCGCCTCCCAAATTTCAGGAAGTGGCGGGGTCGACATTGGTCGAGCTTGCCGACAAGAATCCGAATGTTGTGGGCATCACCGCAGGGATGCTTTCAGGCACTTCGATGAGCATACTGAAAAGTGCGCATCCTTCACGGGTGTTCGATGTCGGGATTTCGGAAGGGCATGCTGTGACTTTTGCAGGCGGCCTTGCAAAAGAGGGTCTGAAACCGTTTGTTGCAATCTATTCATCGTTCCTGCAACGGTCATATGACCAGATTATACACGATGTGGCCATAATGCGCCTGCCTGTAACTTTCTGTATCGACCGTGCCGGCCTGGTAGGTGAGGACGGCGTTACGCATCACGGGGTGTTCGACATCGCATATCTGCGCACCATCCCGGGGATGACAATCGCGTCGCCCCGTAATGAAATGATGTTGCGAAACCTTCTTTTCACGGCGCAGTCGGCTGATTGCGGGCCGTTTGCCATACGTTATCCGCGTGGGGCGGGTGAAAACACCGAATGGCGCAATGAACCTGTTGCTTTGGAAATAGGTCGCGGCGAGCGGTTGCGCGACGGTAAAGATGTGGCGGTGATTTCAACCGGCCCTATTGCCTCGGAAGTGGAAAAAGCCCTGAAGGAGACTGAAGCCGCCGGTATTTCAGCTGCCCATTATGACATGACATTCATAAAGCCTATCGACGAAGCCTTGCTTAAGGAGATTGCTGCAAAAGGATGCCCGGTGTTGACTGTAGAGGATGGAACAATCATCGGCGGACTTGGTTCGGCAGTGATTGAATGGATGTCGGGGCATGGATACACACAGGTTGTAGAACGAATCGGCGTTCCGGATCGGTTTGTGGCCCAAGGCACTGTTGCACAGTTGCGGGCTTTGTGTGGCATGGATGCGCAGTCAATTGCCGCTGTTATAACCCGGCTGGCAAAGGGTGGCGGCTCCGTGTGCCAATCCGAACAACATTCAGTTTCCGTGTCATGAAAATCGTAATCGTGTCATGAAAATCGTAATAGCCGGGGCAGGCGAGGTGGGTTCACACCTGGCCAAACTTCTATCAAGGGAGGAACAGGATATTATCCTGATGGATCGCGATTCCGAGAGGCTGGCGCGTCTTGACGCCAATTATAACCTTATGACCAAAAACGGTGCGCCTACGTCGTTGCGCGACCTGCGGGACGCCGGTGTCGACAGTTGTGACCTGTTTATAGCGGTCACGCCGTTTGAGAATACCAACCTGGTTTCTTGTGAGATTGCCAAAAAACTCGGCGCACGGCGCACGGTGGCGCGTATCGACAATTACGAATTCCTGGCCGGTGAAAACCGTGAAATGTTTGCCGGGCTTGGTGTTGACCACCTGATATATCCCGAAGTGCTTGCCGCACAGGAAATATGCACCGCATTGAAGCGGCCGTGGGTCAGAAACTGGTTCGAGTTGCACCAGGGTGAGCTTATAGTAGTGGGGGTCAAGCTCAGGGAGAACGCCTCGCTGATAGGACGAAAACTGCGCGACATTACATTCGAACAGCATAATTACCATGTTTCGGCCATCAAACGCCGTCATGAAACAATCATCCCACGCGGTGATGATGAAATCCGCGAGGGTGATATATTGTATTTCACCACTACCCGCGAGTATATCGACGAGATACGCACCATTTGCGGCAAACGTCAATATAAAATCAAGAAAGTGATGATTATGGGAGGAAGCCGCATTGCAGTGAGGCTGGCACATATGGCGTCGGCTGACTATGATCTCACGATTATCGATGACAATATAGAGGTGTGCCGCCGGTTGCCGCATAAATGTTCCGGCTGCAATGTGAGCATTATTCATGGCGATGCACGAAACAACGATGTGCTCACCGAGGAAAACATCTCGGCAATGGATGCCTTCGTGGCGCTTACGGATTTTTCAGAAACCAATATCCTGGCATGTCTCACAGCTAAGGAATTTATGGTCAACAAAACTATAGCCGAGGTCGAAAACATTCAGTTTATCTCTGAAGCCGAAGGGCTTAACATCGGTACGGTAATCAATAAAAAGCTTCTTGCCTCAAGCAAGATATTCCAGCTCATGCTTGATGCCGACGAAAGTTCGGCCAAATTCATGGCGCTGGCCGATGCCGAGGTCGCCGAGCTTGAGGCAAAACCCGGCTCGAAAATCACAAAGGCGCCGGTTATGGATTTGAAACTCAGCCATGACCTTACGATTGCCGGACTTATACGCAAGGGGAAAGGTATGCTTGTTGACGGGCGCACCCGCATCGAGCCTGGCGACCACGTTGTTGTGTTCTGCCTGTCGGGTTCGATTCACAAAGTAGAAAAGCTTTTTGTCTGAAACAGTGAAAACCAAGCGCAGATGAGGTCGGGCATTAATTTCGGTATGCTGCTGAGGGTTATGGGGCTGCTTGTCATTATCGAGGCGGCTTTCATGGCTGTGCCGTTGGTGACATCGCTTGTTTACGGCGACGGCGACACGATGGCGTTCGTAGTGTCGATACTCGTTACGGCCTCTGTCGGTGCATTGATGACATTCGGGGTGCGTCCGGGGCGTCGAGACATGGGAAAACGGGAAGGATTCCTGCTCACGGCGTCGGTGTGGGTGTTTTTTTCGGTGTTCGGCATGATTCCGTTTCTGATCTGCCGCACGCCGCTGACCCTTTCCGATGCTTTTTTCGAGGCTATGTCGGGGTTTACTACCACCGGGGCATCGGTTATGCAGGAAATCGACGGGCTTTCACATGCAATCCATATATGGCGGTCGCTGATGCAATGGATAGGGGGTATGGGTATAATCCTTTTTACCCTGGCCGTTGTGCCTATGCTTAATTCCGCAGGCGGGATGCAGATGTTCAATGCCGAAGTGACAGGTATCACACATGAGAAACTGCGTCCGCGTGTCAGCTCCACTGCCAAGCGGTTGTGGCTGGTTTACGCGTTGCTCACCATCGCGCTGATTCTGCTTTACTGGATAGGCCCGATGGGGATGTTCGACAGCATATGCCATGCGTTCTCCACCATGTCGACAGGTGGGTTCTCCACCCGTCAGGAGTCAATCGGGGCATGGGATTCGTTGTATGTAAAAATAGTGTCGACGTTGTTTATGTTTATCGGCGGTGTGAATTTCGCATTGATATTCAAGGCTTCATCAGGCCGGTTTGCCGATGTGTGGCGCAATCAGACATTCAGGGCCTATCTAGTGGTGATATTGTTAATGTTCCTGCTTTTCGACCTGGCATTGGCCTTTAACCATAAGGTTCCAGACACCGTAGAGGCTTACACAATCGACCCCCTGTTTCAAATCGTTTCGACAATGACCTCCACAGGCTACACTGTGAGCAATTTCGAAAGCTGGGGAGTGTTTATCCTTGCGTTGGAGTTTATCATGATGTTTTTCGGCTCCTGTGCCGGTTCCACATCGGGTGGTGCCAAAATCGACCGTGCCCTGTTTTTGTGGAAAAATTCGCGTAACGAGCTTTACCGTTGCATTTATCCCAACCGCATTCTTTCGGTCAACATCAACGGTTCGGCTATGACCCCTGAGCTTATCAACAAGGTGCTGGCTTTCCTGTGCCTGTATGTCATGGTTATTGTGGCAGGTGGCACGTTGCTCACTGTCACCGGGGTGCCGTTGATTGACAGTTTCTTCTCGGCCTTCTCGTGTGTGAGCAACACAGGGCTTGGTGCAGGTGTTACAGGCTACGGGGGGTCTTACGAGCTTATCCCCTCTATAGGGAAATGGATTCTTTCATTGCTCATGCTGATAGGGCGTTTGGAAATATTCACCGTCCTGGTTCTTTTCGTGCCCGGATTCTGGCATAAGTAATATTTGATGTTTAATTAAAATTAACAGTCGGAGGGGGTAAATTCAGTGCGTTTTCATAACTTTGGATATTCTTTTATTTGGACTAAGTTATATTCAGATTTATGAAAATCAAGTTATTGCTTTTTGCCGGGATGTTGTCGGGAATTGCCGCTCATGCAGCCCTTGACCCGAAAGTTGTTGTTGAAATATCAGAGGTTGCTTCCCCGTGTACTGGGGTGGCTATTGACAAGTCGGGCAATGCTATGCCATGCTACTATGTTGTAAATGGCAACAGTGCTACTTTCCGGATATTGGATGAAAATCTCGCTGTCGCAAAGGAATTCACTTTGAAAGATGTGTTTTTTAAAGATTCTGATAACAATAAATACAAGCGTCCTAACATCGGGTCTACATTAGGGTCATTCACGAAATGGGATGGTGACAACAATGTGATTCTGACCCAAAATGTTTTTGACGATGACGATAAATGGGAAGTGGCAATCGAGATAGAAGAGAATTATAAAGAATTACCATAAGTAAGAATGAGGACGGCGTTACGCTTGGCTCATTCGATCCGCGTGAACATGGTGCCGGTAGTATAGGGCTACGTTATTTGTTCCTTGGGAATAAAGGATATGTCACATATAAGAGAATGGGACGCCGCTATCCTTGAAAAACAATATATGACCGGCATCATTGATTTCAACAGTGGAGGTGCAGGGATGACTGTTGCTGCTTCACTGACAGCGGCAGGCAGGGTATATCCGAATCCGCTTCCGCAAGGAACGCCTCTTACCATTGAGTTTGACAATGAGGTAGAGGCCGGTGCGTTGGTTGTGATAACCGATATGAGAGGGCGCGTGGCCTATCGTTTGCGGTTGGACGATTGCAGTGACCGTGTGGTGATTTCTGCCGGTCGGCTTGGTAACGGCTCATACGTATATTCTGTAATATCCAATGACGAATTGATTCAAAGCGGGAAAGTGATAGTTGAATAAACGTACCTGATAGATTTGTGTTGTATAGGTAAGAAGTGCCGGTCAGTTTGCCAGTTCGGAGCGTATGAACGGGGCGGTGGGGGAATCGGCGGAGGCTATTTCCTCAGGTGTGCCGGTGGCTATGATGCGGCCGCCGTTTTTGCCACCTTCCGGCCCCATGTCGACCACATAGTCGGCGCATTTCACCACATCCAGGTTGTGCTCGATAACTAGCACTGTGTTGCCTTTCTCGACAAGGCGGTTGAGAACCGACATCAGCACTTTTATATCCTCGAAATGAAGCCCGGTGGTGGGTTCGTCGAGAACGAACAGGGTTTTGCCGGTGTCGCGTTTGGCAAGTTCCGTTGCCAGTTTCACGCGTTGGTTTTCACCTCCCGAAAGGGTTGATGACGGTTGGCCCAGTTTTATATAGCCGAGGCCGATTTCCTGCATTATTTTCAGCTTCTTGAGGATTCGGGGCTGATGTTCGAAAAATTCCACTGCCTGGTTTATGGTCATGTCGAGCACATCGGCTATGGATTTGCCTTTGAAACGCACTTCGAGGGTTTCGCGGTTGTAGCGTTTGCCTGAACACACTTCACACGGCACAAGCACGTCGGGCAGGAAGTTCATCTCGATTGTTTTGTAGCCGTTGCCCTTGCATTCTTCACATCGCCCTCCGGCCACGTTGAACGAGAAGCGCCCCGGTTTGTAGCCTCTGATTTTGGCTTCAGGCAGGTCGACAAACAGGGAACGGATGTCGGCAAACACCCCGGTGTAGGTGGCCGGGTTGGAGCGCGGCGATTTGCCTAATGGTGATTGGTCGACGGTTACTATTTTATCGATATGCTCTGTTCCGAGCAGTTCCCTGTAGGGGAGCGGCTCTTCAGCCGAACGGTAGAACTTCTGCGACAGGATGGGTTGAAGGGTGCCGTTTACAAGCGATGATTTGCCGCTGCCCGACACACCGCATACGCATGTTAGGGTGCCGAGAGGCAGTTTGAAATCGACTTCGCGCAGGTTATGGCCGGTGCATCCGAGCAATTCGAGGAATTTCCCGTTGCCCGGTCGGCGGATTGACGGGATTTCTATCACTGTATGGCCGTTGAGGTAGCTTGCTGTCAGTGTATTGGTCTTGAGCATGTCGGCGGGTGTTCCTTCGAACACAACCTGCCCCCCCTTGCGGCCGGCTTTAGGGCCGATGTCGACTATATAGTCGGCATCGAGCATCATATCCTTGTCGTGTTCTACGACGATAATCGAGTTTTGGGCGTCGCGCAGTTTCTGTAGCGAGGTTATAAGCCGCCGGTTGTCGCTTTGGTGAAGCCCTATGCTAGGCTCGTCGAGGATGTAAAGCACGTTGACCAGTTCGGAGCCGAGCTGTGTGGCAAGCCTGATTCGTTGACTTTCGCCGCCTGACAGCGTGGCGGAGTTCCGGTTGAGTGCGAGATAGCCCAACCCGACATCGACCAGGAATGCCAGGCGGGAACGGATTTCCTTCAATATTTCATGCCCGATGGTGCGTTGGCGCTCGTCAAGACGGTTTTCAACCCCTTCGGCCCATTCAAGCAGGTCGGTAATATCGAGGCGTGCCAGTTCGGCTATGTTTTTCCCGTCGACGAAAAAGTGGAGGGCTTCCCGGTTGAGGCGGTCGCCGTGGCATTCGGGGCACACGAGGCGGGAGTAGAATTTCCCGCTCCATTTCTGAGCCTCGGGCGATGCGTCGTCACCCTGTTGCATCTCGATGTATTTCACCAGCCCGTCGTAGCTAAGGAAATAATTCGATATGGAATGGTTTTCCGATTTGATCTGCAATCTTTCAGGCGTGCCGTTGAGGATGTCGTTTATGGCTTCTTCGGGAAGGTCCTTGACCGGCATTTTGAGGTCGCACCCGTATTTTTCGCAAATCGCGGCAATCTGCCAAAATATGGTCGAGTTCTTATATTTGCCAAGCGGGACGATGGCCCCGTTGAAGATTGACATCTTGTCGTCGGGGATTATTTTTGCGTGGTCGACTATGTTGACCGTTCCCAATCCTTTGCAACATGGGCAGGCTCCCAGGGGTGAGTTGAATGAGAAATTGTGAGGGGCCGGTTCGCGGTATGACAGCCCGGTGGCAGGATCCATAAGGGAAAGGCTGAAATGCGCCGCGATGTCGTTGTCGACATCATATACCATAATCTGTCTTCCACCTTGGCGCATGGCGTTTGCCACTGAATCGCGCAGCCTGGAATCATCCTTCCGCGACACTTTCAGTTTGTCGACCACCAGCTCCACGGAGTGGTTTTTATAGCGGTCGAGTTTCATTCCGTAGGTGATTTCCCGCAATTCTCCGTCGACCCTTACGTTCAGGTAGCCCTTCTTCTGCAATTGCTCGAACAAATCCTTGTAATGCCCTTTGCGGTTTTGCACAAGTGGTGAGAGAAGATAGATTTTCTTCCCGTCGTATTTGTCGAGAATCATACCCACGATTTTCTCCTCGGTGTATTTCACCATGGGTTCCCCTGAAAGGTAGCTCCGTGCTTGCCCTATTCGGGCGAATAACAGGCGCAGGAAGTCATAGACCTCGGTTGTGGTGCCTATGGTGCTTCGTGGGTTACGGTTTATGGTTTTCTGCTCGATTGCGATTACCGGCGACAGTCCGGAGATCTTGTCGACGTCGGGACGTTCGAGCGAGCCGAGCATATTGCGGGCATAGGATGAGAATGTCTCGATATAACGCCGTTGGCCTTCGGCATATATGGTGTCGAAGGCAAGAGACGATTTCCCGCTGCCGCTCAACCCGGTAATCACCGTTAGCGAGCCGTGGGGTATGGTTACATCGATATTTTTGAGGTTATGCACCCTTGCCCCGATTACTTCGAGCGAAGGGGCATCACCGTTATGCGTTGGTTTCTGCATTGCTGTCGGGTAGGTAGTGGGGATTTGGTCCTGGCAGGTTATTTTACCCACCCGGGGTTGTAGAGGTCTTTTTTAGTGAGCCGGTTGGCCGATTTCGACATTGCCTCTCTTTTCGGGATTTTTATCTTATAGCTTTTCCCGCCTGTCACAGGGAGTGATTTGGCGCGTAGCCAGGGGTTGTATTCACGGAGCATGGCATAGGTCGTGCCGTGGTCGAGCGCCCATTGCGGAAGGTTGTCGATGGTTGAGGTAACGGTTGTCTCGGTGTAGGCTTCAGGGGTGTAGAACTGGTCGGCAAGGAGGTTGAACCCGTATTTTGCAGGGTTCTCCATCAGTGTTTTGGCTGCGAATATACGGTAGACATAGCGGGTCGTCTCCTCCACAAGGTAGAGGTCGAACGACGAATCAGCCAGCTGTGCGTCAAGTTCGGTCGATATGCGCCCTTGGCCGCCGTTGTATGAGGCCATGGCCGATTCCCAGTTGCCATATTTGTTATAGGCTGATTTCAGATAGCGTGCCGCTGCCGCCGTGGCTTTTTCCACATTGTAGCGTTCATCCACGTAATCGTTTACCTCCAGCCCGTATTGTTTGGCCGTCGACGGGATGAACTGCCACAATCCGGCGGCTTTGGCCGGTGAGTAGGCGCGCGGGCTTAGGGTTGATTCGATGCATGCGAGATAAACCAGGTCTTCAGGAACTCCGTTACGTTTAAGTATCGGCGCCATCACCGGGAAATAGCGGTTGGCACGCTTAAGCATCAGCATTGTTACGGAGTGGGAGTAACACATCTGCGACAGTTCACGGTCGAGCCGTTCGTACATGTCGGTGCGGTCGAAATCGAATTGCTCGCCTGCGAAGCTGATTTTGCGTGGGACGGGCGGGCTTACCACCGGCTGGAAATTCGTGGCCTGCACCACGCTGTAGGCCGGCCCTTCCGCAGGGGCGGTTCTCGGGGTCGCAGTGGTATTGGAGGTTTGTGCGGAGGCTTGCAGTGTGCCGCATATCGCAGTGAGAACAGCGGCTGCCGTAATGGTTCGGAATGTTTTCATCGGGTTCCGTTGGTTGATGAGTCGTTGCTGTATTTCAAAATATTTATGTCGCCCGACAGTTTGTAATCCTGACCGTCGGAGCCTTTTGCTTTAATCACATAATAATAAACACCCGAAGGCACGAGTTTTCCTTTGTAGCGTCCGTCCCATCCTTGCGAAGGGTCGGTGAGATGTGCCATTTCAAGCCCCCAGCGGTTGAAGATGTGGCAGTCGAATTCTATGATTGATTTATAGGAAACTTTCCATTCGTCGTTTGTGCCTTCGGTGGCGCCAGGAGAGAAGGCGTTGGGGCATTCCAGGCGGGATTCGCCTATGTAGACTTCGTAGGTCTCACTTATATAGTCACAGCTTCCCGAGTCATTTCCTGCCACGAAACGCACGTAGTTGGTTCCGTAGTCGCGGAAAGTGTGTGTCACTTCCAGTTCCTGTATGCGGAGGTCGATTACGTCAAACTGCTGGTCGCGTGCAAACTGCCATTCCTTGTAAACCACCGCATCGGTTACTTCTGCGGTAAAGGTGATTTCCGCCGGGCCGGAACCGCCAAGGGGGGCTTTGTCTTCGCGCTGTTCGTTGTCGTTTGAGCGCTCGGCCTGGGTGGCATAGGTGGTAGCGGCAATCGCCTGGGTGGTGAATTCGGGTGAGAATATCTCTTCGTTCTGCCCCCATTCGCGCTTGAAACGGTCGGTTGAGAGAGCGAACTGGGTGTTGCACAGCGGGGCTTCCACGCGTATGGCGGCATCGGCGAATTCCAGTGTGTGACTGATTTCGTCCTGGACGTATTGGCGCCGTTCCTCGTCATATGCCAATGTGTTGTAGGTCAGTTCCATGTCGCGTGACAGGGTTTGTGCCACGCCGTTTATGGAATAATATGTGATTTGTTCGGCGTGTCCGTCGAAAATTAGCGCTGTGCGGTCGCATTCCTGTTCCGGGGCCATGGTAAGCGACCCAAGGGTGCATGCGTTATGTGCGTAATTTACCAGCCAGTAGCAATGCTGCCTGCCGCCATATTCCACGATGAACCCGGTTCCTTTCTGATTCGTGATGCCCGGAACCGTGGCGAGGTTTATAACCGACATATTGCCCTCGGTGCGCGATGCAACAGGCTCTGCAAAACCTCCGCCGAGGTTGCTGAAACATGACCATTTGGCCGATGAGGCAGCGGCTCCGCCGTCAGCCGGGAATCTGACAGTGGTCATGGCGTTGAATTCCGGCAGCACATAAACCGCTTCAAGCCCTGTCGTAGCCTGCGCCTCAACTTTGACAGGGTTCAACCCTGTTGCGCCTGTATTCTCGAAAGTGAGGTCGGCAGCCGCAGCCGGTATCGTTGTTATTGCTGTCAGCAGAACGATATACGCTATCGTTGCAGTAGCTTTCATGGCAACTGCCGCGCCCGTCTGCAACCAGATATGCCGGAATATGTGTAGTCGGATTTCTCGTTTCATTGTTGTGCCTTCAAAGTTTGCCGCCAGGGTTGCAAGGCACGTAATCCTTTCATCCTTGTGCGGTATGTGAACTTACAAAGATAGCGAAAATCCCCCGTCCAATCAAATTCTGTGAGTTCTGACGAGCCAAATGTGGAAAGCGGTTTATTCGGGATAGCCTAGCAGGGAGAGGATGGCCGGGGCGAGGATGGCGGTCAGGAGGCCGTTGAGTGTGAGACCGAGCGATGAGAATGTGCCGTAACGTTCCCCTTTCTCCATGGCAGCGGAGGTGCCTACTGCATGTGCTGCCGTGCCGATTGAGAGGCCGGTGGCGATAGGGCTTTTTATGTGGCTCAGTTTGACAAGCTGGAAGCCCGTCATGCCTCCGAAAATGCCGGTGCATACCACCACGGCTGCCGTGAGGGCGGGTATTCCGCCTACCGATTGTGCGATTTCCATTGCTATGGGTGTTGTGACGGCTTTGGGGGCGAGCGACAGGATTACTTCCTGGGTTGCCCCTAGCAATTGGGCCACAAGCACTACTGAGACGATTCCTGCCACGCATCCCGCAAGTTCGGCAATCAGCAGCGGCAGCATCTGCTTTCGGATTGTTTCAAGCTGGCGGTAGAGTGGGACACCGAGTGCCACAACTGCCGGTTTGAGCCAGAAATCGATGTATTCCCCTCCGGCCAGATAGGCATCATAGTCGATGCCGAACCCTGTAAGAAACAGTATGAGGACTATTATCGAGACCAATATAGGGTTCAGCAGGGCGATGCCTGTGCGTCGTTGCAAGAGTTTTGCCCCGAGGAATACGATGAAAGTAAGGGCAATAAGGAAGATTTTGTTACCTAGAAAGCTCATGATGCGAGGAGAATGAGCGGCGCACGAGCTGGTGTACCCATCCCGTGACTGCGATTATTACGAATGTGCTGATTATAGCGGAGCCTATGATCGGCATCCACTGTTCCTTGATAAGGCCGAGGCAACGCATAAGCCCTACACCGGCGGGGACGAAGAAGAAGCCGAGGTTCTTTACCAGGAAGTCGGATATTTTGTCGACCCAGAATATGCGCACAATGCGTAGTTTCAGGGCGGCGGCGAGCAATAACATTCCGATTATGCTTGAGGGAATGGGAATGCCGGTGAACGTTACTATGAATTCTCCTGCCGCAAGAAATGCGAACAGCACGGCACATTGTAGAATCATGACTGACTGAAAATCTGATTAGATATACTTGAAGCCGGAATGGCTTCCGTTTTATTATTATTTTATGGTGAGTCGGGTGTTTCACTTCCTATAAGAACTAACGCCATCCGAGCCTTATCGGCTGCAAATGGCGTTAGTTAGGCTTTAATGAGCCGCGAGTGGGACTCGAACCCACGACCTTTTCGTTACGAATGAAATGCTCTACCGACTGAGCTATTGCGGCTTATACGTGAAATCAAGGCATGTAGCGGTGTTTCAGCGAGTGCAAAGTTACGAATTAATCTTTATTTTGCAAATGTGATGATTGAGTTTTTTCGCAAAATGGCGGGAGAATGGCGGGAGAAAGCATGTGCCGTTGGGAGAAAGCAGTAAAGTTGGAGAAAGGGGGGAGATAGGAAAGGGGCGGGCGTTAAAATATGATAACCCGGATAAATCCTATATATGGGTGATAGGATTTATCCGGGTTATCGGATTTCTTTGCGTTATTCCGTATGGATACTGGTGCCTTCTCCTGGCCTGTCAGTCAATGGTCTGCTTTGAGAAGGTCAGTGTGATTTTGGCTTTTTCGAGGTCGAGCTGCACCATTGCGGGGGCGCCGATATAGGGGTCGATAGCGCTTACGTAGGTGGTCGAACTGCCGTAGTAGGAGTTGGAGCTGTTGACCTCGGTCTGTATGGTTACAGGCGTGAGGGTGAATGTATAGTCCTCAGGGGTGATTTTATCTTTTTTGAGGATGTCGAGCAGATAGTCGCGCATTCCGGCGAAGCGGTAGCGGTGATTGTCGGCATCGTAAGCTGCGTAGAACGAGGTTATGTTGTTGTTAAGCTCGTTGCGCAGGAAAAACTCATCTTTTTTCGATGACAATATCAGCAGCAGGTTGGCCGGTGGCTTGATGCCGTAATCGTTGGTGATTTTCTCGGCCGGAATTTCAAATGTCAGAGTGTTGACAACCGATAATGAACCGGTGTTGGCGTTGTAGTAGTCGACAACTTCCTGGATGGGGAATTGTAATTCCACGTCACGGCCTACTGGTGCCACGATTATCTGCTCCCCGTCGGCAATCCTGGCATCGAGTTCGGGTGAGATTGTGTAGGCAAGGTTGTTGTTGAGTACTATTTCCGGGGTTACGGCATAGTAGTTGCCCTGGTAACGGTTGATGGTTTCCTTCCCCTCGCTGTTGGTCGTGGTGGTGTGGTAATACATCCGCATCATGGTGGAACTGATTTCCACAACGCGTCCGTCGCCGTATGAGTTCTTTACGTATATCCCAGGAAAATAGCGGGCGAAATTCGCCGGGAATGCATAGGCCGACGGGTCGGTGATATAGAGGTTGTAAAGCTCTTTGGCGAGTTCAATCGGCATTTTTACGTCAATCAGCCGGTAGCTCAGATTCTTTATCGAGTCGGTTGCGGCAATGGCGTTGCATGCATAAATCTTCGAGGCCAGCAGGTCGGCGGGATTGTAATAATCGGCAGGGTCGAAATTACTGTAGATAAGCGAGGGGAGTTGCTTGTTCAGGCGATAAACCTCCAAGCCCATGGGGGCTATGGAATCACCGACATATGAGCCTTTCGGAACGAAAAACAGCAGTTTGAGCGAGTCGATGTTGTCGGCAGTGAGGTTCTCGGTGTCGATTTGTGCCGACGGCATGAACTGTGTCACGAAATCGGATGAGAAATCGCCGTAGCCTTTTGCATTTATCCTGCCGAGCACCTGTGTGATGGTGCGTGACTGCACGCGCGGATTGTCGACCGACCGGCCTGCAACCTCAAATTCAGAAGCTATTACCACTTCCGATTCGTCATGTACGAGCGACGTACCTACATTAGGTGAATCCTCGCAGGAAGCGAGCAGTGAGGCCGCAGCCGTTATGACGACGGCGCTTTTTATGGCGGTGATGGCTTTGCGCATTGCCTTTGAGCGTTTGTGAGGGGGGTTAGAGGTTTTTGTAGAACTCCACTATTGCCGGTGCGTCGATTTCCTCGCCTGCATAGGGGAGGAACGGTTTGCCGAGCGATTCGGCATATTCCAAAAGTTCGGCGGGGACTTCGGGTGAAGCCTGTATGACGCCGTCGGCATATTTGATTGCCAGTTTGTGAAGGGCTATGCAGTCGACCGGCCCGTTTCCTAGCGGTTCGATATCCTCGTCGGTGAACCCGTCCATTTTCAGTTTTTCAACAAAACGTGGGTCGAGGGTGCCTTCGAAGGTGTCGTCGAAAATCGAATATACTATTTTCGACGGCCCGATTGTAGGGTCGTCGGCATAAGTTTTTTTGATGTACATGGGGGAGAGGGAGGTAACCCATCCCGAACAGTGCATCACAGCCGGTTCCCAGCGTAGTTTCTTTACGGTTTCCATAACGCCCCTCACGAAGAAAATCAGGCGTTCGTCGTTCTCTTCGGGTGTTTCCCGGATTTCGAGATCCTTTACGGCGTGGTGCTGGAAATACTCGTCATTGTCGATGAAATAGACCTGCATGCGCGAAGCCTGCAGCGTAGCGACCTTTATGATGAGCGGGTGGTCGGTGTCGTCGACCTGAAGGTTCATTCCCGAAAGGCGGATTACTTCGTGAAGCTGGTTGCGACGCTCATTGATACAGCCGTATTTAGGCATGAATGTGCGCACTTCGAAACCGTTTTCCTGCACTTTGTGTGGAATCATCTGGCAAGTTGAACCTAGGTGAGAGGCTTTGAGATAGGGGGTAATTTCCTGCGAGATGTAAAGGATTTTCTTGTTTCTCATCAAATTAGGCATAATGTTTATTCGCTTCACGCGGCCACGGCTGAATTATTGCACGGGCTGGGGATGTTGGCAAAATTGACATGCAAAGTTACAAAAAAAATCGCAAATCGCCCGCATTTTGGCGTGATTAAGTCTTTTTTAGCAACTTCGTTTGCAAAAGGGACGGATAATGCGTAAATTTGCTCTAAAACAAAGTGCGTTATGTTCGATATTTTCAGAAGGAAAAGCAAGGAGCTTCCGCAGCTTTTTTTCCATACGGATATTCACTGTCACCTTATCCCCGGCATAGACGACGGGCAGCGTGACGCCGTTTCGGCGGCCGGGCTTGTTGCGAGCGAGGCCCGTTGGGGGATAAAGCGTGTGTTCTGCACACCGCACATCACCCAGGGGAGTTTTGAGAATACGCCTGAAATCATTGCCGGGGCATTCGGCCGGTTGCAGCAGGCCGTGACTGATGCCGGGGTGGACGTCGAACTGGATTATTCAGCCGAACACCGCCTTGACGGTTTTTTCAGGCAGCAGCTCGAGGCGGGGAAACTGCGCCCGCTGCCAGGGGGGCATCTGCTTGTTGAGAACTCTTTCATGCAGGAGGCGTGGAACCTCGACCAGACCCTGTTCGATTTGCAGGTGAGGGGGTTCAAGCCTGTATTGGCGCACCCTGAAAGGTATCCGTATTACTATAATGACCGGGCGCGTTATGATGTGATCCATAATGCCGGCACGATGTTCCAGATTAATCTGTTGAGCCTTGCTGGATATTACGGTAAGGAGGAGAAGCGGATGGCCGAATGGCTGATAGAACGCGGGCTGGTTGATTTCGTGGCTACCGATATGCATAGCCGCCGTCATTGCGAGGCTATAGAGGCTTATATGGCAGGAAAGGATTTCCGCCGCCATGCGCAGGCTTTGGAGGGGCGCCTCAAAAATGATTCCTTATAAAGATAAGTAAGTCATGAAAATTATTACGCATAAAACCTATATCCGGCTTTATATTCTCTGCGGCATCCTTTCGCCGCTTTTTATCCTCATCTTCAGTCGTGTAGCTCGCTACACTCCTTCATCTTCGGACAAAAATCGACTGAAAGTATGCTCTCAGACAATATAAAATAATTTCCACGACTTACTTACAGGGTGTGCCAAAGTTCCGCATTTTGGCACACTTTCGATAAGCATCATTCTTGGGAGGGTGAGCTGACAGCACCCTCGCCATCCGGGTAAAAGGCAAGGCGATGTGTCAAAATTCAATATTTTGACACATCGCCTTGTAAGTTGGTTATGATCCCTTTAAGAGTTGTGCTGCAAAGGGGTTATATGGTTGTGTTATCAACGGGACGAGGCGCTGTAGTTAGGAGCCTCGCTGGTGATAGCCACGTCGTGGGGATGGCTTTCGGCCACACCGGCATTGGTGATGCGGGTGAATTTTGCCGAATGGAGCGCTTCGATGTCTTTGGCGCCGCAGTAGCCCATGCCGGCACGCAGGCCGCCGAGCATTTGGTAGACAACCTCGAAGAGTGAGCCTTTATAGGGCACGCGGGCGGCTATGCCTTCCGGCACGAGTTTCTTCGCGTCGGTTTCGCCTGCCTGGAAATAACGGTCTTTCGAGCCTTTTTCCATAGCTTCGAGGGATCCCATGCCACGATAGGATTTGTATTTCCTGCCGTTGTATATAATGGTGTCGCCGGGCGATTCCTCCACACCTGCGAGCATCCCGCCGAGCATCACGCTGCACCCGCCTGCGGCAAGTGCTTTTACGATGTCGCCGCTGTAACGGATGCCGCCGTCGGCAATCAGAGGCACGCCGGTGCCTTCCAAAGCTTTTGCAACATCATATACTGCCGAGAGCTGCGGCACGCCTACGCCTGCGATGATGCGGGTTGTGCATATCGAACCGGGGCCGATGCCCACTTTTACGCCGTCGGCACCGTTTTCAACGAGGTAGCGGGCTGCTTCGCCGGTGGCGATGTTCCCTACGACCACATCGATTTCGGGATATTTTTCCTTTATGCTGCGGAGCACACCGATTACGCCTTTGGTGTGGCCGTGGGCGGTGTCGATTACGATTGCGTCGGCTCCGGCAGCCACCAGCGCGTCGACGCGTTGCATCGAGTCGGCCGTGACGCCCACACCGGCTGCCACGCGGAGGCGCCCCAGGCGGTCCTTGCAGGCATGGGGTTTGTCTTTGGCCTTGGTGATGTCTTTGTAGGTTACCAGTCCGATAAGGTGTCCTTCGCGGTCAACCACCGGGAGCTTTTCGATTTTATGGCATTGCAGAATCTGCGCTGCTTCCTCGAGGTTGGTCGATTGCGAGGTGGTGATGATGTTTTCCGAGGTCATCACTTCGTCGACGGGACGGTCGAGGTTGCGTTCGAAACGGAGGTCGCGGTTGGTGACTATACCTACCAGGAAGTTTTCTTCATCGACCACGGGTATGCCGCCGATGTGGAATTCCTCCATCATTTTCAGGGCGTCGCCAACGGTGCTGCCCCGGCGTATGGTCACCGGGTCGTAAATCATCCCGTTTTCGGCGCGTTTCACCGCATGCACCTGCCGCGCCTGCTCCTCTATGGGCATGTTCTTGTGAATCACGCCGATGCCGCCTTCGCGTGCTATGGCTATGGCCATCGTTGCCTCTGTCACGGTGTCCATCGCGGCCGACACGAGCGGCACATTCAGGGTGATGTTTCGTGAAAACTTGGAGCGTAGGCTGACGTCGCGGGGGAGGACGTCGGAATAAGCGGGGATGAGGAGGACGTCGTCGAAGGTGAGACCGTCCATTTTAACCCTGTCTGCAATAAATGATGACATATTCGTATGAATGGCTTAAGAATGCTGATTGAAGCTTAAATCACTTCATCCTATTTTATTGCATGCAAAGTTAGGAAAAAATCGGGAAACGCACGCTATTTCTGCCCGTTTTGGTGCATTTATTTGCATAAAGGGGCAATCGTGGAGCGGATGACCTCCCTGTTAAACATTTATTTATGATTATTCGGAGTTTTTGCGTATCTTTGCCGCGATAAACTTTAAGGTAAAACAATCTGCTATAGAATAGTGGCATAAACTGCAAGTTCCTGGCACCCCGTGGTTAACGGGGGGTGTGCCGGATGCGGGCAGAAACATACACAGTAAGCAATCACACCGGTTCGATGCCTTTTCAGTATAAGGCCGAACCGTTAAAAATGGAATCACAGACAATGAAGAACAAAGTGCTAACCGGGTTTTGTGCCGTGGCGGGGCTGGCGTTTTTGTCGGCGTGCAGCGACACATTCAACCCTTCAGGCGACCGCGAAGGGCGCATCCTTCCGAGCATCGGGCTTGACCCGGTGGTTGCCGCACCTCAAGGCAAGGCCGCAGCGCGTGCCGACGGGCAGGCAATGCAGATTTCCCCTGATGATTTGAAACTCACGCTTTCGGCCGACGACGGCTCGTTGGAGCGCACATGGGAGTCGCCTGCCGATTTCGACCCGGCTGAAAACTTCCCTGTAGGAGCCTACACGATGGAGGCTTCCTATGGCGACGCGGATTTCGGCGGTTTTAACCGCCCGTATTATTATGGTGCGGCCCGTTTCAGTATTCTCGAAAACCGCACCTCGCCTGTCAGCATCACCGCGACGCTCGGCAATGCCATGCTCACAATAACGTGGTCGGATGCGATGAGTGAGTATTTCACCGATTTCAGCGGCGAGGTTTATGCCGGTACGTCGCAGTACGCCTACAATCCCACGGAAACCCGTTCGCTCTACATGGTGCCGGGTCATGTGGAGGTTAATGTCAATGTGACCAAACCCAACGGGGTTTCCGGCAAACTCAACGTCAAGAGCTTTGAGGCCGAGGCACGCCATCATTACAAGTTGTTTATCGATGTTAACAACGGTGATGTTGGCGGAAGCGGACTTAACGTGACCTTCAACTCCGATGTGGTTGAGGAGGAACTGGTGCTTGATGTAAGCGATCAGGTACTTGTGGCCGACGCCCCGGTTATCTCACCTATAGGCTTCACCCCCGGCACCCCTATCGAGGTGCTTGAAGGTGTCCAGCTCGAAGATGTGGTGCAAATGGCGGTTATGGCGCAGGGATATGTGCAGACGGCTGTTCTGACCACTTCCGGCTCGCTTATAGAACGCGGTTGGCCTGCCACGGTCGATTTCGCCACTGCCGATGATGCCACGCTTGCCCGTCTGAGGAACTTGAATATGGGGTTCGTGGGGTTCGAAGGAGTTAAGAGCCAGATGGCGTTCGTAGGGTTTAACCGCATACCCGAACGACTTAAATATATCGATGGGGGTAATAACGAAGTTTCGTTCACACTTGTTGCCAAAGACAAAAACTCGAAAAGCAGCGACCCTCTTACCCTTACGTACATTATAAAAAAGCTTGAGCTGCTGATTGAAAATGCGGCTCCGTTGAAAGTTGATGCAACAGAACTTTCATTTGACCTTGTGTATAACGGGCCGATTGCCAACGTATCGTTTGAGTGTAAAAATAATCAAGGGATTTTCCGTGCAGTTAAAACGCTTTCGGTCGAGCCTTCGCAAAGTGATTCGGACCGTTATAGGATAACGGTGGAAGTGCCTGCTGATGAGAAGAATGTGCTGATTCGAGCCAATTCATATAATACCCATTATTCAGAGGAATATACCATAGTGCGTAATGGGGTGGCTGCCACGATGTCGGATAACGATGTTTTTGCGAAACATGCTTCCATTCGATTCCGTTGCGGCGCGAATGACCCCGAACATGCTGTCAACTCCAAGGTGTTGCTTTCAACCAACGGTACGACTTTCGAGGAGCACCTGTCAAAATCGGTTGACGGTAATATGATAACACTTACCGGTCTTACCCCTGCTACGAAATATTACATCAAGATAAATGCCCATGAAGGGGAGTCGCCTGTTCTTGAGTTTACGACCGAGGAGGACAGGCAGCTGCCGAATTCCGATATGGAAAAGTGGCATCGCACTCCTGGTGGCACCAAGTATTGGTGGGTAAGCTACCCCTATGAAGAGAATGGAGAGCCATGTTGGAGTACTATGAACCAGCTGACCACTTCGGAAGGTGGAAGTTCGACATTGGGGTTAGGAAAGGACCGCAATGGCTGTGCATATAATGCCATTTCAGGAACAATTGAGACAACCGACAAGCATAGTGGCCAATATGCCGCAGTTATCCGCACTGTGGGATGGGGCGCAGGGAATACTGCCGCAGTGTTTAGTGGCATGGGTACCTGCAATAACGCAACTGCCGGAGAACTGTATTTGGGCAGTTATGCAGATGGTGCCAATTATGGGATTGATTTTGTTTCCCGTCCGAAATCTATAACGTTCTGGTATAAATATGTTCCTAAGAACAACAGTGACCAGGCATCCGCGCAAATCTCAGTGTATGATGCTTCAAACAATGTGATTGCATCGAAAGAGGTGAGGATAGATGCTACAGGGCAATACACCAGGATGACGATGGTGCTTGATTATCCTGCTGACTGTGCTAAAGCTGCCTCACTCGATGTGCGTTTCAAATCGTCGGTCAATGATGTGAATAACCTGAGGAATGAAAGCTGGCTGACCCCCCCGCCTCCAAGGAATTTAGATGATGGCACATACATGGGTTCGCAGCTCTATATCGACGACATCGTTCTTAACTATTAAACTATCGGATGAAAAGAAAGAATATGAAAACCAAGATATTGTCACAAATAGCAGCTTTGATGGCTTTGGGCGTCGCGACCCAGGGCTGTAGCGACAACTGGACTGCCGATGTGGGCGGTGAAGGGGAGGGCGTGCTTGCCACTTCCTCGCTTCTGCCCACGGTTACAAACGAGGAGCATTTTGTTGAGGAGATACGTGGCGCACAGCAAAACGGGCGTAGCGGCGGTTCGCGTGCATCAATCAACCTTACCGACTTCATTGTGGAGGTGACCGACGCAGGTGGTGCACAAGCCGCTGCATGGACTTACGGCACGATGCCGAGCCTTCCCACTTTCCCGGTGGGAAACTACACGGTAACGGTGCGTTCTCACCGTGTGAACGAAGCAGCCTGGAGTGAACCGTATTTTTTGGGTACTCAGTCGTTTAAGATAACAAGTGGGGAGCTGACATATGTAGACCCCATTATCTGCAAGCTGTCGAACATAAAAGTGTCGGTCAAGTTCGATAAAAAGCTCCTTGCGGCTTCAGCCGACAACGGGGCTGATTTCCAGGTTACGGTGACATCAAAGCCGGGTGTCAGCCTTACATATACCGTGGATGAGACGCGTGCCGGATATTTCGAGGCTTTTGAAAACCTTGAGACATTGAGCATTGAATTTACCGGCACCGTATCAGGTGTCAAGGAAACTGTTTCGGCTGTTCTTACGAATGTGGAAGCAGGGCAGCACCGGCAGATTACCATGGGGTTGAAAAACAACTCTAACCCGTCGCCCGATGAAAGCGGAAATATAACCATTGACAAAGGTGGCATAAACGTGGATTTCAGTGTCAGGCAGGAGGATATGACGGCTAATCTCCAGGTTGAGGAAACCCCAGGCAGCAGTGAAGGCCGTCCGGGCGAAGAGGAGGGTGAGGACCCGACACCTCCCGATCCGGGGAATGAGGATGCAATAACTTTCTCAAGCACCACTCTCGACATAGAAGGCGGGGCGAATATCGCGGATGAATTCGGCCCAGGAATCAAGGATGCCGTGGTCAAGATTCACTCCGACAACGGGGTGCGTAACCTGAATGTCGAGATAATCTCCGACTTCCTGACCGACGATTTTCTCGGAGGTGTGGGTATGGTCACCAAGTTCGACCTCGCCAATGCCGACGACACCACGGTGCAGAATAACGGTTACACCTTGGCGACAAACCTGCGTGGTCTCGGATTCCCTGTCAATGAGGAGGTGGTCGGCAAAAACGATCTGGATTTCGACATCACACAGTTTATGCCGCTTATCCTGAAAAAGGGTGACCATACTTTTAAGATCACGGTTACCGACCAGGATGGCAACCGCAAGGAGATGAGGCTGTTGATAAGGCAGGAAACGGATAAAATGTAAGTGCAAGGAGGCTGAAAAACAATGAAAATGAAAAAGATATCTTTCTTCTGCGCAGCCTCGCTCGCGATGCTTTCGCTGACAGGTTGCTCCGATGAAATAGAATATGACACCGGCGAGGGGGAAGGCCGCATCCTTCTTGGCGCCATACTTAACAATGACACAAAGGTGACTGCCCGTGCCGCCGAGCCCGACGCCGAGCTTGCATCGAACACCATCATATGGATTTCCAACTCGAAAGGAGTTGTCAGGAAATATAACGGTGTGGGCGAGATTCCGGCATCCGGCATCAAGCTGTTGTGCGACAACTATGTTGCCGAGGCCTGGGCCGGCGACTCCGTGCCGGCGTCGTTTGATAAGAAATGGTTCAAGGGACGTGAGGCGTTCACCGTGCGCAGGGGTGAGATTATGCAGGTCGATGTGGAGTGCAAGATTGCGAATGTGGTGGTCGAGGTCAGATATGACGAGCAGCTTCACAACGCGTTTGAATCACTCAGCCTGACCGCAGGGCATAAGGCCGGTTCGCTTACGTTCGAGGGACGCGAGGACGAAGGGCGTCCGGGTTATTTCATGATGCCTTCGTTTGACAAGGATATAGCCTACACCATGACCGGTGTGTTGGCCGACGGTACTGAGAAAACCGTAAGCTCGGTTATCGTTAATGCCAAACCAGGAACGAAATATGTGTTGCGGGTCAAGTATAACCCCGAAGGGACGCCCGATATAGGTGCCGGTCTGTTCTCCATTGATGTGGATGAGACCGAAATCCTTGTAGAGGATAAAATCGACATTGTATCAGCCCCGGTCATTACCGGTTTGAATTTCATGATTGACAAACCGCAGACCGGCGAGGCAGGGCAATGGACGGAGCGTAAGGTGTGGATTCAAAGCACCTCGCCGTTGAAGTTGGTAGAAGTGGACTGCTCCACGTTTAACGACAATCTGGGCATACGCCCGATGTTTGAAATCTTCGGCATGGATCCTTCTTTCGTGGCGACGCTTGAGAGCAAAGGTTTCACATTCGTTCATCATACACATGAAAACGAGGATAATTCCGGATTCGAGGAAATGAAACTTGTGTTCGGCGCAGAATTTCTGAACGTTATCCCCGAAGGGGAACACCCCATAAAAATTACTGTTACCGACGAAAACAACCGCACATCGTCGGCTACAATCGACATTCTGATTACCAATGCGCCTGTGCGCACCGAGGAGATTTCGAATCCTGCCGCAGTGTGGGCTACCAAGGTTACACTTAGCGGGACGGTGCTCAAGGATGGCGACAGTGGTTTCGGTTTCGACTACCGTCCTGCCGGGACCCAGCAATGGGAGCATGTCGATGCCGACGTTGCGGCACGAGCCATTGCCGTAGGCTCTACGTTCACTTGCGAGATTTCAGGACTTACCCCTGGCACTGAGTATGAATACCGTGCCGTGTCGGCCGGTTTTTCAGAGACCACGGTGCGCACGTTCACCACGGAAGGTGCGCAGCAGCTGAAAAATGCCGGATTCGAGGATTGGACCAAACCGGCCAAACCATGGCTTCCGTATGCCGACGAGGCCGATATGTTCTGGGATTCAGGCAATCACGGGTCTAGTACGATGAATAAAAACGTTACTATCCCTTCTGAAGATAAAAAGCATTCGGGTAGGTATTCGGCTAAGTTGGAAAGCCAGTTTGTCGGTGTGGCTATGCTTGGCAAATTTGCAGCCGGGAATCTTTTTGCTGGAAAATATCTGAAGACCGATGGTATGGACGGCGTGCTGGGATGGGGGCGTCCGTTCGCTTCCCGTCCGAAAGCCCTTCGAGGATATGTGCATTATACGCCCGGGACGGTCGGTTACACTTCGGATAAGGCTCCTGATATTGTGAAGGACGGCCCGGATAAGGGCATAATATATGTAGCCATAGTTGACGGCACGACTGAAAGCTATGGGTCTGAAAAGTGGGCTTGTGTGGTAAAGACCAAAGCAAGCGATGCCAATTATTTCAATCCCAAGGGTTCGAATGTGATTGCTTATGGTGAGAAGGTGTTTGACTCGGCAACCACTGGCGATGCCATGATTGAGTTTGAGATACCGTTGGTGTATGCACGCACTGATGCCAAGGCCGTCAATGTCATCGTGGTATGTTCAGCCAGCAAAGGGGGTGACTATTTTGCCGGAGCAGCAGGATCGGTGATGTATATTGACGATTTCGAGCTGGTTTACTAACCTATAATCGAGCATACCAGGATTCAGATCCTAAATACCAGTATGTAATACTTCGCATAGTGCCGTCCCGGTGAAATCATTTCACCGGGACGGCACATTTTACGGTGTGGGATTTTTTGCGTAATTTTGTGTGATAATCTTCGGAAAATCAGATTAAAATTGTAATCCTATGGTAATCAAACGTCTATACAGATTCATGCTGCGCAGTTTCCTGCCGCTGTTCCTGATGACGTTTTTCATATGCCTGTTCATAGTGCTGATGCAGTTCCTGTGGCGCTATATCGACGATTTGGTCGGCAAGGGCTTGGAAATGCATGTGATAGGCGAGCTGTTTTTTTATGCCGCGCTGACGATGGTGCCCATGGCGCTGCCGTTGGCCATATTGCTTGCGTCGCTGATGACATTCGGCAACCTGGGCGAGCGGTTCGAGCTTACGGCCATGAAGGCTTCGGGCATATCGCTTATGAAGGTGATGCGCCCGCTGATTGTGTTTATCGCCCTCGTTGCGATAGGGGCGTTTTTCTTTCAGAACTATGTGCTCCCTGTGGCGCAGGCCAAAATGTGGACACTGCTTTATTCCGTGAGGCAGAAATCACCTGAATTGGAAATTCCCGAAGGGGTGTTCTACGACCAGATTCCCGGCTATAATTTCTATGTGGAGGAGAAGGACCGCGAAAGCGGCACTTTGTTCGACATGATGATTTATGACGTGTCGCGCGGTTTCGAAAACGCTCGCATTATTTTAGCCGATTCGGGGCATCTGAAACTTGCCGACGACAAAGAGCACCTGTTCCTGCAACTGCATTCGGGCGAGCAGTTTGAAAACCTGCGTGAAAACAGTGCCGGTGGAAATTCGCAAAACCAGCCCTACCGCCGCGAATCGTTCAAGCTCAAGGAGATATTGCTGAAGTTTGATGCCAATTTCAACCGCATGGATGAAAGCGGCATGCGCAACCAGTATGTGGGGAAGAACATAAGCCAGCTGCGTGCCACGATTGACTCGGTGACCCTGCGTGTGGATTCGATCGGTGCGGGATATGCCCGCGACATCAAGGAGCGCGATTATATGCGGGTGCCTTACTGGCGCGAACGGGTGGTTGACGGCAACCGTGTGAAAATGAAGCAGCAGCCGGTGGCTATGGAAGCGCCGCTCGACATGGATTCTCTTTTTTATAAGGAGAAGCCTGCAATGGTGGCCTCCTATCTGTCGCAGGCATTGTTGAAGGCTCAACGGGTGAAGCAGGATTATGAGTTCAAAAGCTATGCCATGGATGCTGACCGGGAGACCATACGCCGCCACGGCATAGAGATGCAGAAAAAATTCACCCTCTCGTTTGCCTGCCTGATATTCTTCTTTATCGGCGCCCCGCTCGGTGCGATTATACGCAAAGGGGGGCTTGGCACCCCGCTGGTGATTTCGGTGATATTGTTTATCATCTACTATATCATAGACAACACGGGCTACAAAATGGCCCGTGACGGGAAACTGGAAGTGTGGATGGGTATGTGGCTGAGTTCTGCAATCCTGCTCCCGCTTGGTGTGTTTTTCACCTATAAGGCGATGAAGGATTCGGCTGTGTTCGACCTTGATGCATATAAGAACGTGGTTCGCCGCCTGACCGGGAAACTCAAACGCGAGTTGGAGGTGAAGGAGTTCACGATGCAGGAAGTCGACCCGGAGGTGGCTGTCGGGCTGTTGGGGAAACTCCAGGAAGCCTGCAACCGGTTGCGCGATGCATATAAGGGGATGGGGGTTTTCAAACGGATGTATTACCTTTTCCGCAAATTCCCGGTGCGCGACCAGGCACAGGCTGTGCTTAACGACACCGTCGACTATCTCTCCAACTCTCGCCGTAAGGATGTAATAGCGGCGGTGAACCTCTACCCGTTCCAGCTTACGGTGAGGAACGTGGGAGAGGCCATACGTGTGAACTCTCAGCTTATTACGTTGTTACAACAGGAGAAATAATTATAGGCATTCCGTCGGAGTCATCCCGGATGATGCGGCGGCTTGTTTCAAATCCTACAAAACATTGATTCTACAATGGCAGACATGAAACCGGTGGCCGAAGGGCACCAAAACGGACAAATCAAGCTTGATTCAATCGAAAGTGCCCTTGAGGATTTCCGCGAGGGGAAAATGGTGATTGTGGTTGACGACGAGGATCGTGAAAACGAAGGCGATCTCATTGTCGCTGCCGAGAAAATCACCCCCGAACAGGTAAACTTCATGCTCAAAAACGCCCGCGGGGTGCTTTGCACCCCGTTGACGCTTTCGCGTTGCCGTGAGCTTAACCTCGCCCCGCAGGTGGATGTGAACACATCGGTACTCGGCACACCGTTCACCCTCACTGTCGATAAACTTGAGGGGTGTTCCACAGGTGTTTCGATTCATGACCGTTGCGCAACCATACGCGCCTTGGCCGATCCGGCCTCGACCCCCGCGACCTTCGGTCGGCCGGGGCATATCAACCCGCTTTATGCACAGGACCAGGGTGTGCTCCGCCGCAGCGGGCACACCGAGGCTGCCGTGGACCTCGCACGTCTTGCCGGGTTGCAGCCTGTGGCTGCCCTGATGGAGATTATGAGCGATGACGGCTCCATGGCCCGTCTGCCCGAATTGCGCCAACGTGCCGACGAATGGGGGATGAAGCTTATCTCTATCCGCGACCTTATCGCCTACCGTCTCGAAAAAGAATCGTTGGTCGATGAGGGGGTAGAGGTCGACCTGCCCACATGTTACGGGCATTTCCACCTTATCCCTTTCCGTCAGAAAAGCAACGGGCTGGAACATATAGCCATCATCAAGGGTGATGTCAACACTGACGAACCGGTGCTGGTACGCGTCCATTCGTCATGTGCCACCGGCGATATATTCGGTTCTATGAGGTGCGATTGCGGCGAGCAGTTACACCAGGCTCTCCGCATGATTGAACGCGAAGGGCGTGGGGCAGTGGTATATCTCAGCCAGGAGGGGCGCGGCATCGGCCTTATGGATAAGATTAAAGCCTATAAACTTCAGGAAGAGGGGATGGATACCGTTGAGGCAAACCTCCATCTTGGTCACAAGGCCGACGAACGCGACTATGGTGTCGGGGCACAGATTCTCCACACCCTAGGCATCAGGAAGATGAGGCTTATGACCAACAATCCCGTCAAACGCGTCGGCCTGGAAGGCTATGGCCTGGAAGTGGTGGAGAATGTGCCTATCGAGATCGAACCAAACGATTACGACCGCTTCTACATGTCGACCAAAAAGCACCGCATGGGGCATATCTTGCGCCGTGTCGACTAGGGCAAAGCCCTTTTTGGGCAATCGCCGGTATCAGCATGTGAAAATTTAGTCGAAACCAGCCTTTGCCGACAGGCTTTGACTTTCCATCCTTTTATAATTTCCCGGACACAGCATCTTATATGACCCATATGCGGGCATATGCTGGCGGGACATTATAAAATGACGGTTTATGATTCGAAATCAAGATTGGAACCGCACCCCTAAAAATTGTTTTGCAGTTTTTAAGGGGTGCGGTTCCCGTTGTGGGTCAGGATTTGGTTCCCGGCATATGATGTTATATGGCTGGAAACCGGCCTGACGAGCTAAAATCGGCATTGTCTTGATTAAAATTCGACTTTATCCTTGCATAATTGAAATAAACTTCCTACCTTTGCATCCGTTAAAGACAGGCATCCAGGCATAATCCTATGCAACGCCTGTTTTGGAGAGATGGCAGAGTGGTCGATTGCGGCGGTCTTGAAAACCGTTGAGGGTAACACCTCCGGGGGTTCGAATCCCTCTCTCTCCGCTGAACTTACTGGACAGAAATGGTCAGTAAACGGACAAAAAGCTACAAATCAATGATTTGTGGCTTTTTTTATTGCCCGAAAGTCCAGCTTCCAAGACTTCAAAAGTACGGTAAAACGGTAACGATTTGTCCATAAATGACCTGATAATGACTATATTAGTCCATAGTCTGCATAACTCGAAAACGAGAGGTAAAAACTAATTTTGCAACTAAAAATTTTGAGTTATGAAATCGACATTCAAGGTTCTTTTTTATTTGAAGAAAGGTTCTGAAAAGAAAAACGGCGAGGTTATGATTATGGCACGCATCACCATAGACGGAAAACTTTGCCAGTTCAGCACGAAACAGAGCATCCAGCCCGACAACTGGAACACGGCTGCGGGCAAAGCCAAAGGCAGGGATGCCGGGAGGATAAACGCCCTTTTGGACGACATACGTTCTTCCCTGAACACCATTTATCACGAAATGCAGCGGCGTGACAACTACGTGACCGCTGAGAAAGTGAAGAACGAGTTTTTAGGTCATAGTGAGAGCCACGAAACAATCCTTACCCTGTTCCAAAAGCACAATGACGATGTGAAGCAGTTGGTCGGCATATCCAAGACGATAGCGACCTACCGTAAGTATGAAGTCACCCGCCGCCACCTTGCCGAGTTCATTCAAAGCAAGTACAACGTATCGGACATATCCATTAAGGAGATTACCCCGATGTTCATTACCGATTTTGAGTTATACTTGCGTACTGCTTGCAAGTGCGGTTATAACACCACCGCCAAGTTCATGCAGTTTTTCAAGCGTATCATCATCATTGCCCGCAACAATGGCATACTGGTGAACGACCCGTTCGCCAATTACAAAATCCGGCTGGAGAAAGTGGACAGGGGGTATCTGACAGAGGACGAGATAAAAATTATCCTTAAAAAGAAAATGGTTTCCGAGCGGCTGGAACACGTCAGGGACTTGTTCATCTTTGCCTGCTTCACCGGGCTTGCCTATATAGATGTAGCCGGGCTTACGCAAGATAATATCCGCAAATCCTTTGACGGCAACCTTTGGATAATGACAAAGCGGCAAAAGACGAATACGGACGTTAATGTTCCCCTGTTGGATATTCCCAAGATGATTTTGAAGAAGTACAAGGGCAAGTTACCGAATGGCAAGATACTTCCCATAATCAGCAATCAGAAGCTAAATGCCTACTTGAAAGAGATTGCCGATGTATGCGGAATTAAAAAGAACCTGACATTCCACCTTGCCCGTCACACGTTCGCAACGACTACCACACTATCAAAGGGCGTACCCATTGAAACGGTTTCCAAGATGCTGGGACACACCAATATCGAAACGACACAAATTTACGCCCGCATCACTAACAGCAAGATAGGCAGCGATATGCAGGGGCTTGACAAGAAGTTTGTCGGCATCGAGAAGATTTACAAGGAAGTCGCCATGTAATCTTGATTATTGGGAACTGGTCACAATTTGTGACCAGTCCTCACTATTATTCCAACATTACTTAATTCCCTAAAATATACGATTATGGATTTACAGATTATCCAAAACAAGATTTTTGAAGTCAGAGGTTGCCGGGTGATGCTCGATTATCATTTGGCAGAACTCTACCAAGTGGAAACACGAGCCTTGAAGCAGGCGGTCAAGCGCAATATCGAGCGTTTTCCAAGTGATTTTATGTTTGTTCTCACCCAAGAGGAAGCTAACTTGCTGTTATCCATAGGGGTGTCACAAAATGTGATACCCCCTGCTTACAACTTCGGCGTTGCTATGCCTATGGCTTTCACCGAACAGGGCGTAGCCATGCTTTCTTCGGTTCTCCGCTCCAAAGTAGCCATAGAAGTAAACATTTCAATCATGCGGGCTTTCGTCCTCATGCGCCAAATGGCAATCGGTTACGAGGAACTGTTAAGGCGCATCGAGGAACTGGAGGTAAGCACCGATGCGCAGTTCAACGAACTGTACCAAGCCCTTACCCAGCTTCTAAGCCAGTCGAAACAACAGAAAGAACGCCGTCCGGTAGGTTTCGTTACCTATAACCGTGACAAAAACGAATAGGTAACGATTTCGGTAACGAAATTCCGCCTAACAAACTATATCCCAGTATTGTACATTCTTCCACCTTGCGGGCAGTCCACCGACTACCCGCATTTTTTATATCCTTTTCCAACTGGCACATTCCCCGAAACGCCAGCCGTGCGTGGCATGGCTGACTGTATTTCGTGAAAAGAGCCGTTGGAAACACGCACAAGCGTATTGCAAGCAAGCTCACAACACTCTTGCCTTTCCCGCCCGCATGGAGTGTTCCCTAAAAGACGAAAGAGAACAGGCACTTTTCCCCTGTTTCCCTAAATGTAAATCTTCCTCTTACGCAGTTCCCCAGCCGGGACAGTCGTTTTAATCATTTCAATAGGCAAAGGTAGTTACGTGTTCTTCACGATTTTGCAAGGTCGAGCCGTTCCGGTTTGGCGAAAAAATCTTCCCTGCCTTGCGAGGTATTTTTTGCTCAAAACCTTGCAAACTCTAAACACTACCCTTTTGAGCCTATGTGAAACGAAAACGACCGACCCGACCGGAAGACGCATAAAAAAAAAGTCGGATTTACGGGAAACAGGAAAAAAGTTCAGAGAAACTTCAACTCCCTCACCTCTCGAATCCGCATAAAATCAAAAACTTAAAAATTACAGCAATATGGAAGCAAAGGTATTATCGGAAGCAAAAGTTTATGTAGGCACTTACGCCAAGTATAACAACGGTTCATTGTTTGGGGCATGGCTCGACCTTTCGGACTATTCGGACAAGGAAGAATTTTACGAAGCCTGCCGGGAACTTCACAAGGACGAGGAAGATGCGGAATATATGTTTCAGGACTGGGAGAACGTGCCGGAGGGCTTAATCGGCGAAAGCTGGATTTCTGAAAACTTCTTTTCCCTGCGTGATGCGGTAGAGGATTTGGACGACACCGAACAGGAAGCCTTTTTCGTGTGGTGCAACTACAAAAGCCATGATTTGAGCGAGGAAGATGCGGACGACCTTGTACGTGATTTCCGGGACGAGTATCGGGGACAATATGACGATGAAGAAGATTTCGCCTATGAAATCATAGAAGAATGTTACGACCTGCCGGAGTTCGCAAAGACCTATTTCGATTATGAAAAGTTTGCCCGTGACCTGTTTATGTGCGATTACTGGTTTGATGACGGCTTTGTATTCCGTGCGGCATAACAACCAATCCGGGCGGGGTGTCAAAGCCCTGCCCGCTAAAAACAACCAAGTTTATAACCATAAAAATAAGACATCATGCAGTCACTTAACAAAAACGGGGTAAGCATTACCCAAACACCGGGAGAAGAAAAGTTCGTGAAATGCTGTTTAGGGGCTTTCAGGGGACAGATTTATTTTCAATATTACTACCGCCACACGGACGGCGAACTTTTCAGCACGGTAGCTAAAACGCTGGCAGAGTGCCGCCGTAAGCGTGACGAGTGGATAGCGAAAAAAAATAACAGAGTAATAAGTAAATTTTAGGGATATGAAAACGACAGAAGTAAACAAGGAGCTTATCGGCAGGCGTTGCGAGTGCATTTTTACGGGCTTAATGGTAACAGGTATCATTGAGGACACGGAAGAAAACGAACACACCATAGAGGTAAAAGTCCGTTTCGACCACCCGCACCAGTGGGGCGATGATTTGTATAATGATGTGTGGGCGTGGGGGCGCAAAATTGACGAGTTCGGCACGCTGCACCATTTGCAACTGCTGGAGGACAAACTGGACTTTCAGATAATGACGGTAGTTTTCGGCGAGCCAATCAGCCAAATAGACCGCAGTGTTTTTGAAGATGTGGAAACGTGGGGCGTCTGTTCACTGCAAGGCTGGGTAAACAGCTACGAGAGTGTCCGGTTTGTAGCCATAGACGACCATACGGCAATCATCACGGGCGAATATAACATGGAGCAGGTAAAGGTGTGGTTAGAGAAATACACGCCCATAAAGAGCCTTAAAACCAGTTGATAGAAAACGACGGCTGCTTGCCGCCGTTACTTTCTTCCGTGAGCCTACCAGCGGGTGAAGAAAGTAACAAAGAAGCCTTGTTTATCTTTCTCCTATAAGCAAATGTTCAACCTTAATTGATAGGTATCGTTTAATTGCTCATGATACTAATGATTATTGTAAATACTTTGTATAAAAATCACGCCATTCTCTAACTTTACTTTTCCCCTTTTCAATATCTTGTTTATTATAAAATGCTGATATATAATATTTTTCTTTATCTGTTTCATCATCTGTAACCCAAAAATCATAATCTGTTCCTGAATAGCCATTGCCCCATAGCCACTTCTGATTAAATCCTTTAATTGTAATAATATCAAGATTTTCTTTGCTTAGAGAAAGTAAATCTTCTCTGATATTCTTTAGAAGGGAATATCTTTCTATTAACTTTTTGAACTTTTGTTTTCCTACTGAAGATATTCCGTTGTAATATAACCATATTAATTCATGTCGAGATAAAGTGGCTCTAACCATTGTTGTATATTTATATTTTTCCTCAAATGATAAAAAATCCGCATTGTCAACGAATTTTACAATGGTATATAAATGCCTAAAATAATGGTCAAAATATGTTGGTGTGTAACTATCATCGTAAGAACTTAAACCATTAAAGTACAAATATTGCCTCATACCTTCCGCTTTTTGGGTACTTCCATCAGCTAATTTGAAATAGTGAGTACGTTCTACAAATGAATAAAAGAATAATTCTCTACCCTTCACAACTTTATCTACAATAACTTCTTTTGCGATTCTTCCATAGCACATGACATTTTTAGGTATTCGTCTCAAGGCGCACAAAAGCAAGCACA
>ERZ777305.545-NODE-545-length-60892-cov-48.114338_pt1 | contig 60892 bp, 48 predicted proteins | sample MGYA00374965_ERZ777305 | MGnify/ENA primary metagenome ERZ777305 (study PRJEB29328, sample SAMD00013331) | mouse gut metagenome | study: EMG produced TPA metagenomics assembly of the Metagenome analysis of fecal microbiota from mouse which was promoted...
AGCGTCTGCCTTACAAGCAGAGGGTCGGGGGTTCGAATCCCTCAGCGCCCACCAATCATTTTCTCTATATATCGTCCAATCTTGGCTTCAACGGCTGAGATTTTTTTATTTACACCTGTCCCCCGCTCTATCTCCCGACATATCGGGACAGACGCAAAACATCATCTGACGAATACCACTCTGGCGAAAGGAGTTCCGAAAGCGGTATTTCAGGGTATCGCTCCATATATGAGCGAACAATGCGATAGCCTATAAATCTGCCGGCCCTGCCCGGAGTGCGGGACGAAAGCAGAGTCGTGTACGGAGCAGGCGACACCAGACGAGAAGCATCCGAAGGAAGCGTGCTATAAAGCAACCCCTTGGATACAAGCATACGCCACATTTCACTTTCGTGGCTTAACAGCTCGGAATACTCATCATCCCCATAACCTAAAACCTGCGCATCAGAGCCGCCGACAAGCCGCCGACAGGCCTCGACCAAAGCACCTTCATACAGCATACGGGACAATGCAGTAGAACCTTCTTTGCGCACATAGGGCATGGAAACCGCTACAATAGCCTCGGCCATATCATAAGGCAGACGCCCCGGGGTCTTTGCACGGCGCAAATAGGGAGCAAGGTGGCTATAACCGGCATAACTCTCGCCAAGGTAATGGTTTAGCGCCACGAGCATGACGCTATCGCAGAAAACGACACTTTCAGGCCTACCCCATACGACCGCCGCATAGCGCCGCTGCGGAAGCGCCAGACCCTCGGCCGCCGCACGCGAAAGAATATTTCCGAGATCGCGCTCAATACATCCGAGAGAAGCATATACGCTGTCGACATCGGGTGTAAAAACGCTGACAGCCGGAGAGTTCGCCCATGCCACCAATGACGAATCGGACGCATCCGCGCCCATCACCGTCATAAAAGCCTCCACTTCCGGCCGCATACTCTCCGGAAGCACAGGCCGGTCTTCATATCCTGCAAAATAATCATAAACAGGAGCCACCTCCTGCGGAATCCCCTCATTGCGGGACTCCGAACAGGAGGCGGCTGCCATCGATATTGCAACAAGAGCCGCTAAGCTCAGGCGCAGGGTTTTAGTCATAGTCAGCGTACGGCTACCTTGAAACTGCATCCATCCACAAGCACCACATAAATTCCGGCCGACAAACCGGCGGAAGGCACGCGCCGGCCGCTCATGTCGTAGACCGCGGGCACGGCGTCCGTACCATTGACGATAATCTCACCGACGCCGCCTACCACGCTCACATTAGAACCGTCCGTCACGGCGTCATCGATTCCGCTGAGTCCTTTTGTAGCATAAATCGCAAAACTATTGGCGGGAACATTAAGACGCAGCGCTCCTCCCGAGCCGCTCAGCGAAGGATTGGCAAAACCCTCGCACGCGTATATCAGCTCGGCATTGGAAGCGTCGAGAGCCACACCGCTGACGGTCACGTCCTGCGCAGCCTTAGTGGAAGGGTTGAAGAATGCCACAATTGCCTTTCCGTCTTTCTCCACACACAATGTGCGTGGCGAGGCAAGTCTCGCACTCCACGAGCATTTGAAGGATGCATCTTCGCCGAACATGCCTTCATTCGCTGCGCGCAAAGCTCCTGCTGCGCGATAGGAAGCAAGGATGTGTTTGTTTATTTCATTGTTGACGGCATTCCAGTTCACACGCTTGGGTGACGTGTCGTTTTTGTCGCCGTTTTTGGTGGTCTGGTCATTGCCCAGCTCCTGAAACTGCCATATCATCTTCGGACCCGGCGTAAGCGCCATCCATGCGCCGAGAGCCGCAAGACGGCGCGCGCGCACTCGTCCGTTCTTTACGTCCTCCGAGCCATATGTCTTGATTTTATAGCCCAGGCGCTCCTCATCATGACTTTCTGCATAAGAAACCGAACAGAACGTGCGACCGGCGTTCGGGGCATAGAACTCCGAAACTCCCTTGTTGTTTTCATCCCATCCCATGACGAACTGCCCTGAATTATACTCCAGGTTGTGCCAACCGATTTGCTCGTCCTCCGCATTGGCATTCTCCTCGCGATTATCGCCGAGCAGCTCGTTGATGTGTATGGCATCGGGCTTAACTTCACGGATAGCGGCATGCAGACGTTTCATACGATCGACACGGCTTTGATTGAAGCCGTCCGTTCCGGAGCCGTAGCTGCCGTTGTCGCCGAGACCTTTTACGAGATCGAAACGGAAGCCGTCTACGTTATATTCACGCAACCAGTATTGCAACACGTCTTTGTAATGCTGCTCCACAAGCGCGTAACCGGGATTCAGATCGTTGAGCACACTATAGTCATGCGGAGACGTCGCATTGTAAAAAGGATTCGACGAGGCCGGATACATCTGGTACCATGGCGCAAGACCATCGGTCTGATTAAACACAATGTCAAGAATCACAGCCAGGCCATTGCGATGGCATTCGTCTATAAAATCTTTATACTCCTTCGGCGAGCCGTACGCTTTGTCAGGAGCCATGTAGAAATTCGTGTTATAGCCCCACGAATTATTACCGTTAAATTCCATAATAGGCATCAACTCCACAGCATTTACGCCGAGACTCTTGATGTACGGAATCTTTTCTATTGCAGCGGCAAGTGTGCCGTTGCCGAGGCTTTTACCCTCAGTGCCCGTGAAGTCGCGCAGAAGCAACTCATATATATATAGGCGGTCGTGGGAAGGAATCTCAAATGCGCTCCATTCATATTTGTTCATATCGCGGCGCCATACAGCCAGCATCACATTGCCTTCCACTTCTGCAGGATATTCAGGCATGTCCTCATAACCCAGCCCGTCTCCGGCAAGCCATTTGTCGCTATATGGGTCAAGAACCAGTTTTGCATACGGGTCGCCTACCGAATATGTGCCGTCCACAAGATAATAATATATGTAGTCCGTGGCGTCGGCCAGTTTAGGAGACGTTATCCAGAAATAGCGGTGACCGTTGTAGTCCTGGTAGAACATGGTGTTTTCGCTGCGCACCTTGTAATTGTCCCAGGACGGAACTATGGTGACACTTGTCTTGCCCGGAGCTGCAAAACAGAAAGTGACCGTTCCGTCGGCATTGTCCACAGCGCCTTGCACCGGCACACCGCCGGGATACTCACGCTCGGGAGAAGCCCCCACCCACGATACGGAATAAACCTTATCTATGGTCTTGCCGTCTGCCGTGGCTGTAGCTTTGAACTCATAAGCCCCTTCTGAACTTATGTCATAGGATGCGGAAAGAGTAGAAACTCCTGTTTTTGATGCAATGACCGAACCATTGACACTTATCTTTATATCTGCCGCCATTGTCGTTCCGGCCTTAAGTTCCACACGTGTGGCCTTCGTCACTACCGACGGAGCCGAACATTCAAAATTAAGAGCAAGCCCTGCCTGATGCACATCCACGAATATATCCTTGTCGCCGGCCGCTTTTCCCTGACGGCTACCCCCGCTGTTGCGGAACACCATGCAAAGGCGGCTCACCGTCTCCGATGCGCCTACCCCGAAAAAAGTGCGTATGTCACCGATGTTCAACGCATATGTATTGGCATCCACACGTGAAAGTTTGCACTTCGGCAAATCCACATCCCAATTGGCAACAGTATGTTCCCAGTCTCCGGCTGCGGTAGTAACCCCTATGTGCGCATACACATCGTCGCCGGTGTAATCCTTAAGCCCGTTGTTGCCGAGAGGAGAATCAGCATGATAATACAGCACCACACCTTGAGAATTCTCCTGCAGCACCTCGGGGGTGGTGGTCACAATCTGCGCCGACGCACAAATGCCGCACAAGACTGATAATGCTACAAATAGCGAAAAAATCTTTTTGTTCATCAAACAACTGTGTTTAAGCAAGTATGATATTAGAATTTGCGCAAAGATACAACCTTATCTCCACATCTGCAACACCATAAACCGAGGTTTGCATTTTTTACCACACATGCGGGTTCCCCAAACACTAAAACAAAAGAGGGGCACCGCGGCTATTACGCCTGGCGCCCCTCCGTATGGGCCACATCAAAGGATGCGATGAAACTCCGAAAAGACAGGGTTTGAGTGCTCGCCGTCCTTTGTAATCCTCCGGCTCTAAGGCATCCGCCCACCTGTAGGCAGCGGCTGAGGCCCGCCATCGGGCGGCAAAGCTTGTCTCGGCATTTCAATATAATTTGAAGAGTTTCCCAATCTACTTTGATGTGGTTTTTTCTTTCTTTAAGCCCTCCGGCTTCCTTCATTTCTATAACGCAAAGTTAAGGCATGCTGTTCTTAAATCCAAATTTTTCAATCGGATTTTTTCAAAAAAAATGCAATACGCAAAGAATTCGCAACTACGCACAACAAAGCAGTGCTCTGCAAATCCTGCCTCCTTCGGAGGAATCATGCATGCACTGCTCCTGCGTGTGCTATTGCCGTCGCCCTCTCGGGCAACGCAGCAAATAAAAGGTGCGGATACGAGGCGCTTATTCCTCTACGCTGCGCAACTGCTGCACGTAGACGGCCTTCATCATCTTCTTGCGGTTGGTGACAGAGGGCTTTTGGAATGCCTGACGCGCGCGCAGTTCTTTAACCACGCCGGTGCGTTCAAATTTACGTTTGAATTTCTTGAGAGCACGCTCGATGTTCTCGCCTTCTTTTACTTGTACAATAATCATATTATTTTTGTGTTTGTTTTGTATTTCTTTGCTGTAAGCTTTACATTTAGCGGGGCAAAATTACACATAACTTTTGACATAACAAAACATTCTCCAGCCAAATAATGAATTTTCACCGAAAAACGCCTTAAATCTTTCACTCCCCGAGAAAATCCACAAGCTGTTCGGCAATGGCCTTCATGCCGGCGGAGTCGGGATGCCCCATTCGTTTCTCTATTCCGGACAACTGCAGACAACGCACCCCACGGGATGCGCACAATTCAATCACAACATCACGCACCGGCCCTTGAATCTCATCGTTGAGAATAAATACGGATTCAGCCTCCGGATATAGCGCCCCTATCTGCTGCAAAAGATAGTCCATGGCGGGGCGGAAGGTATAAAACGGATGCGGCTCGGGAGTTTCCGCCGCTTCAGGAGAAAGCGCCACATGTGCCCAATAATCGTTGGTAGCCCCGAATATCAGTATCAGATCAGGCTCGCCGAGGTCCGACATGCGGTTTATGAAAGAACGGCGGCTATAGTCATCGCCCTTATATCCACGGTTGCATACCGTGGAGCCGGAATAGGAATTGTTACGTTCCAGTTCATATCCGGTACGCTCCATAAATATACGCCACCACGTCTGCTCAGGAGATGTGACGTCTGTTTTTTCAGGTTTATCGTCAGGAAAATACCACACCTCATTTCCTTCAGGCTCCACAGCCCCATAAAATGTGGAATATGAGTCGCCGAGTATCGAAACCTTTTTGTTTCCCTCTGCGAACGCAGGAACAACGGCCACAATAGCCGCCAAAAGTAGAGTGATTCTATACATGGTTGTTTAGATTTACAGCTTGTTTAAAATTTATGTGGAAGTCAGGTGCAAATTTAGCATATTCCGCCGGATTATTCCAAAATACATTCCAGAATTATGGGAAAACCTTTTTTGTCTCTTAATTTCCACAAAAGCCATTAAAAACATCCAATATAACCTTTTTCTATAAATTAAATAATGTATATTTGCACTTTAACAACAAATGTCTCCTCAATATCGCACAGCCATGAAGCAATACAACCGCATAATGCCGGGCGAGCATGGAAAATTCCTCACAGAATGCCTCGAACACGGCTATATAGGCGCAAGTTGGATGCCGGACCACGACCTTTCGACCCAATCACACGACGAAGAAAGCATCTGGAGACAGAGCATGACATCCTTATATCTTGACACATACCCCGATAAATCAATCGGCACGGCAAGGACAAGCGTCGGATTCCTATGGACCATATGCTTCGGTCTGTCAAAGGGCGATATAATACTGGCTTCCAATGGCAAAGGCTCATACCATGTAGGAGAAGTCGCCGGGGACTATTATTATGCGCCCGGCTCACCGCTGCCGCACCAAAGGGCTGTAAAATGGAAAAATACCATAATCTCAAGAAGTCAGATGTCGGAAAAGCTCAAAAATTCCAGCGGCTCAATAGGTACCTGCTGCAACCTTACAAAATATGCCGACGAACTGGAACTACTGATCGGGAGCACCGCCTCAACCGAACATAAGCATTCTGCTCCGACAGAAAAAAAGCATTACAAAGAACGCAGTCTCCACCGGCTGCTCGCTCATTATCTTCTTGGACAGAACAGGTTCTCCAAAACTATATTCCACGAAATTTCAAACAAATCCGACCAATCCCGAAAATGGATTCATCCGGACATGGTGGCTGTGGAATTCAACCAGTTTCAGGACCCCAGCACCCAGGCCTTCCTTAAAGCAGCCGAAACAAAAAGGTATGTCGACCTTTATTCCTTTGAGTTAAAACGTTCCATAATGAACGACCACCAGCTGAAAGAGTACTTTTTCCAAGCCTTGTCCAACAGCAATTGGGCCAATTACGGCTACCTCGTCGCGCTCGAAATCAGCGAGGACGTCCTGGAGGAAATGGAGCGTCTGAACCGAGCGTTCGGCATCGGGCTAATCGAACTGTCGCCCTACTCCAACGACACCAAAATAAGATTTCAGGCACGCAAGAACGAGCTGGAGTACCACACTATTGACAAATTGAGCCGCATCAACCACGATTTCAGAGATTTCATAGCCAAAACCACTAAGGTGCTAAACGCCCACAACGACGTGCCCGACGACGTAAAAAACGGCTTGCAAAAATTCTGCGACAAAGGTTTTCTGTCGGAAGAAGAAATCGTGAAATATTGCAACGACAACGGCATTCCGTGCTGACAGACAGCCGCGAACAGCCAATCAACCATCACATATATAATTCGTTTTTCATGAAGTACTCCCAAAAATTGGCAGCCGCATTATTAATGCTACTGCCGGCGGCAAGTCTGAATGCCGCCACACGCTATGTATCCCCCGGCGGAACAGGCGACGGCTCGTCATGGGCACAAGCGACAAACGACTTGCAGGCTGCTATTGACGCATCCGAAAACGGAGACGAAATCTGGGTGGCAGCGGGCTCCTACAAACCCACTGCACTCATAAAATCAAACAAGCCCACAAGCAAAGCGTTCATACTCAAAGACGGAGTATCGCTATACGGCGGATTTGCCGGCACCGAAGCCGCGCTTGACGAACGTGCGACTGACGGAGCGGCATACGACATGACAAACGAAACCATTCTCGACGCCGACGATGATGTGCCCGATGTATGGACACGAGTAATCGCCGAGGCCACCACATACCGATGGGAATGGGAACTGACAAACAATCAGGTCAACGGCACAAAAGGCAACAGTTCACACGTGCTCTATTCCGCGACTACACTCGCGTCTCCCACCGTAATAGACGGATTCACCCTAAAAGGAGCCAACGCCAACGTGGCCACGGCTAAGCCATCCGGAGGAGCAGTATACGCCCCAGGCAAAATCGACCTGCGGAACTGCCGTATCATCGAGAATTCCGCATACTTTACAGCAGAAGCCGACAACTGCAACTCATACGGCGCAGCTGTCTATCTCAACGGAGGTTCCATAAAAGACTGCTATATAGCGAAAACATTCTGCCACTCATCTTACGGCAGCGGCATAGGCGGAGGCGTATTCGCACAAAACTCCACCATAGCCGGCTGCGTATTTGAAGACTGCGTGGGTCTTGACGGCGGAGGCGCCGTGTACATGCAGGGCGGAACTCTCGAACGCTGCACGTTCGCCCGTTGCTACTCGTCGAGCGGTGGCGCCATCTACAACAACGGGGGCACTGTCAGCAATATTGAAATACTTGACTGCCGGGCACTCAAAGGAGGCGGCATATTCAACGCCGGCAATGTCACCGATGCTTTGATTCGCGGCTGTCATGCCGACGCCACAGAATATTCGGAAGGGCAGATGTACGGCGGAGCCGTGTACAACCAATCCGGCGACCTTGCAGGAATTGTGGCTTTCAACAACAGCGCATACGACGGCGGCGGCATCTACCTTATCGGAGGACGCCTGATTAACGCTACCGTACAGAACAACACCGTGCGCAACACAGAAGGCGGAGCCAATGTGGCCGGAACAACCGACGGCACAGTGCTCAACTCCATCTCCGGCACCGACGTGAAAGCCTCCAACTTCATTTCTCCCACAGCATTCGCAGGCCGCGCCACCGACGACGCACAGATGGCGGCACTGACCACAGCCGACTGGCGTCTGGCACCGGGCAGCGAATTCATAGACGCCGGCACTCCTGTCGACGGCTATACCCAGGGCACAGACCTCGCCGGAAAACCGCGCGTTTCGGGAGCATCCATAGACTGTGGCGCATACGAAGCGCAAGGCAACGAAAAAATTCCTACCATCGTGCTTACATTCGCACCCGGCACACAGGCTGCAAAACTCGGAGTAGGCGGAGACGACGGCTATGAATTCACCATAGACTGGGGCGACGGCGTGGAACAGGCCTACAACACGCAGAGCTACCATGAAGGTCTGCTCAAAGGTTCGACAGTGAAAATATACGGCGATGAAATCGTTTTGCTTTACGCCAACTCCCAAGACATCGTGGCCGCCGATCTCTCGCGCGCGTCCGGCCTGACTCGCACCCAACTGCAGACCAACGGACTGACATCGCTTGTTCTCGGCGAGCACCCCAGCCTCGACGGCATCTACGCGGCAGGCAACAGCCTTACTTCCATCGACGTATCAAAATGCCCGGCCATTAAAGTGCTTGACCTGCACGAGAATGCCATCGAAGGCGCCATAGACTGCTCTGCCATGAGCAACCTTTCTAAAATAGACGTGGCCGACAACAGACTCTCCTCCCTCACGCTGCCAAAGACCACGACCCTCTACGAAATCGACTGCTCGCGCAACCAGCTCACCGAACTTGACGTGACCGGACTCGACGGACTCGACGAATTGTCATGCTCGGAAAACAAGTTGACAGAACTCGACCTGACTGGGCTGACCGCAATGACGTCAATCTACGCCGACGGCAACATGCTGACCAGGCTTGACATAACTCCGTGCACATCACTCGAAAAACTCATGGCGGCAGAGAACGCCATAAGCTCCATCAGCCTCGCCGGCAACAAGACTCTCTCGGGCGTATATCTCCAAAACAACAGACTTACGGAACTTGACGTCACAAAGAACCCAAACGTGCGTTGGCTCAACGTCGGCAACAACTCTATTGACGAACTGGACGTGAAAGCCCAGCCTTATCTGTCGATTCTCATCGCCAACAACAACAGGATTTCAGAAATCGATCTCACCGCGAACACATCCCTTTCGAGTCTTGACCTCAGCGGAAACCGCCTGAATGCCATCGATGTGTCAAAAGCATCCTATCTCAGTCAGTTCCATATAGAAAACAACGCCATATCGAGCCTCGACCTCAGCGGAAACGCCTATCTTTACGGCCTTTTCTGCGGCAACAACCTCCTGACATCGCTCGACATCGCCAAAAACACCTATCTGCAACGCCTGGAAGCACAAGGCAATGCCCTTACGGAACTGGACATCACCAACAACAAGGGTCTCCAGGAAATCCTTCTGCAAAGCAACAACCTTGACGCCGGAAAGCTCGCAGCGTTCATCTCGGCACTGCCCGATGTCAGCACCGTCCCATCCACACCCGAAACCGAAGACTTCATCCGCAAGCTAAATATCAGCTTCATGCCCGGAACAGCCGAAGCCGACATCGCAGCAGCTGAAGCAAAAGGATGGTTCGTCACAGCCGAGTTCGACAAAGCCGAAGAAATCACACTCACCTCCCTCGACATTCTCATCAACCGCTGTGGTTCTGATTTTGCCGAATCATGGAACGCCACCATCGAATGGAGCAACGACGACCACTCCGCCATCTCAATAAAAGATTTCATCGGAAGCGGTTCCAGCCTCAACGCACAGGTCGATGCCGAAGGCAACGTAAAAATTGCACCGCAGGTGTGCGGAATGGACGAGGACTACAACTATCTCATGATAGTCAACGCCGAATCCACTACAGCCAATCCCATGGAAATCACAGACACCTACGTGGCCGGCCATTTCGACGGAACAAGTCTCAGACTCGAAGAATGGAACCTCATAATAGTTCCCTACTCTTTTGCTGAAAACCTCGGCACATTCTACACCGGCAACATATCTTCTGTATTTGTAAAATCCAACGGCACAATGGAGTATACGACTGCCGACGGAAAAGCCACTACGCAGAACATATATGCCATGGCAGACACCGACAATGCAGACGCCGTGGTGGTTTACGGATGGGGCGAACGCGCAATGGCCGTTCTTTCAAGGGTGGAAGGAAAATGGACCGCCGACGGCGACTTGGCAGCCTGCACCACACCGGAGAGCGACTATACCCTTTCATCCGAAAACGGCGAACCCCTCGTGGCAACCGCACAGCCCGACGCACGCACCCTGATATTCGGAGCGTGGCAGCTTAAAGAAACAGACGGCACAAAAATGCTGCTCAAAGGCTCGAATGCCACCCTGCATTTCGGATTCAACCTGCCTTCGCAAAGTTCAGGTATAACCGATGCCCTTACAGATGCCGAAATCGTAAGCACCGTCTACTATAACGCCGCAGGCATCACCTCCACAACGCCATTCAGCGGCTTCAACATCAAGGTAGACACTCTTTCCGACGGCACCCGCCGCATAACTAAACTGGGTATCCGCCGCTGATAAACACCGTACTTAATCCAATCGGAGCGTCCTCTCTGGAGGTGCGCTCCGATTTTTTTATTTCAAAATTCATTTAATAATTTGCCTGAATGAAGAAAAAACCGTAAATTTGCAGGCAATTTTTCCGTAACGGGCTTTATATCAAGAGAAGAACAGCATGATGTTACTTCCGCCCGTCGGGTTAACTTTTTAAAGTTCAGATACATGTACGTTATCGTAGAAATTCAGGGACAGCAGTTCAAAGCCGAAGAAGGCAAGTTCCTGTATGTTCACTACCTCGGCGAAAAAGCCCAGGCCGGTGACACCGTGGAGTTCGACCGCGTTCTCCTCGCCGACAAAGACGGCGAAGTTCTCGTAGGTGCTCCCACCGTAGAAGGTGCAAAAGTTGTTTGCGAAGTAGCCGAATCCCTCGTTAAAGGCGACAAGGTTATCGTATTCAAGAAAAAGCGCCGCAAAGGCTATCGCCGTAAAAACGGCCATCGCCAGTACTTCTCCAAAGTCGTGATCAAACAAGTTGTTGCTTAACCCTAAAAACACTATCAGAAATGGCACATAAGAAAGGCGTAGGTAGTTCTAAGAACGGCCGCGAGTCCGAAAGCAAACGACTCGGTGTTAAAATTTTTGGTGGTCAGTTCGCCAAGGCCGGCAACATCATCAAACGTCAGCGCGGCACAGCACACCACCCCGGCCTCAACGTAGGCATCGGCAAAGACCACACGCTCTATGCCCTTGTGGACGGCACAGTCCTCTTCACAGAAGGCAAAAACGGCCGCAAATTCATCAACGTAACGCCCATAGAAGCGTAACGCTCGAAAACACGACAGCATCAAGACAGCGCCCAGAGTTCCGGACTATCCGGACTGCGGGCGCTGTCTTTTTCTATGCCACAAACGAACCTTAATGCGCCGCTGCACGTTTTAATAATACAACGTGTTCAATATAGTTTATTTATGAGTTCGTCACAAATGCTCGGTGCACTGCTATTGATGGCAGTAGCTCCCGGAATGCAAGCCGAGAGCCTTGAAGCCATAGTGCAAAGACTCTCGGCCGCTTCGTCTTCTTCATACCACGCAACCGCCCGCTACGAAGTCCTCTTGCCGCAAAGCGAGGAACCCGTCGCTTATTCCGTCTCGCTCAATTCTTCCAGAACGCAGCCATCGGACACTCTCGCTCCCTGCTGCTATCTCATCGACTGGACTGCGGAAACGCCATCTGGACGCGCGCGCGGCTTCTGCTCATACTTCGACGGCCACCATTATCGCTTCCGCGACAAACGCCTGCAGGAATACCATTACGACGACGACTCCACTCCATTTTACGCACGCGGCACGACAGCACTCGGCGTGCAACAGCAGGCTCAATTCGCCTCGCTGCTTCCGGATTTCATTGCCGAAAGACTGCGCGAGATTCAACATGACAGCAGTTACACTTACACAATAACAACAGATAGCGTACGCCATACAGTCTCGATAGAAGGCAAACAGGAGTTCGCAGGCTGCGAAGGCCTTGATTTCAAATACACCTTCAGTACAGCGACAGGACTTCCCGTAGCCTCTGATTTCTGCTACAATCCGGGGCAGATGAGCGAGCAGAGCGTCAGTGTGGAATACGGAGCCCCCGATGTAAACGCCACCGACAGCAAACTGTCCGAACCTCTGCTTATAGCACTATACCCGGAAGCATTCTCACGCTATCGCGAAAGCGGATACACTTTGGCAAATCTGCCCGGCAGGCCGCTGCCGGCATTCTCCGCTCCGACACACGCAGGAGAGAGATTCACCTATCACATAGGACAAGGCTTCGCATCGCCCACTGTCATAGCTGTGCTTGACGCCGACGTTGACGGCTGCTCCGAGATGGTGGAGACTCTGCGCACAGCAGTCGAAACATCGCCGACGGCGGCTTCGCTTATTCTCGCCTTCGTAAGCAACCATCCCGAAACCATTGCCGAAGCAATCGGTGTGCAGAACCCCGGCGAAAGCATTCTGTCCGGGGCAAAAGGCCTCGCTCGCGACTGCGGAGTAACGGCCACGCCTGCGATAATAGTATGCAGCAAAGATGGTATGGTGCAAAATGCGCACAGCGGACGGAACAAAGACCTTGCCGCAATTGTTATACAGGAAATATCTTTAGCAAACTGATATGGAAACTGTATACCTCCACGGCACCCCGTGCCACACCTACGGATTCATGCCCGCCATAGGGACAAAAGCGCCATGCTACACCCTCGTCGACAAAGACCTCAAAGAAATAAGTTGCATGGATTTTCTCGACAGACGGGTAGTTTTAAACATATTCCCAAGCATCGACACCGATGTGTGCGCAGCGTCAGTCAGGCGCTTCAATGTTGAAGCATCCGCACTTGAAAACACCATGGTCATATGCGTGTCAATGGATCTTCCTTTCGCCCAAAAACGATTCTGCGCAGCCAACGATATTGAGAACGTTGTCGTCGCTTCTGCTTTCCGCTCGCCTATGTTCGCTCAAAAATTCGGGCTACAGATGGTCGACGGCCCCCTTGCAGGGCTACTCGCCAGAGCAGTCATAGTCCTTGACGAAGACAGACAGGTAATTTATTCTCAGCTCGTAAATGAAATCACCACTGAGCCGGATTATCAAGCCGCCATCGCAGCATTGAAAAAATAACGCACAAATTTACATTATACGAAAACAAGGCCGCTTCCTGACGTGTAATCAAGAAGCGGCCTTGTTTATGGGATAAAAGAATCTGTTACTCAGCGATAGGAGCCAAAGGCGAAACCGGAGTCGCAGGTGCGGCAGGAGAGATAGGAGCCCCGGCAGCGCCTCCGGGAACGGCGGCAAGGGGTTTGGCCTCCCAACCGAGAGCGCTCGCGCCAAGCACGGCGGCATCGGCATCTTTAAGTTCGCTCAACAGCACTTTTGCCTTACCCTTAAACACGCTGAGCATGCTGCGCTCCATAGCCTCACGCAACGGACGCATAAGAAGTTCTCCGCTCTTGGCAAGACCGCCGAAAAGAATAAATGCCTCGGGAGAGGAGAACACCATCATATCGGCAAGAGCCTCACCCAAAATCGTGCCTGTATACTCAAACACATCCTTCGCCAACTTGTCGCCGTTGATAGCTGCATCGTAAACATCTTTCGACGTAATCTGATCCACGGGCAGATTGCGCAGCGTAGAAGGCTCGGTGCGTATTTCCAAAAACTCACGTGCCGAACGGGCAACACCCGTAGCCGAACAATAAGCTTCAAGGCATCCGGTGCGTCCACAGCCGCACAGACGGCCATTGCTACGTTTAACGATAGTATGACCCAGCTCTCCGGCAAATCCGTCATGGCCATACACTACCTGACCATTGATGACAATACCGGAACCTACTCCTGTGCCGAGCGTAATCATTATGAAATCCTTCATACCTCGGGCTGCACCATAGGTCATTTCTCCTATAGCCGCCGCATTTGCGTCATTAGTCACAGCCACGGGTATACCGAATCTGGAGCTCACCATCTGAGCCAGAGGTATTGGCGACGGCCACGGAAGATTGGGCGCGTCCATTATCATGCCATTATAATAATTGGCGTTCGGCGCTCCGATGCCGATGCCATGTATTTTGCCTTCGGCATCGTTGGCCTTGATAAGGCGGGAAGCTTCGTTATAAAGCTCGTCTATGTAATCTTCTACTTTGCTATGTTTTGCAGTTTTAATAGAATCGGAAGCAATGACTACACCGCGGGCATCCACAATACCGAACACGGTATTGGTGCCGCCTATGTCTATACCAAGAACGTATGGTTTCATTCTATTATATTTATTTAAAGGTTAAGAGTTTATGTTGCAAATATAGTCATTTTCCACCAACCTGCAAAAGAGTCGGGAACAGAACAAACGCAAAAATTGTGTAAATAAGACAAAAACTCCATCTTATCTTAACAAAAAAAGGAGCGACGTTTCCGTCACTCCCTTCGAGCCGCGAGTGGGACTCGAACCCACGACCTTTTCGTTACGAATGAAATGCTCTACCAACTGAGCTATTGCGGCCTATCGCATCTTTGCGGTGCAAAGGTACTAATAATTTATGGTTTGATTGCTATATGTGAACGAAATTTTTGTTTTCTCCAACGAAATTTTCGCCATGGCAGGCCCCTGCACATAAGGTACAATGGCACTTTCCGTGCTGCTATAGTCCCAATAGCTCGAGCCTGTGGTTTCGAACAGGACATCTACCGGACACAAACGGAAAGTCACGTCTTCAGCTGTGATTTCATCTTTTTCAAGCAAGTCAAGAAGATACTTACGCATGCTGGCAAATGTATAGCAATGCTTATCAGTGTTGTATGCGGCATAAAACGATGTCTTATTGTCCGGCAACTGGTTGGAAGCAAAGAACTCGTCTTTCTTGCTGGCAAGGACAAGCAAAGCATACGGAGGAGCCCCGATACCTTCAGGATTGGACAGCGTATCGGCAGGAATGGTCATGGACAGAGTGTTTATGACTGAACTCTGCCCTTTGTTTGAATTGTAGCTTGCGATGATTTCACGGGCAGGAAATGTCAATTCCACTTCCACTCCGGCGGGAGCCACAAGCATGTTTTCTCCGGAATTGAGCATTGCGGTAATCTCATCGCTCATTTCGAAGCGAATGTTGTTGTTTGTCACCACCTCTGGAGTAACTGCCATATAATTTCCTATTTTATACACGGTGGTGTCTTTCTGCTTCGACTCATCAAAATAGGTGTGGTGATAGAACATGCGCATCATCGTCTGAGATACGCGGCTGACACGGCCACGGCCATAGCTGTTGCTTATATACACGCCTGGAAAGACGTTGGAAATAAATGCCTGGGGAGTGGCGAAGTTCTCGGGATTTGCTTTATACGCATTAAATATGTCGCGAGCGAGTTTCTTGGGCATACCGACCTCTATGTACCTGTATGCCGACGCGGACACTGTGTCGCTCTGCCCTACCGCCGACGCAGAATACACCGCAGAGCCGAGACGGTCGGAGGAATCAAAATATTCGGCAGGCGAGAAGTTGCTGTATATTGGCGACGGCAACTCACGATTCAGACGATAGACGTCTATCCCCATCGGCACCACGCTGTCGCCAGTAAAGGCGTTTTTGTCCATGCGCAGCACCAGTTTAAGCGAGTCTATGTCGTCGGCCGTGATTCCTGTCGTGTCTATGGCCGATGCTGCCATAAACTGCGTGACTACCGTAGAACTGAGCGAGCCGAACTCTTTGGAGTCTATGCTGCCTATAAGTTGTGTGAGCGTGCGCGACTGCACGGCACCCATTTCCACCGTGTGGCCGGTCAGGGTAAATGTAGAGTCTATGACTATGCTGAGTTCGTCTTCGACGATAGTACTTCCTATGGAGCTCGTTTCCTCGCATGAGCCGAATGCGAGCGCGGCGAGCGCGGCCGGAATTATGAGAAATCGCTTCATTGCAGATTTGTCGTTGGGCAATGTTATGAATCAGAGAGAGGCGTAAAATTCCGCAACCTCGCCGGCATAATTCTCGGCCGACGGGCAAGAGAGGAAAGGTTTTCCACTCGCTTTGGCATATTCCACAAGAGAACTGTCCGCACCCGGCATCACCTCCATCACCGCATCGGCGTTGTCGATGGCTATACGCATCAGTGCGTGATAGTCCACGGGCGCTTCGCCAAGAACAGAAAGTTGCTCATCGGTGAACCCATCCATGCGAAGTTTCTCCACGAAGCGGGGATCAAGTGTGCCATCGAAAGCATCCGGCAACAGCGAAACCACTATTTTTCCGGTGCGGAACGACGGATCTTCATTGTATTTATGCTTAAGATAGAGGGGGGTCAATGCCGTTATCCAACCCGTGCAGTGCACTATCGATGCATCCCAGCGGAGTTTCTTTACCGTTTCTACAGAGCCGCGCACAAAGAACATGCTGCGCTCGTCGTTGTCGGACGCATGTGTCTCCGTTTCAAGGCCGTCGCCGGTGTGACGATAGAAATAATCATCGTTGTCCATGAAATACACCTGCATACGGGTGGGCTGCAATGTAGCCACTTTTATTATGAGGGGATGGTCAGTGTCGTCTATGATGATGTTCATTCCGGAAAGGCGAATCACCTCGTGCAACTGATTGCGTCGTTCGTTGATAATTCCGTAGCGGGGCATGAAGGTGCGCACCTCTATTCCTTTTTCCTGTATGCCGCGTGGGAGCTCGCAGCACAGATTCGATATTGCATTCGCAGGCACATAAGGGTGGATTTCCTGCGATATGAACAGCACTTTTTTAACGTCCATTCGTGATGGCGGGTTTTCGATTCGTTTATAATATGCTGCAAAGGTACTAATTATTTTGCAGACTTGTAGTCCGCCGGTCCGTATGCGCACTCCTTTTTTCGTTTTTTTAAGTTTATAATAAGAGTTGTGTGTAGTAATTTTGCACTCGAAAACGAAAATTCCTCATTTTATGAAAAAATATCTCATTGCGCTCGTCGCCGTCATGGCCGTGGTGATCGGCGCCGCCGCCTCCCAGCCGGTAAAATGGCGCACATCCGTGCGTATGACGTCGCCCACGGAAGGCACAGTCACGGTGCGGGCCATAATTCCGGAAGGATTCCATCTATATGGCATGAGCATGCCAGAAGGAGGCCCCAAAGCCACATCGCTTGATTTCACAGGCTCGCGCGGCATCACTCTGACAGGCTCCACAGGATTCGCACCGGCACCGGTTACTGCACACGACGAAGCTTTCGGCTGCGACCTGCAATGGTGGGCCGGGCGCGTGGCGTTCACCCAGCGCTTCCGCCTCACCGACCCCAAGGAGGCGAAAGTCAACATCAAGATTTCATTCATGACCTGCAACGGCACCAACTGCACGCCGCCGCAGACAGCAAACATATCGGCACCCGTACCGGCCTACAAGCCCTGACGAATTTATGAAATTCAAAAACATACTTTTCTGCATCATAGCATTGGGCTGCTTCGTCACCTCCAATGCGCAACTGCCCGAACACGCATCGTGGAGCGCACGCATAGACAGCATCGCGCCTGACCGCGGCAACATAGTGCTCACAGCCGAGATGTCCGACGGATGGCATATCTACGGCTTTGACAAGCCCACAGAAGACGCAAGCATGTTTCCGACGGAACTTTCCGTAGAACCATCCGACGGCCTCGAGCTGCTCGGCGACTGGACCCCTTCACGCCCGGCCGCCGAACATTTCGACAGCATGCTGCAACTGAAACTGACATGGTGGGACGGGAGCGTGAGTTTCACCATGCCGTTCCGCGTAGCCGACACAGCATCCGGCACTCCTATAAAAGTAAAAGCCGCATACATGGTGTGCAACGCCCAAAGCTGCACAGCTCCGGCACGACGCACGTTCGACCTGAGATTCGGGGCTGGTACGCCGGCTGCTGAAAGCACACCGCAGAAGACTGCCGATAAAACGCCGGCAACAACAGCATCCGTCCCTGCCGACGACAATGCCTGGTGGGCTCCGGTCGATTCGGAAAACGCCTCGGACCCGCTTCCGGCAAGTCCGCTTGCCCTTTTGGGGTTCGGATTCATCGGCGGCCTGATAGCATTGCTGACCCCATGCGTATGGCCCATGATTCCCATGACTGTCAGTTTCTTCCTTAAACGGGGCCGAAGCCGCAGCCGATCCATTGCCGACGCACTCATCTACGGCGCCAGCATAATCGTCATATACCTGATTCTCGGAATTGCCATAACCCTTATATTCGGAGCCGGCAAACTCAACGAAATAGCCACAGGAGCAGTATTTAATGTATTGTTCTTCGTCCTGCTTGTAGTTTTCGCCATAAGTTTCTTCGGTGCGTTCGACATAAAACTGCCCTCGCGCTGGAGCAATGCAGTCGACGGCAAAGCAGAGAGCACCACAGGCGTGCTGAGCATCTTCCTGATGGCCTTCACTCTCGTGCTTGTCTCATTCTCCTGCACAGGTCCTATAATAGGCACCCTTCTGGTGGAAGCCGCATCTCAGGGCGAAGTGGCCGGTCCCGCGATAGGCATGGGCGGTTTCGCTCTCGGCCTGGCATTGCCGTTTGCCCTGTTTGCATTCTTTCCGTCCATGCTTAAAGAAATGCCGCGCAGCGGAGGATGGCTGAACAGCGTGAAGGTGGTGCTCGGATTCGTTGAATTGATTCTGTCGCTCAAGTTCCTTTCTGTGGCAGACCTCGCATACGGGTGGCACATTCTCGACCGCGAAGTGTTCCTTGCCATATGGATTGTGCTGTTCGCCCTTTTGGGCATGTATCTGCTGGGCAAACTGCGCTTCAGTCACGACTCGCCCTCGCAGCATAGTTCTGTAGGCGGCTTCTTCCTTGCCGTGTGCTCGTTCAGTTTCGCAGTATATCTTTTGCCAGGCCTTTGGGGAGCGCCACTTAAAGCCGTAAGCGCCTTTGCTCCGCCTCTGCACACACAGGACTTCAACCTCTACGGCGGTCAGTTCCGCGAATTTGACGACTACGACGAAGGCATGCGCTATGCAGCCGAGCACCATATGCCCGTACTTATGGACTTCTCGGGCTATGCCTGCGTGAACTGCCGCAAAATGGAAGGCGCCGTGTTCGACAACCCGGCTGTCCGCAGCATGGTGGAAGACAATTTCGTGCTCATAAAACTGATGGTGGACGACAAGACACGCCTGCCCAAGAGCTATACCGTCGAGGAAAACGGCCGCACAGTAGACATCGAGACAGTCGGCGACCGCTGGAGCTATCTGCAGCGACACAAATTCGGCAGTGCGACACAGCCCTATTACATCATGCTCAACAACGCCGGCATGCCGCTCGGCCCGTCGCGCAGCTACGACGAAAATGCCGCCGCATTCCTGCAATGGCTCGAAGGCGGACTTTCCAACTACGCACAAAAGCAATGATACATACACGCGAAGAACGCATAGAGGCCCTCGGACGCGTAATAGACACACTTGAAATCCTGCGGGTAAAATGCCCGTGGGACGCCAAGCAGACCAATGAAAGCCTGCGTCCGAACACCATCGAGGAAGTGTACGAACTTTCCGACGCCCTCATGAACGACGACGTCGCCGACACACGCAAGGAACTCGGCGACGTGCTCCTGCACATCCTGTTCTACAGCAAAATCGCCGACGAAAAGGGACATTTCGACATCGCCGACGTGGCCGATGCACTGAACGACAAGCTTATATTCCGTCATCCGCACGTGTTCGGACAAGTTCAGGCGGACGATGCGCAACAGGTGTCCGAGAACTGGGAAAAAATCAAACTACGCGAAAAAGGCGGCAACCGCACCGTACTGAGCGGTGTGCCGACGGCTCTCCCGGCGCTCATAAAAGCATTCCGCATCCAGGAAAAAGCCGCCAATGTGGGCTTCGACTGGGAAGAACGCTCACAGGTGTGGGACAAGGTGCGCGAAGAAATGGACGAAGTAGAAGAAGCCGTGGAGGGAAGCGACAAAACCCATCTTGAAGCGGAATTCGGCGACCTGCTGTTCTCCATTGTCAATGCCGCACGCCTTTACGGCGTCAACCCCGACACCGCCCTCGAACATACTAATGCCAAGTTCATGCGCCGCTTTTCGCACATAGAGGCTACGGCAGCCGCACAAGGGCGCTCCGTGACAGATATGTCTCTTGACGAAATGGAAGCGGCATGGCAGGACGCAAAGAGCCGAGAATAGAGTGAAGGTCTGTATAACCGAGAAACCCAGTGTGGCACGCGACATCGCAGCCATACTCGGAGCTTCGCAGCGCCGCGACGGCTACTTCGAAGGCGGAGACTGGTGTGTCACCTGGACATTCGGCCACCTTTGCTGCCTGAAAGAGCCACACGACTACAGCGCCCTGTGGAAGCCGTGGACTCTGAGCCGACTGCCTATGGTGCCCGATAAATTCGGGATAAAGCTCATCGACGTCGACAGCTACAAACGCCAGTTTGCAGTAATAAAAAGCCTGATAGAACGAGCCGACGAGGTAATCAACTGCGGTGATGCCGGACAGGAAGGAGAACTCATCCAGCGGTGGGTAATGCAGAAAGCCGACATCAAATGCCCCGTGAAACGTCTCTGGATTTCGTCCCTTACTGACGAAAGCATACGCGAAGGCTTCCAGTCGCTCGAACCGGCGGAAAAATTCGACAACCTCTATCTGGCCGGACTTTCGCGCGCAATAGGCGATTGGCTTTTGGGAATGAACGCCACACGTCTGTATTCGCTGCGTTATGGCGGAGGCAACCGAAACATACTGAGCGTGGGGCGAGTACAGACCCCTACCCTCGCATTGATAGTTGAGCGCCAGCGCGAAATCGACAACTTCACACCAGAGGACTATTGGGAACTGCACACCGACTACCGCGGCGCCGACTTCTCTGCATCCTCCGGACGATTTACCGATCACGAAAAAGCGAAAGACGCACTTGAAAAGGTAAAGCCTCTGCCCTTGGAAATTACATCCGTAAGCAAAAAAGCAGGCAGGGAGGCTCCTCCGAGACTTTTCGACCTCACATCGCTTCAGGTAGAATGCAACCGGCGCTGGGGATGGACAGCAGACGACACCCTGAAACTCATTCAGAGTCTTTACGAAAAGAAGGTAACGACATATCCCCGTGTAGATACAACATACCTCAGCGAAGACATATACCCGAAAGTGCCGGACATACTGAAGCGCATGACGCCCTATGCCGCCATCACCGCCCCTGTACTCAGCGCAAAAATTCCAAAGAGCAAAAAGGTGTTCGACAACACCAAAGTGACGGACCACCACGCCATCATCCCCACAGGACAGGCACCCTCCGCACTTGTCGGGCTCGAACGGCAGCTTTACCACCTCATCGCTCTCCGCTTCATTGCCGCTTTCTATCCTGACTGCCGCTTCGAAGGCACGACTGTCGAAGCACGCGCCGGCGACACTGCATTCAAAGCCACAGGCAAAGTCATAGTGGAGCCCGGATGGAGAACCCTTTTCGCGTCGGACAAAAATGACAAAAACGCTGACTCCGGCGAAAGCGCCGACGATGCCGTGCTCCCCGCATTCACAAAAGGAGAAAGCGGCCCGCACGCGCCACGTCTGGCAAAAAAGACCACACAACCGCCGAAGCTTTACACGGAAGGCACGCTGCTGCGAGCCATGGAAACAGCAGGAAAAACAGTTGATGACGACGAACTGCGCGACGCAATGAAAGAAAACGGCATAGGCCGTCCATCCACACGCGCAGCCATCATCGAGACCCTTTTCAAGCGAGGATACATAGAGCGGCGACGCAAATCAATAGCACCTACTCCCGCCGGAGTAGACCTCATAGCGACAATACGCGACGAACTGCTCAAGAGCGCGAAGCTGACAGGACTCTGGGAAAACAAGCTCAGAAGAATCGAACGCGGCGATTATTCTCCTGCCGAATTCATCGGTGAACTCAAAGAAATGATTACCCGCATTGTCCAGGAAGTGATGAACGACAACAGCGGCCATCGCATTAACGTAGAACAGGAAAAACCGGGTGCAAAAAACACAAAATCCACAAAAAAAGCGCCATCGGACAAGCCCAAAACTCCAAGAAAAAAGCCGGTCAGGAGCCTTGATGAAATCACATGCCCGGAATGCGGAAAAGGACACATTCTGCGCGGGCGGGCGGCCTACGGGTGCAGCCGATTTGCCGACGGATGCTCTTTCCGCCTTCCTTTCGACAAATATCCCGCCGACCTCACGCCTGCGCAACTCGCACGCAAAATAAAAAAATAACCGCAAAGATGGATTGGCAGCTTATTATAGTCATTTTCATAATCATAGCCGCAGTTGTCCGCACGGCAGTAGCTGTTGTGCGTCGTTTCCGCAACCGTTCATCGTCATGTTCATGCGGATGCGACGACTGCGCGTTGTCAGGCTCTTGCAAGTCTTTCACAAAAAAGAAAAAACTGTTTTGAGATTTCTTGCGATATTTGTCCTGCTTGCGGCATTGTCCGCTCATGGAGGCGGCAGAATCGAAAAACGGCTTGCCGCGGCAGGATATATAGACGTGCAGCAGGCTGTTCCGGGATTGATGGTGGAACTGATGTACGCACGGCCCGACAATTTCACCGGCATCGTGCTATACGACAGCACCGAACGGGCATTTCTGCACCCCGATGCCGCACGCGCACTCTCCCGGGCAGGCCGGCTGCTTGCTAAAGAAGCCCCGGGCCTGCGCCTGCTTGTCAAGGACGCAGCACGCCCGGTGAGTGTGCAACGTAAAATGTTCAATGCAGTTCGGGGTACACCCAAAGCCCGCTATGTAGCAAATCCTGCAAGAGGAGGAGGCGTACACAATTTCGGTCTCGCCGTAGACATCACCCTCTGCGACAGCCTTGGCAATGAACTCTCAATGGGCACACCGGTGGATCATCTCGGCTATGAATCCAATATCACGGCAGAACAGACACTGCTGAAACGCGGAATCATCACGGCACAAGAATTGACGCTCCGTCGCCTTCTGCGCAGCGTCATGACCCGTGCCGGATTCAAAACAATTCGCAGCGAATGGTGGCACTTCGAACTTGTACGCCGAGCCGATGCCCGACAGCGTTATAAACTGATAGATTTCTGAATGGCAAAAATCCAACATTTTCAGCTTCGCACCATTGCAGGGATTTAATAAAGGTTAAATACACAAATTTTTGCCATTGAAATTTGTACAAATCGGAATCACTGCATAAATTTGCAGCGTGTTTTCATGGTATAGATTTAAGGTTAACTGGATTGGTAGTCGCGAGACTATCAATTTTTTTGTAATTTAGAACTCGGATAGTTTTTCTAAAAATTACAATAAATGCAAGAATACACATCACCTTTGGTAAGTGTCATAATTCCCGCATATAACGCCGGGCGGTACATTGCCGAAAGCGTAGGCTCCGTGTTGAAACAGACTTATGCCGAAGTGGAAGCTGTATGCTTTAATGACGCGTCTTCCGACAACACGCTCGAGAAGCTTAAAGAACTTGCCGAGTCAGACAAGCGCATACGCATAATCGACTCGAAAGTGAACATAAAACAAGGTGGCGGACGCAACCGCGCACTGCTTGCCGCACGCGGGGAATATGTGATGTTTCTTGACGCAGACGATTCTCTTGCCCCCGACGCCGTAGAGACTTGCATCGGTTTTGCCTTGAGAAAAGGCGCCGACATGGTTATGTTCGACTACGAGCGCAATTCACCATCTACAGGACATAAAGAACCCGTGTGCCAGCTCGGCAAAGACGCGGCGTATCTTGGCGGCGATGAACTGCGTCTACGCATAATCAGCCGCACTTCGCCGGTGTGGTCGGCGATGTACAAGCGTTCCAATTTATTGGACAACAAACTGTTTTTCCCGGAGAGAGTGTTCTATGAGGACAATGCCGTGGCCATGGCCATGCAGCTTTCCGCTCTCAACCCCTGCAAAATAAACAGGAATCTGTATCTGTACAGGGTAGACAACATTTCAGTATCCCGGTCGGCCGACAACTATCGTTTTTTCGACCGCCTCGAGTCTGCAAAAATATTAATGGAACACCTCAAGCGTCTCGGGATTTACGACAAATATGCCGACGAACTCGATTTCGTATTCCTGAACCAGTACTATATCCACAGCATATTCGGATGCGTCTACCGCTTCAGTAAAGTGCCTATGCTGCGCCACCGCTACATATGCAAGACCGTAAGGCGATATGTCAGACACCCGGCAGAAAATCCGCAATACCGTGCATTGCCATTGAAAATGCGCCTCAAAATCGAATTACACGCACGTTTTCCCCGCACCATGAAAACCATTTCCAATATCAAGCACACACTGCTACGATAACAGAAGGCATGCGTCGCCGTAGCTCAGAAAGCGATAAGGCACCGACAGGGCATGGTCATACATACGGCGCCATTCATCGCCCATAAATGCAGAAACGAGCAGCAGCAATGTCGACTGCGGCTGATGAAAATTCGTAACCATGCCGCTTACCACCCGATAACTGTACCCGGGGGCTATTATTATCCTTGTTGACGCCGTAAGCACGCTATCCCCTGTACCGTCAAGATGCCGCAGTATGCAATTCAGCGCATCGGCCGCCGGCAATTGCGGATGCGTGTCCGAATAAGCATACCATTGTGGCACTTCTCCGTTCCACACGCCCTGCGACATCAGGCATCCTATATGGTAAAGGCTTTCAAGCGTGCGCACAGAAGTCGTACCGACGGCTATGACACGGCGCTTTGTATCGGCAAGAGCCTCTATCGTTTCGCGCTCAACCGCAATGAACTCTCCGTGCATCTCGTGCGCGCCTACTTCTTCGCTTTTCACAGGCTGAAACGTACCGGCGCCCACATGCAGCGTCACCTCCAGGCGAGGAATGCCACGGGCGGCAATATCGTCGAGCACCCTGTCAGTAAAATGCAATCCGGCAGTCGGGGCCGCCACCGAACCGTCAATTTGGCTGAACACCGTCTGATAGTCCACACTGTCGCTTGCCTCGGTCGCACGGTTGAGATATGGAGGAATCGGAATCTCGCCTATCGCACCTATTATGCGGGCAAAAGTAAGGCGGGGATCATCCCATGAAAAACGCACGGCCGAAGAATTGTCGTCCCGCGACACGCGTTCGGCGCATAAAGTAGCATTCAATCCGTCTATTTCCAGTTTCATACGCAGCATTCCCTGCTTCCAGCGCTTGCTGTTGCCCACGAAGCATTTCCACACACAAGCGCCTGTAGAAGCAAACGCCTGCGCATAATCTGCCGGAGCCACCGGCTCCAGACAAAATATTTCAATCAGCGCTCCGCTTTCTTTATTCATACGCAGGCGCGCGTTGATTACACGGGTATTGTTATAAACCAAAAGACTGTTGTCGGGAAGCAGCGACGGGAGTTCGCCGAACACACAATCGTCCAGTTGGCCGTCATGACGGCGCACAAGAAGCCGGCAGGCATCACGGCAAGCAAGCGGATGCTTGGCTATCAGTTCGTCGGGCAGCGGATAATTATAGTCGGAAATATGGATTTCTTTAGGATTCATGATGCAAAATTACTCATTTTCCGGCTACGCGGCAAATCATCGGCGACTCATCTCCCTCGCAGCCATGCGCATGGTCGTGGCCGTGTCGACGTGGGTGAAAAGACTCGACACGGCATCAACAGCCTCCACGGGCGATTCTCCGGAAAATACGGCAAGACGCTTGCGTGCGCGCGAAAACGCTACATAAAAAATGCGGGCTCTGTCCAGCCGCGAGCCTCTGAAACTGTTTGCATTGTACACAATCACATTATCCATTTCAAGGCCTTTGGCTTTATGAACCGTCATTATACTGAGGCGCTCGTACACCCCGCAGTTGAAGATGTCAGCTTCGTTAAAGCTGTATAATTCATGAAGATGTGCCGAAAGTTGCTGACGCAGGCAAGGCTCAGCCACGCTGTCGCCGACAACAGAAACCAGCAGCCCGCACACCGCATCCCATCGTGGAATGCGTTCGATGAAACCGTTCACAAGCATCTCGCGATAACAATAATCAAGCTCCGACGATAAAGTATTGCCATGACTGGGCACGGTGTTTTCAAGCATCTGCTGCGTATGATGGTACAACGCTCCATATCGTTCTTGAAGCCGTTTGCACAGATTCACACACCACTGTTCCGATGCAAGTGTCTTCTGAGACTCCAGTTTTGAATGAATGACAGGCGACAGGTAGGAAAGCAGAGCATCTTCACTACCGAACACTTCCAACAGATGGCGCACTCTGCCCTTTCGCCGGCCGGGCAAAAGCATGGCTGCAAGCTGCATAATCTGGCTGTTGTCCAAAACGTCATTTCCTGCCAATGCCTCTGCACCACGATGCACCAATGTCTTTCCATCGGAACTTAAAAGGTCGGCAGGGGTCATAGAAACTTCCGCCAGCAGCCTTACATATTCCTCAGCGTCGGCCATACGTCGCACGCAGCCTGTCTGATAAAGCAACCTCACCCAATCGGCAGACCTCGATGGATTCAATGCCACAGCCATATGGGCCATCAATGTCTTGAATGGAACCTGCCGGAAACAATCCCGCACCCCTACAGCAATATGGGGCAATCCTGCTTCCTCGAGCAGACGATGCACCTCGGCCAGTTCCGCATTCGTACGCACCAGAACAGCGGTGGTCTCCTCGGGATATTTCTCCGCGAATCGCCGTGCGAGCGCGACAGACGCATATTTCTGCGCATCCCCCGAGGCATGGAGCATAAGCAAAGAATCCACATCTCTGACGCATTCCGTATCCGGCTCGGGCAAAAAATCAAGCTCCACATTAAGCTGGTTTACAGCCAGCCAATTGCATAGTTCCACAAGGCAAGGAGCAGACCGATAGTTGCGGCGCAAATGCATTATGCGCCCTGCGCATAGCCTTTTGACAGAAGAAAGCGCCGCCGCACCAGCCCCGATAAATTCGAATATTGCCTGCCGCTCATCACCGAGATACAGCAGTGTAGCATCCGGCGCCGGAGCAAGCATACGCACTATCGCAAGCTGCAGAGGCGTCAAATCCTGCACTTCGTCTACCTGCACCCACGAATATCCGGCAACAGTCCCCGCTCTGAGCGCATCATAAGCCCACAAAAGACAATCATCAAAGTCCATAAGGCCATTGGCTCTCTTATGACGCTCGTAAGCCTCGGCGCATTCTACATGGCGCTCAGTGGGCGAAAACCACAGTTTTCTGTACAGTGCGTCCGGATATTCGTTTGCTTTCATGTACAGGTACACGGCTGTAGCCTGCACCTCACTTAGCCATGTGGCAGACACCGACGGCATGATTCGGCCGATGCATTCGGCCGAATCATCCTCGTCTATAATTGCAGTGTCGTCGGAAATCAGTCCGTTTTCACGCAGAAAAAGGATACAGAACCGATGGATATTTCCGACGTAAAGCCCGTCGGGCACCTCACCCAATCTTTCAGATATGCGTTCCCGCATGCCCCGAGCCGCGCGGTTTGTGAATGTAAGACACAGCATGCGTCTGAAATCCGAGCCATACTTCTCACGTTCATATGCCACGCGTTCGGCAAGAATATATGTTTTTCCACAGCCCGGGCCAGCGAGCACCAGAGCCGGCGAGCCCCGATGCCCGACAACAGCCCTTTGCTGCGAATCAAATTTCATTTCTTACTGACTTCGGGACGAACCAACTTGCGATTTACATCACCCTTACGTGCAGAGCCGTAAAGGCGCCATTCAATATTGTCCCAGTCAATTTCGCCGGTGTGCTGAGCTACTTTGGCATGAGGCAAAGCCGCGCCGTCGCGCACCATTATCACACACTGCACAGGACCGTCGGCTTTTATCTTTCGCCATCCGGGGGCATACTCGCGCCCGGTCTGGTAATCATACCATGGTTTGTCTCCGGGCAAATACACGTTGCGTTCAAATCCCTCCTCGAAAAGCGGGGCAACAAGCATCTGGGAGCCGAACATATACTGGTCTTCTATCTCCCAGACTCCGGGGTCGTCAGGGAATTCCAGGAGCAATGCACGGAACATCGGCCACCCGTTTGCCGCGCTCTCCGCACTCTCTGTGTACACATACGGCATCAACGCGTACTTCATCTCCGCACAACGGCGGAAATAGTCGGTAAACGATTTGTTGTCATAAAGCCATGGTTCGGTAGGAGGTGCACCATGTGCACGTGTGTGGGACGTGAGAAATCCCATAGGAAGCCAACGGCGATACAGACTTTCCGGAGTAGATGTCACGAAACCGCCCATATCATGGCTCCAGAACGGGAACCCAGAAAGGCCGAGCGAAAGGCCGGCGCGTATCGTGCCCTGCATGCCCGTGTTAGTCGTAGCAGCATCGCCGCCCCAATGGAGTGGATAGCGCTGACTGCCGGCCCATGCCGAACGTGCCCATATGATATTCTCGCCGCTCACTTCGCGGGTGGCATCGGCTACGGCTTTGTTGTAGCGCAAAGGATAAAGGTTGTGCTCATACCATCCGCTGCGGCCGTTGGCATACACGGCTTCAATAGGCGCGGCTTCTCCGAAATCAACCTTTATGGCACCTACGCCCATGCCGATAAGACGTTTGATTTTATCCTGATACCACTCCACGGTGGCAGGGTTTGTGAAATCAAGCACTGCGTCCTCATAGGGCAGAGTACCGCGCCCGTTGCGCACGGCGAGATCTTTGTCGGCAAGTTCGCGGAAGTACTTATTTCCGGGCACGAAATATGGCAGCTGCCACAACGAAATGCGGAATCCGCGGTCGCGGAGATCCGCCACCATCCTGGCTGCATCGGAAAAACGTTCCGGAGAGAATTCATAGTCGCATTGCCAGTCCACATCAAACCATCCTGTATCGAAATGAATCACATCCGCAGGAATCCTGTTGCGGCGCAGTTGCTCCGCAACATCACGGCCCTCCTGCTCGGTAAAGTAGCTGATTCGGCTCATCCATGTGCCAAAACTCCAAAGAGGCGGCATGTCCGGGCGCCCCGTGAGTGCCGTGTATTCGCTCAGTATATCCTTTGGCTCGCCAAGAAAAATGAAAAAGTCCATATCCTCGTCAGCCATGAAAATCTTATTGGCTCCTATATAGCTGTGCCCCATGTCCATGGTGACGGGAGCCGAGGTGTGCATGAACATGCCATAGCCTTTGCTGCTGAACCAAAAAGGAATGGGCTTGTACATGTCACGTCCTTCAGGACCCTGGGGGTCTGTCACAAAAATATTCAGTTTCTGTCCGGCTTTGTTCAGAGCGGTGGGACTCTCTCCGCAGCCATATATCTTTTCGCCGGGAGCAAGCGAAAACACGGGATTGATGCTGCGCGAATTGTCGCTGCCGCGCTTTATGAAACTGAAAGGCGGCACTTTTATCTGTGTGCTGTCATTATCGCTCCATGCGCGTGTCTGCGTGAGCACACGACCATCGGCATCTTTAAGCACCAACCGCCATGGCGAAGACTGAATCTCAAAAGAGCCATGAGACGAAGTATACACTACATCGTTTCCTCTGCGCGAGATTTTCCACGAGTCGTGGCGCGATACAGGTTCCGCTACAAGCATCACCTCATCGCCTTGCGGAGGCAGTACATCCGACGTATGCATCCGCACACGCAACGTACGCTCGTTCACAGGCGTCACGCTTATGCCCAATTGCGGATTCTGCGGATAGGCTGTGTTCGGGAAGTCGAGCGACTGCAGAGGCTGATGCAGATAAGTATTGGCGTTAAAAGCCTGGCGTGGCATCAGCTGTTGGCGTTTCCATTCCACATGCCCCTCACCGGTGGCCGTATCAAAATCCACAAGGCTGTCTGCAAAGAAGTAGGTGTTGCTAAGGTCAAGAAAATCCTCGCTGATGTCCTTCGGCATCGACAACAGGTAGGCCGCCCCGCCCACCGAGCGCGTCTCCGCTACCGCCGTGGCGATGGACGACATAGCGAGTGTTGCAATTACGATTCTTTTAAGTTTCATGGCGATTAGGTATTTATGGCGTGTTTAAAGTGTTCTTATTTGAGTATTGTAGTATCGGATATTATTTTAACTACCAATGCGGTATCGGCTTCGGCCTGCTGCGGAGTCATGTCAAGGCGCATCAAATCGGTGACATAGACATCCGGAAGCACCATTTTCATGAGTTCGTCGGGCGAGGGAGGCGTTTTCAGCGCGGAATATTCCTTATATGTAAGACTGATAAATGCCGGATTAGGTCCGAGGCCGCGACGGTCGAGCAGCCATCCGTCAGAGAGCAGGAGAGGTGCGCTTGCTGCGCTTACATCGCTTGGAGCCGGATAGCTAAGCACCGACGAGCGTGTGGCATTCAGACTTATGGCCACGTTATCATAGCACGGCACATTGGTTTTATACACTACGGCACGCGGCAATGCATGATAACCCGTCATGGAGGACGCGGATTGAGAAACCGCCGGAACGGCATCGGCAAGCCTGGTACTGTTGCATGCGGCCACAGCGGCTACAAATGGTATGAATAACAGTTTTCGCATAGCTATTATTGTTTAAGCAACAACGCCCCGCGCCACTTTATGGCCTCGGGGCGTTGCGGGATATGTGTATGACGCTTTCGCTTATTTCTTAATCAGACGAGCTACGCTACGATTGCCGTTGTTGTCTACAACCTCTACGAGGTAGAATCCGGCGGCGAGGTGAGCCACATCTACAGTTGCCTCGTTGGCTTTCACCATAAGCATGCCTGCGGAAGTGTAAACATTTACTGTGTTCACATCCACACCTTCAACAGTGAAGTAGCTGTCGGCAGGATTCGGAGTAATGACTACGATGCTATTGTCGGCAGTAACGTCGGATATACCACCCTGAGGCTTGTTGCCATAGAAGAATTTGACAAGAGAGCTTACGAGTTTGTTCGTATCGGCGTTTATAAATGCATAGTAATATTCATTGTCGACCTCCAGACCTAAAGCAGCGGCAGTAACGCGCAAGTTTTCAATTTTCCATTCCTGCGATTCGCCGGGGTCAAGGCTTACGGTCATATTTGTAAACGTATTCACAATTTCGTATTCGCCATATACCTTCTTCAGGAATACGGGGGCTACGTGGCCGTAATAATATTCATCACTTTCGTTTACGAATTTGGCGCTTATGTCAATCTTATCACGGTTTTTGAACTCCTCGGGAATGCTCAGGTCAGTAACTTCAAAGCCTATAGCTACAGGGGTAAGTACGCCGAGGTTTACCGAAGTCTTCAGAGCATAGGCACGTGTCTGTCCATAAGGCATGCCCATGGGATAAGCGGTGTCGCCCACCTTGAACGCCGGTGTAAGGATGTAGGAGGAATTCTCTTTTATGCCGGACAGAAGCACATTGTATGTTTTGGCTCCGTAGTTGGTGGCAAGGTCTTCCAATACAGTCGAACTCCAGCGGTAGAAGCCTTCGCTGCCGTCGGTAGGTTGCACATGCAGGCCGAATTTGGCAGTAACCGTCATATAGCTGCGGTTGTAGAAACCACCGCCATCATAAGTCACGGTAACCTCACGGCCGATATTAAACTCTCCGGGTTCAATGAGCAGGCCGGTACCCTGTGCAGTGAATGAAGGAACACCTACGCCACCGGCTTCAGGCTTGAAGTTGATGGTGATGTCCTGGCCGTAATTGAAACCGGCTCCGGAAGCCGCACCGCCGGCACCCTGTGTGTCGGGATCGAGCGCGTCAAGCAGGAAATAGCCGTCGCTTGTGCCGCCCCAGCCCCAGTTGATGTGGAAGTAGCCCTCTTTATCGTAGCCGTCGCACACGTAAGCATGGCCTTCATTGGAATATGTACGGCCGTCGTAAAGCACCGGGCCCACGGTCTTGAGCTGGTTGTATATGATTTCCTCCCATTCTCCGAGTGTGTAGCAATCGCGCTGGAGATATTCTACGGACTTGTCATAACCGAAATTGTTGACGATAGCGTCGCTAACCTTGATGGTCTGAGCGCCACTGCCACCACTTGCGGCAGTGCCATAGTTCATGTCGACTGCATAGCCTACCGCACGCATCAGTTCGGCCACGGCCATCTGCTGTGCTTCCGTGCCCGGAGCTGCGGCAGTATAGCTGTCAAGCATGTCATCCCATTTCAGAGAAACGGTGGAAAGGTCAAGCTCGAGCTCGGTAGGAACACCGTCGATGCTGCTCGTGTACTTAATCTTCCCTGTGGGATTTTCCTTAGGCCACTCAAAATATTTCATTACCTGCGATGCAGCCGTGGCCACACAGCCTGTATATGTGATTCCGCCACGCGAGCTCGTGGGGCAAAGTTTGTTATAGGGATTACCCTGATCCCATTTCGTTTCAAGCAACGGAGCTATCGGTTCGCGCTTGGGACGGGCGATACGCACAGGAGCACCCTCCGTGGCATTCTCGCGGGCATATGCTATCTGACGGGCGTATTCTCCTATCCAATATTTGAATGCAGGAGCCATATTGTCGGCATCAAAACTGCCGTTATCGGCATAGCCGAGCAGCGGGGTCACGGCATCATCGGCCGAAACCAGCAGGAAACCCTTGTTTTCTTTGGCGAAAACATAGACGGCGGGGAGCTCGTCGGCCTCGGCAGTATAGGCCAATACGGGCTTCACAAGAGCCGGAGCTGCGTTTCGCGCCTGCGGCAAAGCGCGTCCGAGAGCTTCTTCAGGGCTCAGAACATCAGCCGATGCCGACACACCTGCAGCAGCTACCACAGCTGCCGCGATAAGGCGATGGGAAATCTTTTTCATAAGCTGTACATATTGAGTATTAATCTTTTAAGCGATACGAAACACTGCGAGATTTCGGCAAATTCATTTACCATCCCGCCTAAAATACGCCTTTTTTTCAAGGGGCGCACGCCGCAAAATTAGTGTTTTTGTATGAAATTATGAAATTTTTAGAGCAAAATTTGTAATTTTGCATATAAATCCGCGACAAAAAGCGAATTTTAATTGTAAATCCTCACGACATGACACGTGCACTTATCACTCTCTGCATCTCATCCATGACAATAAACGCCACAGCAAGCGGGCCAGAAGCTCCGTCGGCGTACCCTGTTGCGCCGGCCGACGGCACCGTCAACTCTTATTTCGGAACACAAGTCCCCGACCCTTTCCGCCCTCTCGAAAACGACACTGCCGCAGCAACAACCGCATGGGTGGAAGCCGAGAACAGGCTTACACGCTCATACCTCGACGCCATATCGTTCCGCCCGGCGCTGCATCGCCGTCTCACAGCCCTCAACAATTACGAAAAGCGCGGACTGCCGTCGCGTGAAAATGACGGCAAATACTATTTTGCGCTCAACGACGGACTCCGCAACCAGGCCGCCATATACCGGTCCGACTCGCCTGACGGCGCAGGGGCAGAACTGTTTCTTGACCCCAACAGCCTCAGCGACGACGGCACGGTGGCTCTTACCGGCCTGTTCCAAAGCGCCGACGGACGATACACGGCCTACACCGTGTCGCGCAGCGGAAGCGACTGGACAGAAATATACGTCATGGACACCGCCACGGGCCGTCTGCTGCCCGACCATATAGAATGGGCGAAATTCACCGGAGCGGCATGGCATGGCGACGGATTTTACTACAGCGCATATGCCCGTCCTGAGGCAGGCAAGGAGTTTTCCAACGCGAACGAATACCACAAAGTATACTACCACCGCCTGGGCACTCCGCAGAGCGAGGACACCATCGCCTATGAAAATCCGGACGAACCGCTGCACTTCCACACAGCCGACGTAACCGAAGGCGAGCAATACCTCGTAGTGGCTGCTTCAGGCGCAGGCAACGGCAATGCCCTGTACGTAAAAGACCTTTCGCATCCCGAAGCCGGATTCGTCACCATCGAGCCGTCGCAGGAACAAATAATAGACATTGCAGACGTACTCCCCGACGGCACTCTGCTCGCATACACAGGCATAGATGCGCCCAACTACCGCCTTGTGGCCATAGACCCAACGCATCCCGGACGCGAACACTGGAAAGAAGTCGTGCCCGAGAAGAAAGACGCCGTGCTCAAAGACGTGCGAGTGTCGCAGTCCGACCTAATACTTGTCTACGACAAAGACGCATCACACCACGCGTATATCATTTCCGACGGAACAGAGCCGCATGAAATCAGTCTGCCGGGCTACGGCACCATAGGCATATCGGCCTCGAAAAAGAATCCGGAAATATTCTATAGCTTTACCAGCTTCACCACACCCGGAGCCATATACAGCTACAACAAAGCCACAGGCGCATCAGCCTGCGTACATGCTCCTGCCGTCAACGGAGTCAACCCCTCGGACTACGTGACCGAGCAAGTGTTCTACACATCCGAAGACGGCACACGCGTGCCGATGTTCCTCACTTATAAAAAAGGAATCAAACGCGACGGTTCCAACCCCACGTATCTTTACGGCTACGGCGGCTTCAACGTGGCCCTGAATCCGAGCTTCAACCCCAACCGCCTGTTATGGCTCGAGAATGGCGGGATATATGCACAAGCCAACCTGCGAGGCGGCTCCGAATACGGAGAGGAATGGCACGAAGCCGGCACAAAACAGAAAAAGCTCAACGTGTTCAACGACTTTATCGCTGCAGGAGAATGGCTTGTAGAGAACGGCTTCACCCGTCCCGGCCTTCTGACCATCGAAGGCGGCAGCAACGGCGGTCTCCTTGTCGGAGCATGCACCAACATGCGCCCCGACCTTTTCGCCGTGGCAATACCGAGAGTTGGAGTGATGGATATGATGCGCTACCACCTGTTCACCATAGGCTGGAACTGGGCCCACGACTACGGCACATCTGCGGACTCGCCGGAAATGGCAGCTTACCTGCTCGGCTATTCGCCGCTCCACAACATACGCAGTGGAAGCACCCACTATCCGGCCATAATGGTGACCACCGCCGACCACGACGACCGCGTGGTTCCGGCCCACTCTTTCAAATACGCCGCCACCCTGCAGGCCGCCGATACCGGCAGCTGCCCGAAACTCATACGCATCGACTCCAAAGCGGGCCACGGCGCAGGCAAGCCGGTGTCGAAAGTAATCGACGAATGGGCCGACATATACAGCTTCATATTCCACAACATTGGCATCGCACCCGCAGCTGAATGAAACACCCTGCCATAATTGCCGCCGCACTCACAGCCATAGCGCTCCACAGCTGTTTCACTGGCATTGAAAGCACGCCGCGTATAACAGCCGGGGAGGTACGGCGCCAATCTGCCGCAAAACCCACCCCGGAAATGCTGTTTCTGGCCGACATACTCCCCGAGCCGCCGGCAGAATGGCGCACCGGCAAACGCTTTTACGTATCCGACAACCGCATAGCCAAATTGTTCTCATACACCGATGGACGCTCCGACAGTCTCGCCGGAACCGACCTTATATATGCAGGACGTTCAGGAGCGCCGTCCCTCACAGGCGAAGGGGCCACGGAAATCGACCTCGTGACATGGCGCGGAGACACCCTGCAGTATCGCATTGACGCATCGCCGGAAAACATCGCAGCACGGCCGCGTCTCGAGATTCCGTTCACCATCGAGCGCGCACCGGTAGAACGTGCCGACAGCATGATGCGCGGACACATATATTATATAAGCACCCCTCTGTGGCGCACCGTCGACGGGCGCAACCGCCCGGGACTGCGCCACGTGCCCGTAAGCATAGAGCGCGTCGAGCCTGGCATCGACGGAATATATCCGGCCGCCGTAATATTCTCGCACGAAGGCGACACAGCCATGGTGATGATGAGCCTCGGCGGCGTAGCCGGCACGCCGCGCAGCTTCGCTTCGCTGTTCTCGTTCACTAACCCTCGCGACGCATTTCCGCACATATCCGACGAAGTGTGGCAACTCATAGTACACTCCCGCGTGCAGCACGCCATGACACGCGACGAATGCAGGCTCGCCCTCGGAACGCCGACACGAACAGAGCAGATACCCACCACGGCAGGGATGGTGGAGCGATGGAGCTACGGCGACGGAATATATCTTATTTTTGAAGACGGAGCCCTTACATCCTACAGACTATGAAACTCACATTTCTCGGCACAGGCACATCGACAGGAGTCCCCCAGCTTCGTTGCGGCTGCCCCACATGCCGCTCCGACGACCCGCGCGACAAACGCCTGCGCGCCTCCGTACTTGTGGGAACCGGCGGCCGGCGCCTGCTCATAGACTGCGGCCCCGATTTCCGCGAGCAGATGCTGCGGGAGGGCTCGCCTGACATAGACGCACTGCTGCTCACCCACATACACTACGACCACGTCGGCGGAATCGACGATTTGCGTCCGTGGTGCCGCCACGGGCACCACTTCGACATCCACTGCACGGCAGACGTAGAAAGCGACCTGCGCGCGCGGTTGCCGTATTGCTTCACAGAGCATCCCTACCCCGGAGTGCCGTCTTTCAGAATGCTGCGTATCCATCCCGAGAACGACTTTATCGCCGCAGGCATAAACGTGACACCACTTCCCGTGATGCACTACCGCCTCCCTATAATCGGCTTCCGCATCGGAGACACCGCCTATATCACCGATGCCAAAACCGTGCCCGAAAGCACGCTGCTGCGTCTGCGCGGCCTTGACACACTCGTAGTGAACGCCCTTCGCCCTGCCGAACACCTGTCGCACATGAACCTCGAACAGGCCGTGGCATTAGCATCAAGAGTGGGAGCGCGACGCACATTGTTCACCCATATAAGCCACGACATGCCGCCGCATGCTTCTGTGTCATTGCCTCATGGCATATCGCTCGCATACGACGGCCTAACCGTAGAAACGACATGACGCCTGGCCAGCTATGGCAAAAATTTGCCATCCCGATTCGGCGCGAATGGCCGATGCTTGCGGCATGCACCCTACTCCTTGCCCCCGCCTGTTTCATAGGCCTGTTAAAACAGGTGTCAGCCTTCGACGGAGCCATGGTGCTACGCGACGCCGCAGGTCTGCTAAGAGCCTTGTTTTGCGCTTATGTCCTTACTGCAATAGCCTCTGCATCCGGAAGCATCGCAATAAAATGGACAATATATACCATTACATTAGTGTCGTGCATATTCGCTGCAACCGCCTACTATATGTTCGGCATGGACATATCGCCACGTATGTTCACGCTCCTCGCCGAGACTGGCAAGGCCGAAACCGCAAGTTTCTTCAAAAGCTTCATAGGTCTTGAAATGGCAGCCGGTGCTGCCGCATGCATTTTCGGCATTATAACATTCGCCGTGGCCGAGCGTCATATCAGAAGACCTGCCGGATCATTCGCCACATCAGCGGTTTCTGTGTTTGTTATAGCCGGTGGCATATTGTTTACAGAAAAAACCGCGACCGTCATGCGGGCTAACGATTCACGACAAATCGAAGCCTGCTTTCCGGGGTTCCATTCCGACAATCCTACAAAAACCTTCTACTCGCTGAACGCCGTGTCGCTGATGTCCGACGAAAACGCCCGATGGACAAAGCGCCTGCTCACCGATGCGGCAGACCATGCCTTAGCCACGGACACCACTCCGGGCGACACACTCGACATAGTGCTCATCATAGGCGAATCACACATCCGCAATCATTCGCAACTCTATGGCTACCCGTTGTCCGTAACTCCGTTCCAGACGGACGAAGCTCGCGCGGGAAGACTTGTGGCATTTGATTCCGTCACCGCTGTTTCGCGTTACACTTCCGGCGTAATGCGTTCGGCGCTTTCGCTGGCCTCCCACCTCGACGGAGAAGCTCCCGCAGACGGAGCCTTCCTCCCGCTGCTTTTCAAAAAAGCCGGATGGGGAGTATACTTCCTTGACAACCAGCATGCGGGCGACGACGTAATCAGCAGCTACACTCTCAACGGATTTCTTTACAACGACGCGGCCATCAGACACGCGTATACCTATACATCCACATACAGCAACCCGCATGACGACCTGGACTTCGTACGACACGAGCATGCCGCAACTGCCCAAGAAAGCCGTCAGCATGCAAAAAGGCTATGGATATACCACCTTTGGGGACAGCACCTCGACCCGGCCGACCGCTACCCCGGCACCGATTCGTGCCGTGTGTTCGGAAAAGGCCACTACGGTTTTCGCAGAGAGCCATGGCTCTCTGCCGCAACGCGGCAGAGAATCGCCGACTATGACAATGCCACACTTCACAACGACCGCACCATCAAAGCCATACTCACAGCCCACAAAAACCGCCCCACAATAGCCATCTACTTTTCCGACCATGGAGAAGAAGTGTATGATTTCCGCAACGCATACGGCCGTATAGGCGCACACGACAGCATGTCAGACCGCACCGCCATAAAAAAATATATCGACGCCCTCTATGGCGTACCGTTCGAGATATGGTGCTCCGACGCATACATCGCCCGTCATCCCGGCGCATTGGAATCCATAAAAAGACACATCATGAGGCCTGCCACCACAGACCTCGTAGGCCACACCCTGCTGAATCTGTCAGGAATCAGTTCGCCGGCATACCGTCCGGACCTTGACATGTTAAACCCCGCCTACAGACCCCGGCACGGCATGACGCCATCCCGTCTCGGACAAGCAGAATAAACGGAGCCCGATGCGGCCGACTTCAATTTGTTGCCGAAAAATTTCCGTAATTCACTTTTATTCGCTAACTTTGCGCCCTGAAACTGAAAAATTTCACTAATCATTTAAATATTACAACTATGTCTGAAATTGCAGATCGCGTAAAAGCAATCATCGTCGACAAGCTCGGCGTAGACGAAGGTCAGGTAACCGAAACCGCAGCATTCACCACCGATCTTGGCGCTGATTCGCTCGACACCGTAGAACTCATCATGGAATTCGAGAAAGAGTTCGGCATCACCATCCCCGACGACCAGGCTGAAAAAATCGCTACCGTCGGCGACGCCGTTGCTTACATCGAAGCAAACAAATAAAAACCCCTCCCCTATCCCCGACGCCGAGCAGGCGTCGGTGCGTGAGCTAAAAACACATTATTTCAAATGGAATTAAAAAGAGTTGTCGTAACCGGTCTCGGCGCCATTTCCCCCATCGGCAACGACGTGGCCACAACGTGGCACAACGCCGTAGAGGGCAAAAGCGGCGCGGGCCCTATTACACACTTTGACGCCTCCAAGTTCAAAACGCAGTTTGCCTGCGAAGTAAAGGACTACGATCCCGCAGCCCACTTCGACCGCAAAAAGCTGCGCCAGCTCGACCTGTACGCTCAGTATGCAATTGTTGCAGCACGTCAGGCTGTAGCCGACGCCGGACTCGAGAGCGACGAAAGTCTCAATAAAAACCGCGTAGGCGTAATCGTTGCCGCCGGCATAGGCGGCCTCCACACTTTCGAGGAAGAAGCGGGCTATTATGCCCTCAACGAAGCCAACGGTCCCAAGTACAACCCGTTCTTCATTCCCAAGATGATTGCCGACATCGCCTCGGGCCACATTTCCATGGAATATGGCTACCATGGCCCCAACTTCGGCACCGTGTCGGCTTGCGCATCGTCCAACAACGCCATCATCGACGCTTTCAACCTCATACGCCTCGGCAAGGCCGACGTCATCCTCAGCGGTGGCGCGGAAGCAGCCATCTACCCTGCAGGCGTCGGCGGTTTCAACTCGATGCACGCCCTGTCCACCCGAAACGACAGTCCCGAAACGGCTTCGCGCCCATTCAGCGCCAGCCGCGACGGCTTCGTGATGGGAGAAGGTTCGGCTGTGCTTGTGCTTGAGGAGCTCGAACATGCTTTGGCCCGTGGAGCGAAAATCTATGCCGAAGTGGTGGGCGGAGGCCTCTCTGCCGACGCATACCACCTGACGGCCACCCACCCCGAAGGCCTTGGCGCAATACTCGCCATGACCAACGCTCTTGAGGATGCCGGAATGCAGCCCGAAGACATTGACTACATCAATGTCCATGGCACATCCACCCCCGTAGGCGACATCTCCGAGGTGAAAGCCATCAAGGAAGTGTTCGGCGAACATGCCTACAAACTCAACATCTCGTCCACTAAGTCGATGACCGGACACCTTCTCGGTGCTACCGGCGCACTTGAGGCCATGTTCAGCGTGAAGGCCGTGCAGGAGGACATTGTACCTCCCACTATCAACCACATGCCCGACGACCTCGACGAAAACATCGACTACAACCTCAACTTCACATTTGACCGCGCACAGAACCGTCCGGTTCGCGCCGCCCTGTCCAACTCTTTCGGTTTCGGCGGCCACAATGCCACCGTCATTGTGAAAAAATTCGAGAAATAAGCCGTAGGCTAAACAAAAACCATTACTTGCGGGTGCGACAAAACGACGTCGTGCCCGCTCTTTTTATCTCACAGCGGCATATGCAACGCTTCCTTGAAGCGCCGCACCACTTCCGGCCGGCCGGTGTACTTGCCCGCGTCCTCACTCAGCTTGCAGGTATCGTTGTAGAACGTCCATGACTCGGTGATTTTTGCAGCAAACAGCTTTATAACTATGTTCAGAGGTTTTACTCCCGGGAAATCGTTTGTAAAATGCGTACCTATGCCATACGACGGCAGGCACTTGCCTGCAGCATAACGTTGCAGTGCTATCGCCGCATCTGTGTCCAGGGCATTGCTGAACACCACCTGCTTCGACGACGGGTCTATGCCTAACGAACGGTATTTCGCCACAATCTTGTCGAGTTCGGCATAATTATCCCCGCTGTCTACGCGCAACCCTTTGAACATGTTTGCGTAATCCTCCGAGAAGTTCAGGCTGAATATATCCCATCCATAAGTGTCGTACAGAAATGTCCCCAACGCGCCTCGGAAAGTCGACGACCATGTGCGCATCGCAATATAGTTCGCCATCTGCGGGCCATAAATGCCTGCAAGTGCACATATAAGTTCGTGAGCCATGGTGCCTATAGGTTTCAGGTCGTATTTCATGGCCAGATAGACATTGCTTGTGCCCGTAAAACGTCCCGGCCCGGGCGACACCGCTCCATATTCCGCCATTGCGCGCACCGATGTGTCCTGAGCTTCGAACGAAGCCCGTCGCCTGGTGCCGAAATCACTGAAATAACATCCGGCGTCTATAAGACGCTGCGCTTTTTCCTTGGAGCGCAGGTAGTGGCCGTTGTAATCAAGTTGTCCGGCCTGCCCTGTCATCTCGTAATAAAGTTCGGAAATAATGGCCAGTACTTTGACTTCGAGCAAAATCGTGCTGCTCCACGGACCCTCGAAAGCGACACTCAGACGGCCTTCATCATCCTGCCGCACCTCAACCTGCCGCCTGTCGTAGCGGAAACCCTTCAGGAAAGTGTAGAACCATACAGGGATGTACGGGCATCTGCGTTTCATGAATTCTATTTCGTCTTCCATCACAACCACACCCTCAAGCAGCGCGATCTGCCGTTGCAGCTCGGATCCGAATCCGGGCGGATAGCATGTGCCGGCACGGTCGACAAAAGAGTATTTCACCTGCGCACGCGGATAATTGTCTATCACAGCGCAGCACATCGTGAATTTATACAAATCGTCGTCGGTAAAATGGGTTATTATCTGTCGCATACATTTTTGATTTTTGTTTCGCCCCCTATTAAAAATACAAATTTGACAATTACATTGTTTGCCGCTAAAAAGTTTTCACGTAATTTTGCAGTCGCAAAACAACCGTCATGAACATCAAGAACTGGAATAGCATAATCGACTCGCTGTCAAATTATTTCTCGCTCAACGGATACATACTGTCCCAGAACGAGACAGAACAGTCCATCCGCGAAGGAATCACTTTCCGCGGCCCGAACATACTGATTCTGATTTTCGCCATATTCATTGCTTCGCTGGGTCTGAACACCAATTCCACAGCCGTAATAATCGGCGCAATGCTTATTTCGCCGCTAATGGGACCGATTATCGGAATCGGTCTTGCCGTAGGCACCGAAGATTTCGAACTGCTGAAACGCTCGGCGCGCAACCTTGCCGTAGCCGCCGGCTTTTCAGTAATCACTTCCACTATATATTTCCTCATTTCTCCCGTGAGCGAAGGGCACTCCGAACTGCTCGCCCGCACTTCGCCCACCATCTACGACGTATTCATAGGATTTTTCGGCGGATTTGCCGGCATCATAGCCATTGCGGCCAAAAACAAAGGCAACGTGATTCCGGGCGTGGCTATCGCCACAGCCCTCATGCCTCCTCTGTGCACCGTAGGCTTCGGACTCGCCACATGGCAGTGGAACTATTTTCTCGGCGCCCTCTATCTGTTCCTAATCAACTCCATTTATATTGCGCTCGCCACATTCATAGGCATCAAGCTTATGAAATTCTCGCGGCACGTCGTAGAGCCATCTCCACGCGCCCGGCGCGTACGCAAATTCGTCTACATAATCGCCGTGCTCACCCTGCTCCCGTCGGTTTATCTGACATACCGCATGCTCGGGCAGGAGCGTTTCGAGATGAACGCTTCGCGTTTCGTGGCCGAGGAGTTCAGTTTCCCGTCAACACAGGTGCTCAGCCATTCAGTAAAGGACGTAGGCGGCCAGCGCACAATATCCGTCACACTTATAGGAAAAATCCTCCCGCAGGATTCCGTCACTCTCGCCCTTAGCTCGCGCCTGCGCTTTTATGGCCTGCAGGGCACCAGACTCAACATCGTGCAGGGCGACTCTCCCGATCTGTCGTCCATCACAGGACGCTCATCCACGGAAATACTGGAATTCGCACAGCAATCGATAGCACAGAAACAGGAGACAATAGACTCTCTCGAAGCCGTGCTCGCTTATCGCCGCATGAACGACACCGTGGCGGCGCGACTCGCACCGGAGCTGCGTGTAATATTTCCTCAGGTCGCAGACATAGCCGTCACGCGCGCCGTGTTCGGCAACACCGCCACCGACAGACTTGACACCGTAAACGTGGCACTCGTAAAATACAGCAAACCGCTACCGGCAGCCAAAGCCACCGAACTTAGAAAATACCTGCAAGCGCGCCTCCAAAGCGATTCGCTGCTGCTGCAGACAATGAAATAATAAAAAGCCGGGATTTGCATCCCGGCTTTTTATTCATATTGCTCTTTTCAGCATCCGGCTATTATAGCCAATGCTTCACGACACTTGTCTGTGATATAACTCCAGTCTGCTGCAGCTATTCGCTCCTTAGGAAACAGTTTGGAACCCATGCCCACGCAATAGACTCCGGCAGAGAACCAGGCCCGCAGATTATCCTCCGTGGGTTCCACTCCGCCTGTCACCATCAGCTTGCTCCAAGGCATCGGAGCGAGTAGCCCTTTGACGAACTTCGGGCCGAGCACGTCGCCGGGAAACACTTTGCAAAGGTCGCAACCTGCCTCCTGTGCGAATCCCACTTCCGAGACCGTTCCGCAGCCGGGCGTGTAGGCCACAAGCCGGCGGTTGCACACACGCGCCACCTCGGGGTTGAACAGAGGACCCACCACAAAGCATGCACCGAGCTGGAGGTAAAGAGCCGCCGTAGCAGGGTCCACTATAGAACCTACGCCCAAAGCCATTTCCGGGCACTCCTCAGCGGCATACTTCACGAGTTCGCCGAAAATCTCATGTGCGAAGTCGCCACGATTGGTAAACTCGAATGCACGCACGCCTCCTTCATAGCAGGCTTTCAACACATGCTTAGCCACTTCGGCATCTTTATGATAAAACACCGGCACCATACGCGTGCCGCCTATCTTGGCCATTACGGCCTGTTTGTCGAATCTTGCCATATTGTTATCGCTGTACGCGGCCGTTGGCATTGCCTCCGGCCAAGGATTGAACTTCCGCGACACTGACGAGGTTGAAATCGCCGGGGACGGTATGCTTCAGAGCCGATGCGGCCACTGCGAATTCGAGTGCCTCTCCTTGCGACTTCATGGTAAGCAGCCCGTGGATGAGTCCGCCGGAGAAAGAATCACCGCCGCCCACACGGTCTATAATCGGGAATATGTCATAACGTTTCGATTCATAGAACTCCTCGCCGTTGTAGATCATAGCCTTCCATCCGTTATGAGTGGCCGAATAGCTCTCGCGGAGCGTCGAAACCACGTATTTGAAGCCGAATTCGCGTGCCATGGCACGGAATATGCCTTTGTAGCCTTCCGCATTGGTTTCTCCGCCTTCCACATCGGCTTCCGGTTTAAACCCGAGACAAAGTTCCGCGTCCTCCTCGTTGCCGATGCACACATCCACATATTGCATGAGCGGGCGCATTATGCTTTGCGCCTTTTCGCTCGTCCACAGCTTTTTACGGAAATTCAGGTCGACACTCACCATCACACCGTGGCGTTTGGCTGCTTCGCAAGCCAGACGCGTAAGTTCGGCGGCTTTATCGCTGATGGCAGGCGTGATACCGCTCCAGTGGAACCAGTCCGCACCTTCCATTATAGCATCGAAATCGAAATCCTCGGGGTCGGCTTCCGCTATCGCCGAACCTGCACGGTCATAAATCACCTTGGACGGACGCATGGAGGCCCCTGTCTCACAATAGTAGATGCCCACACGCTTGCCCCCGCGCGCCACGTGACGTATGTCCACACCATAGCGGCGCAAGGCGTTTACGGCCGCCTGCCCTATCTCATGCTCGGGAAGCTTACTTACAAAATATGCGTCGTGGCCGTAGTTGGCGCAACTCACTGCGACATTGGCCTCGCCGCCACCCCATATCACATCGAAATCATCCACCTGCACAAAACGCCGGTTTCCGGCAGGCGAAAGGCGCAGCATTATCTCGCCCAAAGTCACTATCTTGCTCATACTGATATTTTATAGTTGTTTCAATGATATTCTTTTTGCGAGACAAATTTACGCAATAAAGGATTAACCATGTAAAATTTCGCAACCTTTTTCAGGCACATGTTACGGCAAACAAAAAAAAGGAAACATTTTGCGCCCGTGTGTGAAGTATAGTTGCTAACTTTGTATGTCTTTTAAGTATTGTCCAAGATGCCCGTTTCGCGGCAACCTTATCAAAGAATATATAATAAATTCGTCTTTTATCATGAAATATCTATTCCTGATGCCGCTTGCGATTGCTGCGGCGCTCACATCTTGCAACGGAAACACCGGAACAGGACTGACAAAATCCGGCCTTGACCCGGAGAAATTCAAAGCAGAATACGGCGGCAAGCCGACAGCGCTCTACACCCTCGCAAACAAAAACGGCATGGAAGCATGCATCACCAACTATGGCGGCCGCATAGTGTCGCTGATGGTGCCCGACCGCGACGGCGGATTCCGCGACGTGGTTCTCGGATTCGACAGCATTCAGGCTTACTTCCCGGAAAACAACCAGACCGACTTCAGCGCGGCCATCGGACGCTACGCCAACCGCATAGCCCAAGGACGTCTCGTCATCGACGGCGACACCGTGCAGCTTCCACGCAACAATTTCGGACACTGCCTTCACGGAGGACCCACCGGATGGCAATACCAGGTGTACGAGGCTGAACAGCCAGACGACAGCACTGTCGTGCTGACAATGCACTCACCCGACGGCGACAACAATTTCCCCGGAAATGTCACCGCTACCGTCACCTATACCCTCACCTCGGATAATAAGCTTGATATAGCCTACGCCGCCACCACCGACGCTCCCACCGTCATAAACATGACCAACCACGCTTATTTCAACCTCAACGGCGACCCATCCCAACCCATCGCAGACCATACGCTCTACGTCAATGCCTCGACATACACCCCCGTTGACTCCACATTCATGACCACAGGCGAAATTCTGCCCGTGGAAGGAACTCCTATGGATCTCACTACTGCGACGGCACTCGGCAAGCAGCTTGACAAAACTGACTTCGAACAAATACGAAACGGCAACGGCTACGACCACAACTGGGTTCTCGACACAGCCGGCGACGAAAAAGCCATAGCCGCGCAACTCATCTCCCCCGCATCCGGCATAGTTCTGGACATCTACACCGACGAGCCTGGCATACAGGTCTATTCCGGTAATTTCCTCGACGGCACCGTCACCGGCAAAAAAGGAAAGGTTTACAATAAGCGTGCCGGCATCTGTCTCGAGACACAACACTATCCCGACAGCCCCAACAAGCCGGAATGGCCTTCCACCATCCTGCGCCCCGGCGAGACATACAAAAGCCACACCGTGTTTGCATTCTCAACCTACGAGCAACAGCAACCTTAATACAAACAAAATACAATTAACATAACACACCCTTAAATATTTCAGAAAACTATGGCATTACTTGACTGGATTGTCATCGCCCTGTTTTTCGTTGCCCTGATAGGAATTATCGTATGGGTAATGCGCCAAAAACAAAACAACGCTGCCGACTATTTTCTCGGCGGCAAGGACGCCACGTGGATAGCCATCGGCGCCTCGATTTTCGCATCCAACATCGGTTCGGAACACCTCATCGGCCTTGCCGGCTCTGGCGCATCGAGCGGCATGGCCATGGCACATTGGGAAATACAAGGCTGGATGATTCTTATCCTCGGATGGGTATTCGTCCCGTTCTATTCGCGCTCCATGGTATACACCATGCCCGAATTTCTTGAGAAACGATTCAACCCTCAGTCGCGCACCATTCTTGCCACCATATCGCTCATCAGCTATGTGCTCACCAAAGTGGCTGTGACGGTGTACGCCGGCGGCCTTGTGTTCCAGCAGGTGTTCGGCATCGACGAGCTTTGGGGCATCGATTTCTTCTGGATTGCGGCAGTGGGCCTCGTGCTCATCACAGCACTCTACACAGTGCTCGGCGGCATGAAATCCGTCCTCTACACCTCCGTACTCCAAACCCCCATACTGCTGCTCGGCTCGCTCATTATCCTTGTGCTCGGTCTCCGCGAACTCGGCGGTTGGGACGAAATGATGCGTATATGCTCGGCTGTCAAAGTGAACGAATACGGCGACACCATGACAAACCTCATCCGCAACAACGCCGACCCGCAGTACCCGTGGCTCGGTGCGCTCGTAGGCTCTGCCGTAATCGGTTTCTGGTATTGGTGTACCGACCAGTTCATCGTCCAGCGCGTTCTTTCCGGCAAGGACGAGCGTGAGGCACGTCGCGGCACCATCTTCGGAGCCTACCTGAAGCTGCTGCCTGTCTTCCTGTTCCTCATCCCCGGCATGATAGCCTTCGCCCTGCATCAGAACCTCGGCGACTTCCTGCCCATGCTCCCCAACGGCTCCGTCAACTCCGACGCCGCCTTCCCCACACTCGTCGCAAAACTCCTCCCCGCAGGTGTGAAAGGTCTTATCGTGTGCGGCATCCTCGCCGCTCTCATGAGCTCGCTGGCTTCGCTTTTCAACTCATCGGCAGCCCTGTTCACCATCGACTTCTACCAGCGCTTCAAACCTGACACCGAGCCTAAAAAACTCGTGCGCATCGGCCAGGTGGCCACTGTGGCAATTGTAATCCTCGGCATACTCTGGATACCCGTGATGCGCTCCGTCGGCGACGTGCTGTACCTTTATCTGCAAGACGTACAGTCGGTGCTCGCACCCGGCATCGCCGCCGCATTCCTCGTGGGCATACTCTGGAAGCGCGCCACAGCACAGGGTGGCATGTGGGCACTTATTTCCGGCCTTGTAATCGGCCTCACACGCCTTGCCGCCAAAGTATATTACAGCAACGCCGGCGAAACCGGCGACAGCCTGTTCCGCAGCGTCTTCTACGATTGCAACTGGCTCTTCTTCTGCGGCTGGATGCTTGTGTTCTGCCTTGTGGTGGCCATAACCGTATCGCTCTGCACCACAGCCCCCTCCCCCGAAAAAATACGAGGACTGGTGTTCGGCACATCCACACCCGAGCAGCGTGCCGCCACAAGAGCAAGCTGGAACAAGTGGGATGTCATACACACCATTATCATCCTCGGCATCACTGTAGCGTTCTACTATTATTTCTGGTAAACAATGTTGAAAGAACTAAAAGAAAAAGTATTCAAGGCCAATCTCGACCTTGTGCGCCACGGCCTCGTGATTTTCACATGGGGCAACGTCTCAGGCATCGACCGCGAACGCGGCCTGGTGGTAATCAAACCCAGCGGCGTGGACTACGACGCAATGAAGGCTTCGGACATGGTGGTGGTGGACCTCTCCACAGGCGAAGTGGTGGAGGGCGACCTGCGTCCCTCCAGCGACACGCCTACCCACCTTGCTATTTACCGCGCTTTCGCCGAGGCCGGAGGCGTGGTACACACCCATTCCACATACGCCACGGCATGGTCTCAGGCCGGACTCGACCTGCCCAACATCGGCACAACGCACGCAGACTATTTCCATGAGGCCATCCCCTGCACTCCCGACATGACGCGGGACGAGGTAAACGGCGATTACGAACTCGAGACCGGCCACGTGATAGTGCGCCGCTTCGAAGGCATGAACCCGATGCACACCCCGGGCGTATTAGTCAAGAACCACGGCCCGTTCACATGGGGCAAATCGCCGGCCGACGCCGTACACAACGCCGTAGTGCTCGAACAGGTGGCAAAAATGGCCTACATAGCCGAGACTCTAAACCCCTCGCTCACCATGAACCCGCTGCTTGTGGAGAAGCACTATATGCGCAAGCACGGGCCGAACGCTTACTACGGACAAAAGAAATAACCCCCTCTAAACACATAAGATTATGTATAGCAATTACGAAATATGGTGGATTACCGGCGCGCAGCTCCTCTACGGAGGCGACGCCGTAGTGGCAGTCGACGCCCATTCCAAAGAAATGGTCGACGGCCTTAACGCTTCAGGCAACCTTCCCGTGAAAGTGGTGTACAAAGGCACCGCCAACTCCTCGGCTGAAGTGGAAGCCCTGATGAAAGCCGCAAACAACGACCATCGCTGCGCCGGCATCATCACATGGATGCACACATTCTCGCCTGCCAAAATGTGGATCCACGGTCTCAAATTGCTCAATAAGCCCATGCTCCATCTGCACACACAGTACAATGCGGAAATTCCTTGGGACACCATGGACATGGACTTCATGAACCTGAACCAAAGCGCCCACGGCGACCGCGAATTCGGCCATATCTGCGCCCGCATGCGCGTACGCCGCAAAGTAGTCACCGGCTACTGGAAAAACGCCGCCACCCAGGAACGCATTGCCGTGTGGCAGCGCGTGTGTGTGGCATGGGCCGACTCTCAGGACATGCGCATCATACGCTTCGGCGACCAGATGAACAACGTGGCCGTAACCGACGGCGACAAAGTGGAAGCCGAAATCCGTCTCGGCTACCATGTGGACTACATGCCCTTCAGCGAGGTGATGCCTTACTTTGACGCAATAAAAGATGAGGACGTCGACGGACTCGTTGACGAATACTTCCGTCTGTACGCTCACGACATAGGCATCGAAGACCGCGACTCGCAGGAATACCGCAAAGTATGGAACTCCGCAAAAGCCGAGCTTACCCTGCGCGCCGTGCTCAAAGCCACCGGAGCAAAAGCTTTCACAACCAACTTCGACGACCTGGGCGACGTGAACGTAGACGCGACCGGACGCGGATTCGACCAGATTCCCGGCCTCGCCTCACAGCGCCTGATGGCAGAAGGCTACGGCTTCGGAGCCGAAGGCGACTGGAAATCTGCCGCTCTCTACCGCACCCTGTGGGTTATGACTCAAGGCATGGCCGGCGGATGCTCGTTCCTGGAAGACTACACCCTTAATTTCGACGACAAGCAGAGCTCCATCCTTCAGGCACACATGCTTGAAGTGTGCCCGCTCATCGCAGAGGAACGTCCCCGCCTCGAAGTCCACCACCTGGGCATCGGAGTGCGCAAGACTCCGACTGCACGCCTCGTCTTTACTTCCAAACCCGGAGCAGGTGTCACAGCCACCGTAGTCGACATGGGCAACCGCTTCCGCCTTATCGTCAACGACGTGGAATGCATCAAGAGCAAGCCTCTGCCCAAACTTCCTGTGGCTTCGGCTCTTTGGGTACCCATGCCCGATTTCGAGACCGGCGCGACAGCATGGATTCTCGCAGGCGGCACACACCATTCCTGCTTCAGCTACGACATCACCCCGGAATATTGGGAGGATTACGCCGAAATAGCAGGAGTCGAGATGCTGCACATAGACAAAAACACCACCATCGAGGGCTTCAAAAACCAGATTCGCATGGGCGAGGTGTACTATATGCTTAACCGCTCGCTCTACCTGTGATGACAGCCGAAGCAAAGAACACCATCGAGCAGGGACGCGCCGTATTGGGCATAGAGTTCGGCTCCACACGCATAAAAGCCGTCCTTACCGACGAGCGCAACCGTCCGATAGCACAAGGATGCCACGAATGGGAGAACCAGCTCGCCGACGGCTTGTGGACCTACAGCACCGAAGCCATATGGTACGGGCTACAGGACTGCTACGCCAACCTCCGCGCCAACGTGCGAAAGCTCTACGACACCGAGATTGAACAGCTTGCAGCCATCGGCATAAGCGCAATGATGCACGGCTACATGGCTTTCGATTCCGACGCCCGCATCCTTGTCCCGTTCCGCACATGGCGCAACACCAACACCGGAGCCGCTGCCGCAGAACTCTCCGAACTGTTCTGCTACAATATCCCGTTGCGTTGGAGCATCTCACATCTGTATCAGGCGATACTGAACGACGAGCCGCACGTGAAGGACATCGACTTCCTCACCACGCTTGCCGGCTACATACACTGGCAACTCACCGGGCGCCGTGTGCTCGGCGTAGGCGATGCATCGGGCATGCTGCCCGTCGACCCCGCCACGAAAGACTACGATGCGTCGATGATAGAGAAATTCGACAGACTCGTAGAGCCGAAAGGCTACCCGTGGGTTCTGCGTTCCATTCTGCCTGAAGCCATAGTGGCAGGCAAGGATGCAGGAAGGCTCACCGAGGAAGGCGCCCGCCGCATCGACGTGTCCGGCCATCTCAAGGCCGGCGCCCCGCTGTGTCCGCCGGAAGGAGACGCCGGCACTGGCATGGTGGCCACCAATGCCGTGCTGCCCCGCACAGGAAATGTCTCGGCCGGCACATCGTCTTTCTCCATGATAGTGCTTGAAAAGAACCTGTCCAGACCCTATGAGGTGATAGACATGGTGACGACGCCCGACGGCAATCTCGTGGCCATGGTGCACTGCAACAACTGCACTTCCGACCTCAATGCATGGGTTGGCCTGTTCAAGGAGTACCAGCAACTGCTCGGCATACCCGTAGACATGAACGAAGTGTATGGCAAACTCTACGAGAATGCCCTTAAAGGTGCGCCCGACTGCGGCGGACTGCTTGCCTACAACTATTTCTCAGGCGAGCCCATTACCGGCCTTACCGAAGGACGGCCCATGTTCGTGCGCTCGGCTTCGGACAAGTTCACCCTTGCCAACTTCATGCGTGCCAACCTATATGCATCCGTAGCTGTCCTGAAAATAGGCAACGACATCCTCTTCAACGAAGAACACGTGGAAGTGGACCGCATCACAGCCCACGGAGGCCTGTTCAAGACAGCAGGCGTAGGACAGAGCATTCTTGCCGCCGCGCTCAATTCGCCAATATCCGTAATGGAAACTGCCGGCGAAGGCGGAGCATGGGGCATAGCTTTATTGGCATCGTACATGGTGAACAACACCAAAGGCCAGTCGCTCCCGGCATTCCTGAACGATGCCGTGTTTGCCGGGCAGAGCGCAACGGAAATGGCACCCGACCCCGACGCCGTGGCAGGTTTCAACGCCTACATCAAGCGCTACTGCAACGGTCTCGCCGTCGAACGAGCCGCCGTAGACACACTCTGACACTTCTTGGAAATATCATTTCACGAGGCCGCACCACCATGTGCGGCCTCGTTTTTTATCTATCGCAGCCATTCAAAAATACCATTGCACACCGCCGTGGAATCTTCGTGATATTTGTTCCTTTGCACAAATAAAAACCGATACATATGATTACACCTATGACAATATGGCTCTGTGTGGCGGGAGGCGTACTGGGCCTCATAGCACTACGGCTTGTCAACATCGCTGCAAAAAACGGATTTTTCAGGCACCCTATCTTTGATACAGGCACCGAACGCGAAGAAATATGGATTCCGGGCGACCCCCTGCCCCACGAAACCTGCGATGATTATGACGACGATTTCTGACACCGCCGAAGCCGGGCGCTTTCTTTGCGACTACGCGGCATGTCTGCTACGTAGCGGAGCCACCTGCATACGCCTTGAAAAAAACGTCCAGCGGATGGCCGAACGCTGGCATCTGAATGCCGCGCTTACCATCATGCCGCGCAACATACACCTATCTGTCTGCACCCGCGACGGCGGAGAAAGCACCATGTACATGTCGCCTGCCGGACCGTCTGCAATAAGCTACGACATAGTCACACGTCTCAGCCGTCTCAGCTGGGACGTCGCCGACGGCACTGTAGACGTATGTCGCGCGCGCAGCATACTCGCCGAAACGGAGCGCACGCCCGCCGCAGGTAAATGGTGGGTACTCCTTGCTGTGTCATTCGCCAATGCATCGTTCTGCCGCCTTTTCGGAGGCGATTACGCGGCCATGGCCATAGTCTTTTTCGCAACCATGGCAGGATACTACGTGAAACAGACCATGCTTGCCGCGCATGCCGACGCACGCATTGTTTTCGCCGTCTGCGCATTCATTTCATCAGTGCTTGGCGCAACCGGCAGTCTGTTCTCCATTGGCTCTACTCCTGAAATAGCCATAGCCACGAGCGTGCTCTATCTTGTGCCGGGCATTCCCTTCCTTAACGCATTCAGCGACATGCTCGACCGACACTACATCTGTTTCTTCAGCCGTATGACCGATGCCGTCATCCTCACCTGCTGCCTGTCTCTCGGCCTTTGCGCCGGAATGTCACTGATGCGGGCAGGCATGTTTTAGAACTTGGTTCTTAGTAAAAAACCACGTAATGATAGCCGATATTTTACAAGATGCATTCTTTGCCGCGATAGCCGCCATCGGTTTCGCGTCTATAAGCAACCCGCCGCGCAACACATATCTGTATTGTGCCATAATTGCAGCCATAGGCCACTCTCTGCGATTTGTCCTCATGCAGAGTATGCTTGGCCTGCATATAGTGGCAGCCACGGGCATCGCTGCTTTTGCCGTCGGGCTGGCGGCTGTGCTTGTGTCGCCACGGGCTCGCATCCCCGCCGAAACATTCTTGTTTCCGTCGCTGCTGCCGATGATTCCCGGAATATACGCTTACAAGGCGTTCGGCGGCCTTGCCATGTGCCTTCTGCATAAAAACGAAACGGACTTCATGCATTATTTCTACCTTTTTGCCGACAACGGCCTCACTTGCGTGTTTATAATATTGGCAATGGTCGTAGGAGCCACAATGCCTATATTCATGTTCAAACATATCTCGTTCCGTGCCACAAGAAACACGGATGATTTGTAACTTTGCACCAGCAATTATGGAACTACGCCAATTAAAATACTTCGTAAAGGTGGCCGAGACTCTGAACTTCTCGGAAGCCGCCAAGGAACTTTTCATCACACAAAGCACACTGTCGCAACAGATAAAACAGCTTGAAGCCGAGATAAACGCACAACTCCTCCAGCGCAACAGCCACGGGGTGGCACTCACCGAGGCCGGAGCCGAACTCCTCCCCTACGCCAGACGCACAATATGCGATGCCGAAATGTGCCGTCAGCGCATGCTCGACCTTCAGGATCTGCTCACTGGCACACTGAATATCGGCGTCACATACTCTTTCGCGCCGATTCTCACCGAAAGCATATTCACATTCATGAAGCAATACCCCGGAGTGAAACTCAATGTGTTTTACAAACCCATGGCCGAACTCATGGATATGCTGCGCCGCCGCCAAGTAGATTTCGTGCTCGCTTTCAAACCCTCGGAAACCATGGAAGGCATAGAATCGCACGTGCTTTTTCAGAACTATCTTGCAGCGATAGCGAATCCCTCGCATCCTATAGCCGGACTGCCAAAGGTCAGAATCGAGGACGTGGCACGCTACAGCCTCGCTCTGCCGTCGAAAGGGCTACAGGCGCGAAATGCCCTCGACACACTGCTGGAGCGTAATCCGTGCGAGCTGAAAATACGCATTGAGCTCAACGATCCCCATATCCTGCTCGACCTGATACGCCGCAGCACACTCGTCACCGTGCTTGCCGAAGCCTCCATACACAACCAGAACGGAGTCAAAGCCATTCCGCTCGACGTGCCCGGAGGCGAAATGTCAGGCTGTGTGCACATCCTCAAAGACAGCTACCGCAAACGCTCCATGCAGGTGTTCATAACCCTTCTGAGCGAGTCAATGGCCGTTCGAGAACGCGCCAACGCATGGATTTGACGGATAAACGTGTTTTTCGTAACTTTGCGGAAAATTCCGTAATTCACATGACTGAAAACGCATCCCCGACCGGCATCGGGACATGCCGCGGGCTTATGGCTCTTTCGCCTATTTTTGTGTTCGCCGCATTATACCTCGGCACATCTGTCGCAGCCAGAGATTTCTATGCTATGCCGCTGTCGCTTGCCTTCGTGGCAGCCTCGGCATGGGCTGTCGTCATCGGTCGCGGACATGGCAGTTTCGCCGCACGCATCGAGCAGTTCTCGCGAGCGGCCGGGTCAACAAATATCCTGAGCATGATATGGATATTTATCCTTGCAGGCGCATTCGCATCGCTGGCCTCCGGCATAGGAGCGATAGAAGCCACCGTCAACCTGGCGTTGCGCTATCTTCCTTTGGGATTCATGGTGCCCGGCCTGTTCCTTGCCGCATGCTTCATATCGCTATCCATAGGTACATCTGTGGGCACTGTGGTTGCACTTACGCCCTTGGCTGTGGAAATCGCATCGGAAAGCGGAAATGAAGTGGGAATGCTCGTCGCAGCACTGCTCGGAGGCGCTTTTTTCGGCGACAACCTGTCGTTTATTTCCGACACTACCATCGCAGCCACCCGCTCGCAGAACGTGCCGATGAACGCCAAATTCCGCGCCAACCTCGCCATAGTATTGCCGGCCGCCATAGCCACCCTTGCCATATATGTGTTCGTAGGGGCGCACACTTCCGACTACACCCCTTCCACAGAATGCAACTATTGGCTCGTAATTCCATATATAGCCGTACTCGTAATGGCTGCAGCCGGCGTGAACGTCAACATCGTGCTTGTCACGGGTATATTGGCCTCTATTACGATAGGCCTGTCATACAGCATCGCGCCGGGAGCCATGGCGCGAGCCATGGGCAATGGAATCGACGGCATGGGAGGCCTCATCGTGGTGACGCTGCTTGCGGCCGGAATGCTCGGGCTTATAAAAGCCTACGGAGGCATCGACTGGATGCTCGGAGCCATGACACGGCATGTTTCAGGCAGCCGGGGAGCTAAAGCCACGATGCTGCTGCTCGTAGGAGCGGTGAACGCATGCACTGCCAACAACACCGTGGCCATAATCACCGTAGGCTCCATAAGCCGTGGCATCGCGGAACGATTCGGTATTGCACGCGCACGCGCCGCAAGCATTCTCGACACCGGCTCCTGCATCGTTCAGTGCCTTATTCCTTATGGGGCGCAGACTCTGCTTGCCACCGGCATGGCCGGAATCAGTCCTGCCGAGCCGTGGCCGTGGCTCTACTACCCATGGGCGCTGCTCATATGTGTGGTCGCCGCAATTGTACTCCGCCGCAATTAAGAAATTGTTTAATAATAAAAAGAGCCCGCCGGCTCAGAGGAGAGTTGGCGGGCGGAGAAGGTTATCGACTATTCTCAAGCCTTGACTTTTTAATAACGTCAGCAAAATGCCTTCTCTTGCTATTAAAAACATCAGGCAGCAGAAATGGTTCACCGATTAAGTTCTATCTTTTTGTAGCGTGGCACAAGCATTTTCATGATGAACCATGCAGCTATGTAGCTCAATGCACAGATGCAGAACACTATCATATAGCCTGCAGGCTTGCCTGTGAAACCTGCAAATGAGAAATCTGCTCCGCGCGCGGCGGCATAATCGAAAAGTATGCCGCTGCCCTGGTTGATTATATAGCATCCGATGCCACCGGCCATTGTACCGATACCTACGATGGACGCCACGGTGCTTTTAGGAAACATATCGCCTATCGTCGAGTAGAGGTTGGCACTCCAGGCCTGATGGCCGGCACCCGCAAGTCCTATTATAACCGCCGGCCACCATGCGGAATACATCCCCAACGGCTGCGCAAACAGCGCAAGCACCGGAAGAAATGCAAACAGCAGCATTGCACGCATACGGCCCGCATAAGGATTCATGCCGAGACGCTCAACAAAAATCTTAGGCAGATAGCCGCCGCCTATCGACACTATTGTGACAATAAGATACAATGTAAAAATCAGCGCCTGCCCCATTGGGGTGTAGGAAGCATAGCCATACTGGTCGGAGAAATAGGCAGGAGTCCAGAACAGAAAAAACCACCACACACCGTCGGTCAGGGCTTTGCCTGTGATAAAAGCCCATGTCTGACGGAAAGAGAAACAGCGCCAGAATGGTATTGTGTCGTGCTCCTCCGCTTCTACCTCCCGACTGCTCTCCCCGGCTTCGTCCTGACGTATGTAGGCAAGCTCGGCGGCATTCACATGCCTCGAATCCTCAGGAGCAGAATAGCACCTGAGCCAAAATCCCATCCATACAAAGCCCAGCGCGCCTATTATCACGAAAGCCATCTCCCAGCCCAACAGCCGTGCAAGCAGTGGGATGCAGAGCGGAGCCGCCAACGCTCCCACCGAAGCACCGCTATTGAAAAGCGCAGTGGCAAACGCACGGTCTTTTTTCGGAAAATACAACGCAGTCACTTTGATGGCCGCAGGAAAGTTGCCGGCCTCTCCCAATGCGAGAAGCGCACGGCAGCCGAGAAAAAGCCACACGCTCACAGAAGCCAAGGCCAAAGCCAAGGCGCTTCCGCTCTCTATGGCTGCAAGGGCTTCAAGCGACTCCACACCTTCCACTTTCATCGTCACCCAACCGCAACCGGCATGCATACAGGCCGCAAGCGACCATATGAATATGGCCCACAGATAGCCGCGCCGGGCTCCCATCCAATCTATGAACTTGCCGGCAAAAAGACTCACAGCGGCATAGAACAGAGAGAAGAACCCCGTTATAGTGCCGTAGTCGGAATCGGTCCAATGAAATTCGGGAGCGATGAAGTCTTTCCACGTGAGCGAGAGCACCTGCCGGTCGAGGTAGTTTATTGTAGTTGCAAAAAACAGCAACGTACATATCACCCAGCGCCAATTACTGCTTCTGAGCGACGATGAAGTGGTGGTATTCATGGTATGATGGCGGTTTTCAGAATTTGAAATAGTTTTTGGCATTATTATAGCAGATGTCCTCTACCATCTGACGCAGGCGGCGTTCTTCATAACCCGAGAACGGAATCAGACCAGCCTCCACATCGGCTCCGACGAGGTCGCAAAGAGTGCGTCGGAAATAGTCGTGGCGCGGATATGAAAGGAACGAGCGCGAATCGGTGAGCATACCGACAAAGCGGCTCAGCAAACCGAGCAGCGATAAAGAGTTCATCTGACGCCTCATGCCGTCTATCTGGTCATTGAACCACCATCCCGAGCCGAACTGCATTTTACCGGCGGTGATACCGTCCTGGAAGTTTCCGATCATTGTGGCCATGACCTCATTGGCGCACGGGTTGAGATTATAGAGAATCGTACGCGCAAGCTTGCCGGCACTGTCAAGTCTGTCAAGAAAACGTGCACATGCGCTTGCCGTGGCAAATTCACCTATGGAATCGAAGCCCGTGTCAGGGCCTATGGACTGCATCATGCGGCTGTTATTGTCGCGTATGGTGCCGTAGTGAAACTGCTGCGTCCAGTCCGAGGCTGCGTCCATTTCGCCGAATACAAGCAGCATCTTGCTCTTGAATCTGCGCACATCGTCCTCGGAAAGCGTCTCGCCAGCCATCACTCGGGCGAAAATGCCCACAATATCCGCCTCGTCAAAATCCTCGGCATAAAATTCTTCTATTCCATGGTCGCTGAGGCGGCATCCGTTGCTCTCAAAGAAATCGTGGCGGCGCTGCAGTGCCTCGCATAGACCGGCAAATGTGTCGATTCTGACTCCGGCGGCATCACCGAGTGTACGGACATATGCCGCGAATTGGCCGGGGTTTTCCACCGCCATCGCTTTGTCCGGACGCCATGTAGGCAGCACCTTTATCTCGAACCCGCTTTCGCGTATGGCGCGGTGATGCTCGAGAGTGTCGGCAGGGTCGTCGGTGGTGCACACTGTCTCCACACCATAATGGCGCATGAGTCCGCGTGGAGTCATGCTTTCCTTGTCACGCAACTGGGCGTTGCACTCGTCAAATATCCGGCGCGCACTTTCGGGGTTGAGGGTTTCGTCTATTCCGAAAGCCGTGCGAAGCTCCATATGAGTCCAGTGATAAAGCGGGTTACGGAAAGCGTAAGGCACCGTTTCGGCCCACTTCTCAAATTTTTCCCAGTCGGAGGCATCACCGGTGATGAAACGCTCGTTCACACCATTGGCACGCATGGCGCGCCACTTGTAATGGTCACCGCCAAGCCACAGGGCTGTGATAGATGCAAAACGCCTGTCGGCAGCAATGAGAGCCGGGTCAAGATGGCAATGATAGTCTATTATAGGCTTCGACGCAGCATGCTCGCGATACAACATACGCGAAACAGGCGATTGCAGCAGGAAATCGCTGCCCAAGAAATCACTCATACCACAAACTTTATCACATTGCAAACGCGTTGAATCCGCCATCCACCACGGCAATCGTGCCGGTGACGAACTTTGATGCCTTACTCATAAGATAATGTATCGTACCGCACAACTCATCGGCTTCTCCCATGCGGCCGAAAGGAGTCTGACGAATGACATCCCGGCCGCGTTCGGTATACGTGCCGTCGGGGTTTGTCAGCAAAGAACGGTTCTGCTCCGTGATGAAAAATCCAGGAGCAATTGCGTTGACGCGGATTCCCTCGCCGAACTTTTTGGCACATTCCGTGGCCATATATGCCGTAAAGTTGGAAATGCCTGCCTTCGCGGCCGCATAGCCGCAGACGCGTGTCATGGGACGGAAAGCCGCCATCGAGGAAAAATTGATGATGGCGCCGCTACCCTGCCGGGCCATAGGATGCAGGAACACCTGCGTGGGGATTACCGTACCGGTAAGGTTTAGCGACAGCACTTTTTGGAACTGCTCGGGGTCAAGGTCGAAAAAGGTCTGCTCAGGAGCTATGGTGGCACCCTTCATATTGCCTCCCGCAGCATTCAGCAGAGTGTCGACGCGCCCGTACCGCTTCAATATTTCGTCGCAGTTCTGTTCCACAAGAGCTTGATTCATCACATCGGTCTGCATGAACTCTATACTGCCCTCTGGTTTCTCGGCCATGACTTCCTCCACTATTGCACGGCCCACATCTTCCTTTCGGCCGAGTATTATCACTTTAGCGCCTTCGTGCGCCAGATATTTAGCTATGGCACGCCCGAGCACACCGGTGCCGCCGGTTATCACGGTGACGTTGCCCTTTATGTCAAATAAGTTATTCATTGTTTTTCGGTATTAACAGTTGCCATTATGCCTGCCACCATTCCAAGAGCAAGCATACGCCCGTGGAACGAATATCCGGCATTATATCCCATATCTCCATCGCCGAGCATCAGCGGAGCATGATCCACTCTCATAGGAACCGACGGGTTCTCCCGCTCAAAAATACGGGTCACTTCTATCAGGCGCGGGTCGAGATGCGAAGCTTCCTTGAAATCGCCGCCGGGCATCACGTTGCAAATGCGCAGATGCGCGAAATGGGTGCGCGAAGCATATTTTTTGGCCAGTTCCACCACATCGTTGTGCGCTCCGGCCGACAGGCTTCCGGCACAGAATGTAAGTCCGTTGTGAGAATTGTCGACAGCCGACAGGAACCACTCTATGTCTTCATCGCATGTGACGATACGCGGCAGACCGAGAATTTGAAGCGGAGGATCGTCAGGATGCACGCACATGTTCACGCCCCACTGCTCGCACACGGGCATTATGGCCTCAAGAAAATATTTCATGTTGGCCCGAAGGTCGTCGCGTGTAACACCCTCATAAAGTGCGAGAAGCTCGCGGAATTTTTCGACAGGTTTCAGTTCGTCCTCGGAAATATTGCCGTTTACGAATCCCTGTGTTTTCACTATTATATTATCGACAAGACGCTTGCGTCCGTCTTCATCCATTCCTTCTGCAAGTTTTTCCATACGCTCAAGCGTAGCCTCGTCATAGTCACGCTCAGCATCCTTACGGCATAGTATCCGGCAGTCAAAATAGGCAAATTCGGCTTTGTTGAAATAAAGGTTGCTTGTTCCGTCGGGATTGGGATATTCCAAATCCGTACGGGCCCAATCAAGAACAGGCATGAAATTGTAGCACACGGTCCTGACGCCCGCGCGGCCAAGATTTGCAAGGCTCTCCTTGTAGTTTTCAATAAGACTGTCGCGCTCCGCACCGGCATATTTGATAGCCTCACATACGGGAAGGCTTTCCACCACCGACCACCGCAAGCCGTGATTCTCGATGAAATTTTTCATTTTCATGATTTCATCGTAGGTCCACACCTCTCCGTTCGGAATATGGTGCAGAGCCGTGACTATGCCTTCCACGCCTATCTGACGCAGCATGTCGAGTGTGATTTTGTCATTAGGACCGAACCACCGCCAAGTCTTTTCCATTGCAGTTTTTTTAAGAAAATAAAAGCGGGCTTAAGGACTTCAAGGATTGCAAAGTCCTTAAGCCCGCCGATGGGTTAATCGCTTATGCGTACATGTTCACGATGGCCTCGTAAAGCTC
>ERZ777305.547-NODE-547-length-60691-cov-43.092338_pt1 | contig 60691 bp, 42 predicted proteins | sample MGYA00374965_ERZ777305 | MGnify/ENA primary metagenome ERZ777305 (study PRJEB29328, sample SAMD00013331) | mouse gut metagenome | study: EMG produced TPA metagenomics assembly of the Metagenome analysis of fecal microbiota from mouse which was promoted...
AAAAAAATACTTGTTCGGCTAATTCTTGTCGTTGAACTCGTCTTGACTTATTTAAAATGAGTAAAAATGAGTCGAGAGGAGTTCACTTTCACCTTTTAAAGGTGTATGCTGTAATGTGTGCCTGCAACACAAAAAAAAGAAAGCGGCCTAATATTAAGCCGCCTTCTTTTTTATCGATTCTTTGACTGATTATCAATTGAAGAATGTTTCAAGAGCGTAGTCGATGTTCTCAATAACATAGTTAAGGTCGGAATCATCGGCTTTCATTGCTTTTGCTTTTTCAGTGATGTCTTTGGCGTACTGGAAATATTTTGTTTTGATTTCCTGACGCTGTTCAGGTGTGGCACCTTCGATCTTGTTCCATTTCTGGGTTCCTACTTTGAAGATTTTCTTTGAGGCATTTTTCAGTGTCTCAAAATCCACATCAGGTAGCGATGCTGCCTTTTTGTAGTCTTCTACCGATGCGTCATCATCACCCTTGCGGTCGTTGACATATCCTCTGAGTCCATAGAGAGATGCGTTCTCGGGATTCTGGGATATCAAAGTGTTCACTTCGTTGAGCGCTTTGTCTATCTGGTTGTCAAGTACAAGCGAATTAATGAGGTTGTTGATGAAAAGAGGCTGTGAGATGCCGAATTTCTTATGACCGGCTTCTGCAATCTCCATGATCTCGTTCTTTGCCTGATCAACTTTGGTCGAATCCTGGCTTGCAAGATATTGCCAGCAAGCGATTTCGTAAACATAGTTCTGATAGTTGTCGGAATTGTTGAGACGAGCGTGCTTGAACGCGTTGGCACCAGCCTCAAGGTTGTTTCCGGCGTAAGCTGAGATTCCGGCATTGAAGAATGCTGTGTTCAGAACTGAGTCTGGAGTGGATTTGACCTCTTTTGAAGCGAAAGACTTAGAGGGCATGTTTCCATAAATCATGAAAGCCTCATAGGCTTCAGGATAAAACTTCTTCTCATTGTAGAATGTGCCTCCTGCGTTGAAATAGTCATTGAAGTGACCATTGATTTTGGATGCGATGTCTTTTGAGAATTTCGGTTTGATCTCACCCTTTGCGTTCGGAACGCTGTCGAGCGACAAAGCCTTCAGGAATTCCTGATATCCGTTGAGAAGCTGCTCGCCCATCTCAAGCGGATTCACGCTTGGATCCTTGGGGTTGATCATCTGTTTTTTGAATGAATTGTCGAATGCATCAAATTCGATCTTGCCTGCAACAAAATATGTGCGGGCATCATTCTGAGTTTCCGGGTTTGCTGCCGCTTGCTTTATAAGGTCGCGGGCTTCCGTGATTTTGTCGTTTTTACCCGCAAGCTTGTTTGCCTGGTCAACTACTTGCTTTTGTGCGCTGATTGAGCCTGCAGCTGCAAGGCAAAGCGCGAATGTCAAGATTTTTTTCATAATATGAAGATTGGGTTAATATTCAAATTAAATTTCTGCATCAACTATGTTGTCAGACACATTGTCGCTTTCAGGATGCTCGGTGTTTTCAATATTCTCGTTTCCGTTTTCAGATTCGATTTCCTCTTCAATGTCTTCTTGCGGATCCGAGTCAACTTTGCATACCGATGCGATAGTGTCGCCTCTCTTTCCAAGATCGATAAGTTTCACACCCTGTGTGGCGCGTCCCATTACTCGTATCGAATCCACGGGCAGCCTTAGTGTTATGCCGCTCTGATTGATAATCATCAGATCGTTGTTGTCGTTCACATTCTTGATTGCTACGAGCAGACCTGTTTTCTCTGTGATCGACATAGTCTTGACACCTTTGCCGCCGCGGTTGGTGATTCTGTAATCTTCAAGAGCCGAACGTTTGCCGTAACCGTTTTCGGATACGACCATTACGGATTCTTCCTCTTGCCCGGTCATTGTGATCATGCCGATAATCTCATCGTTCTCGCTGCCGAGGGTCATGCCGCGTACACCTGTAGAAACGCGTCCCATTTCACGGACTTTGCTCTCGTGGAAGCGGATTGCGCGTCCTTCACGGTCGGCAAGAATAATCTCGGCATTGCCGTTGGTGAGCCTTACCTGAATCACATCATCGTCTTCACGTATGATAATCGCTTTCACACCGTCTGTACGAGGACGGGAATATGCCGCCAGTGATGTTTTCTTTATAACACCTTTCTTGGTGGCAAAGATGAGATTGTGGGTAGAATTATATTCAGGATCATTGAGATTTTTTACCCTTATGAATGCATTTACGCGGTCATCCTGATCAATGTTGAGCAGATTCTGGATAGCCCTGCCTTTGGAGTTTTTCGCACCTTCGGGTATTTCATAGACTTTCAGCCAATAACAACGCCCCTTGGCTGTGAAGAACAGCATGTGGTTGTGGTTTGTGGCAGGATATATGTATTCTATGAAATCCGCATCCCTCTTGTCGCTTCCTTTTGCTCCAACGCCGCCTCTATGCTGTGCTCTGAATTCAGAGAGAGGTGTGCGCTTGATATATCCGAGATGAGAGATGGTTATGATCATCTGGTCATCCGGGTAGAAGTCTTCGGCATTGAAGTCTCCTGAAATCATGTTGATGGTTGTGCGACGTTCATCGCCATATTTGTCGCGGATTTCGATGAGCTCATCCTTCATTACCTGACGGCAGACATGGTCGTTGTTCAGGATGTCGTTCAAATGCTGGATGAGTTTCATGACTTCCTCATATTCGTTGCGCAACTTGTCCATCTCGAGACCTGTGAGCTGGCGCAGGCGCATTTCAACTATCGCTCTTGTCTGAATTTCATCAAGTTCAAAACGATCGGCGAGTTTCTGACGGGCATCTTCAGCTGTGGATGACGAACGTATGATCTGGATAACTTCATCGATGTTGTCTACGGCAATCATCAATCCCTTCAGTATGTGTGCTCGTTCTTCCGCTTTCTTGAGTTCAAATCGCGTGCGGCGTATCACGACATCGTGTCTGTGATTGACGAATGCCTCAAGTATCTCTTTAAGGTTGAGAGTCTTGGGACGACCGTTCACAAGAGCCACATTGTTGACGCTGAACGATGTCTGTAACTGTGTGAGTTTGAACAGCTTGTTTAAGACAACTCTCGCGTTGGCATCTTTCTTTATGTCGATTACGATATTGATTTTGCCTCGCGCCGATGTGTCGGAAATGTCAGCTATGCCGTCTATTTTCTTTTCGTCAACGAGTTCCGCTATGCTCTTTACGAGGTCGCCTTTAACGACGCCATAGGGTATTTCCGAGATAATGATGGCATCGTGGTTGCCGTCTGACTCAATTTCGGTTTTCGCACGCAGCACGATTCTTCCGCGACCTGTCTCAAAAGCGTCCCGGACACCCTGAAGCCCGAGTATTTCGCCTCCGGTGGGGAAATCGGGAGCCTTGATGTGCTCCATAAGTCCTTCCACATCGAGGTCGGGATTGTCTATCAGGGCGAGTGAGGCGTTGAGTGCTTCGGTAAGGTTGTGGGGCGGCATGTTTGTAGCCATACCTACGGCGATACCTGACGCTCCGTTTACGAGAAGGTTAGGTATTCGTGTCGGCAATACAGCCGGTTCTGAAAGTGTGTTGTCAAAGTTAGGTACGAAATCAACAGTATCTTTGTCAAGATCCTGAAGCATCTCTTCTCCCATACGTGCGAGTTTCACCTCGGTATATCGCATCGCGGCGGGAGAATCTCCGTCAATTGAACCGAAGTTTCCCTGTCCGAAAACGAGAGGATACCTCAGACTCCATTCCTGGGCGAGTCGAACCATTGTGAGATAAATGGACGAGTCTCCATGCGGATGGTATTTACCCATTACCTCGCCCACAATACGTGCGGACTTCTTGGTGTCGCCGGAGAAATAATTTCCGAGTTCGTTCATGCCGAAAAGCACGCGACGGTGAACCGGCTTGAAGCCGTCTCTGACATCGGGCAACGCCCTGGATACAATGACTGACATCGAATAATCGATGTAAGCGCTTTTCATTTCCGATTCAATATTAATCGGGATAATTTTGTCGTCTCCTTGCATTTTATTAATATGTAAAAAGCCCCAATCGTGCCTATCATGACCGGTGTTCGGCACTATGCCGACGACCGCCAAAACCTAACTACAAAGTTACAATATTTTCTCCAATTCACAAAATTTTGTCCATGCAATAATTTTGGCACGGGAATTGTTATGTTTATAGTTATAAGTTAGTTTTATATTGATAATAGATGAACAACGATTTTTCCAAGCAATTCAGACCCATACTTGAAATCGGGTATGAGGAGGCACAGCGTTTCGAGTCTCCCTATATTTCATGTGAGCATCTTGTGCTCGGTTCGATTAAGAACAAGGAGGGTTATGCGTATCGTATTCTGTCTCAGCTTAAGGTTCCTGTTTCGAAAATTGAAGAGGAACTTGTGGAGTATCTGTCTGAGCCACACGCATCTGTGGAGACGACTACTTTGTTTGAGCAGCAGTATAAGATAAGCCTTGCGGCTATACGCCAGTTGCAGCTCGCGATGTCAGAGGCGAGGAAAATGAATTCCAAAGTAATAGGCAGCGAGCATATACTTCTTGCATTAATCCACGATAAAAGAGCAATGGACAGTGAAATTTTAAAACAGATAAAAGAGGAGTATCTTAATTTTGACATATCTATTCAGGCGATAGGCGGCTTTGATATGCCTCCGCAGATGGGGGGAGTGTTCCCGCCGGAAGATGAAGATGACAGCGGTTTCCCGGGGATGTCTTCAGGCAATCAGGGAAAGGAGTCGGCACGTGCGTCCGAACGTCCTGGAAAAGATAAGGTCAAAAGTGACACTCCTGCCCTTGACAAATTCGGTTATGATATGACAAAGGCGGCTTCCGAGGGACGTCTTGATCCGATAGTGGGGCGTGAGACGGAGATAGAGCGTCTTGCGCAGATTCTTTCCCGTCGTAAAAAAAACAATCCCGTTCTGATAGGAGAGCCGGGAGTGGGAAAGTCTGCCATTGTAGAAGGACTTGCGCTGCGAATAATACAAAGAAAGGTTTCGAGGGTATTGTTTGACAAGCGGGTCATCGGACTTGATCTTGCAGGGATGGTTGCCGGGACAAAATACCGTGGTCAGTTTGAAGAGAGAATCAAGGCGGTTCTTGACGAACTTACAAAGAATCCCGACATAATACTTTTTATAGACGAGATTCACACGATTGTCGGTGCGGGAAGCGCACCCGGAACCATGGATGCCGCGAATATTCTCAAACCGGCACTTGCCCGTGGTGAGATTCAGTGCATAGGCGCGACAACCCTTGATGAATACCGTCAGAATATAGAGAAAGACGGCGCGCTTGAACGGCGGTTCCAGAAAGTAATAGTAGAGCCGACTTCTCCGGAAGAGACACTTGAGATTCTCAAGCAAGTGAAGGAGAAATATGAGGCGCACCATAATGTGAACTACACGCCCGATGCGCTGGAGGCATGCGTAAGTCTTACCGAGCGGTATGTTAGCGACAGAAATTTCCCGGATAAGGCGCTTGACGCTCTCGATGAGGCGGGCAGCCGCGTTCACATCACCAATATAGTAGTGCCGGAAGAAATTGAAAGGCTCGAAAGAGAAGTCGATGCGCTGACACAGGATAAGCTGAACGCCGCGAAGTCTCAGGATTATGAACTTGCCGCATCGTTGCGCGATCAGGTGGTAAACAAGAAGAATGAACTTGATTCAGCCAAAAAGGAATGGGAGAAGTCTCTCGACAGCGACCGCCAGGAAGTTGATGGGGAGAAAGTAGCTGAAGTGGTGGCAATGATGACAGGTGTGCCGACACAGCGCATCGCGCAGACTGAGGGCAGTAGGCTTATAAATATGGGCAACAGTCTCAAGGGTGCAGTCGTGGGTCAGGATGATGCCATAAAGAAAGTTGTCAAGGCGATACAACGAAACCGAATCGGACTCAAGGATCCTGACAAACCGATTGGAGTGTTCATGTTCCTCGGACCGACTGGTGTCGGAAAGACGCATCTTGCCAAAAAGCTTGCTGAATATCTCTTCGATTCCACAGACTCATTGATCCGTATGGATATGAGTGAGTTTATGGAGAAATTTACGGTGTCCCGCCTTGTGGGAGCACCTCCCGGATATGTGGGATATGAGGAGGGAGGACAGCTTACCGAGAAAGTAAGGAGACGTCCGTATTCCGTAGTGCTTCTTGATGAGATTGAAAAAGCCCATCCGGATGTGTTCAACCTTTTGCTTCAAGTGATGGACGAAGGTCGTCTCACCGATTCGCTCGGGCGTAAGATTGATTTCAAGAACACCATTATCATAATGACCAGCAACGTAGGCTCCCGTCAGCTTAAGGATTTCGGAGGAGGTGTCGGTTTCAATACGGAAGTGGTGACAAAAGATCAGGCGCACAGTGTGATATCGAAAGCGCTCAACAAGGCGTTCAGTCCTGAGTTTCTTAATCGTGTCGATGATATAGTGATGTTTGACCAGTTGTCGAAGGAGTCCATATCCGAAATCATAGACATAGAGCTTAAGGATTTTTACAAACGTATTGAGAAATTAGGCTTTAAGCTTACACTTGCCGATGAGGCAAAGACATTCATTGCAGATAAGGGATATGACAGGAATTTTGGAGCGCGTCCTCTAAAACGTGCCATACAGAAATATCTTGAAGACGAACTTGCAGAGCTGATGCTTACTCTCAATGCGGATGGTAAATTCGGTGGCACAATAGAAGTGACCCATAATGAGGGAGATGACAAACTTACCATCAAATACGAGGATATAGTGTGACACGATAGATAATTAAAGAAACAGATAAAGGCAATGGGGTGCTGTTTAAAACAGCACCCCATTGCCTTTATCTGTTTCTTTTATCCGAGGTCAGAATAAAACTGCGATGCGGTAGGTCAGGAATGCAAACACCCATGCAAGACCGGTGTTATAAATCACTGAGAACAACGCATATTTCCATGAGCCTGTTTCTCTTGCTATCGCTGTAAGTGTCGCTATGCATGGAAAATAAAGAAGGACAAAGACCATGAATGCGAGTGCGGATGCAGGAGTGAACGGAGTTTTGCCAGTTAATCTGGAGGGAGACTGTAATCTTTCAGTGAGCAGTTCCGCATCATCATCTCCCACATACAGCACCCCGAGAGTCGAAACCACCACTTCTTTAGCGGCAGAACCGGCAATAAGAGAAACACAGGATTTCCAGCCAAGCTCCATAGGACGTACAACCGGTTCTACGAACTGTCCGATTTTCCCAAGAATAGAATTGCTTTGCTGGTATTCTGTAAGCATGGATTTTTCTATCTGACTTTGAGACATGCCTTCGGTCTGATCCGCCGGCATTTCCGCCAATGTCGCAGCAACGTATTCTTTAGGTAAATCTTCTGTCTCGTAATGAGGGAAATATGATAATGCCCAGATTATGATAGAGGCGACAAGAATGAGTCCTCCCATTTTTCTGAGATATTGCTCGGCTTTTGACCACATGTTGCGTATTGTTGCCTTCATGGTCGGCATCCGGTATGGAGGAAGTTCCATTACAAAAGGAGTCTCATCTGCCTTGAACCAGAATTTACGCATGAGCTTGGCTGTAAGCACGGCTATGGCGATTCCAAGTGTGTAAAGTGATACAAATACCCATGCCCCGTAATCAGGAAAGAAAGCTCCTACCAGAAGCACATATATAGGTATTCTTGCCGAACAACTGATAAACGGATTTATAAGTATTGTTATGAGTCTGCTTGATTTGCTTTCTATTATTCTGGTTGACATTATTGCCGGCACGTTACAGCCGAAGCCCATAACGAGAGGAATGAATGATTTGCCGTGCAGTCCCATTCGGTGCATTAGCTTGTCCATTATGAAAGCTACCCTCGCCATGTAACCGGAATCTTCCATGAATGATATGAATGCATAGAGAATCAGGATGTTCGGAAGGAAGACAATGACACCTCCGACACCACCTATGATTCCATCAAGCAGCAGATCCTTGAAGGGACCGTCTGCCATTGTTTTCGATACCAACCCTGAAATCCATGCCACAAGCCTTTCAATCCATTCCATAGGATATGATCCAATCTGAAAAGTTGCCCAGAACATGAGCCACATGACTATCAGGAACAAAGGGAATCCGAAAAGTTTATTCGTTACGAAGGCATCAATGATTTTTGTGGATTTTTCTTCTTTTGCCACAGAACCTTCCATGTTCTCTTTTAACGCGCCCTGGATAAATCCGTATTTTTCCGCAGCAATCGCCGAAGAGACATCTTCATGCAGTTCTTTATGGATTCGTTCGTTTTCGTCATCACGAATCTGTTTCCAGATTTCATAATTCGGGTTGTGTTTGAGAATATCTTCTATTTCGGGATCTTTTTCAAGAAACTTTATGGCGAGAAACCTCGGTGAGAACTGATGTGCTACAGACAGGTCGTTTTTAAATTCATCTTTGAGTTTATTGACCGCAGACTCGATCTCCGGATTCATTTTGACATGTATGTGGCGTGTATCAGGATTTTTCATTTCATACACTTCAATTACAGTGTCAAGGAGATTGTCAACGCCATAGCCTGTTGCCGCGATTGTGGGCACAACCGGTACGCCGAGCATTTTGCCGAGGTTTGAATAATCGAGGCTTACGCCGCTCCTTTTCAGTTCGTCAAACATGTTAAGGTCGATTACCATTGAACGGTTCATGTCGATGAGTTCGGTTGTAAGATAAAGGTTGCGCTCGAGATTTGATGCGACAACCACGTTGATAATTACATCAGGTGTCTCTTCTCGCAAATACCGCATCACATAAAGTTCTTCCGGAGAATAGGCTGAAAGGGAATAGGTTCCGGGAAGATCCACGATATTCATCCGGTATCCTTTATGTTTCAGCGTTCCGGCTTTGGCACCTACGGTCACGCCTGCATAATTTCCAACGTGCTCATGTGCGCCCGACACTCTGTTGAACAGAGATGTCTTGCCACAGTTCGGGTTGCCAATAAGAGCGACGTTTATGATTTTATCCTTGCGTAGCTCTCTGGATGCTTCCTTGTCGTGTTCTTCTGTCAGTGCGTCTGCTGAAACGTGGGATGCCTCCCAGTTTTCAAGCAGGTCTACTTCTATGAGGTCTGCCTCCGCCCTGCGGAGAGATACCTCATAATCCATGAGTGCATATTTGACAGGATCATGGAGTGGAGCATTCAACACCACTCTTACTTCACGGCATCTGACGAATCCCATTTCCATCACCCGCTTCCTGAATGCGCCGTGACCTAATATTTTAGTTATGACTCCGGTTTCTCCCGGTTTTAATTCCGATAATCTCATTTCGAATGCAAAATTAACGTTTAATCGTTAAAAACAGTCATATGGTAGTGTATATTTTGTAAAAATACCTACTTTTAAGTACTGACCGTATCCGTTTATAATGGACTCCAGGACCTTGTTAAAACCTGAAAATGCCGCATCGGGTTTGTTCCGGTGCGGCATTTTGTTTAGGAAAGAATAATATCTCGGTTTATTTATCGGTTGCAGGTTGTTTCAGATATTTGTCGAGGAAGCGGAAGAATGTGCGTTGCCAAAGAATAGCATTCTGAGGTTTGAGCACCCAGTGATTTTCATCAGGGAAAACGAGCATTTCCGCTTCAAGACCATGCATCTTGGCGGCGTTGAATGCCTGCATGCCTTGAGATGCGAGAATCCGGTAGTCAAGTTCGCCTACAGTGATAAGCATCGGTGCCGTCCAGTTGTTTACGAAACGATGTGGTGAATTTGCATATGTACGCTGGGCTGTAGCGTTGTCTTTATCCCAGAAGGGACCACCGAGGTCGAAATCCGCGAACCACATTTCTTCTGTTTCAAGATACTGTGCTTCAACGTTGAATATTCCGGCATGAGCCACAAGTGCTGCATAACGTCCGTCGTTATGTCCGGCGAGCCAATAAACAGAGAAACCGCCATAGCTTGCACCGATAGCGCCGACATGATCTGCGTCTACATAAGGACGAGATTTGATGTAATCGGTCGCGGTATAGTAGTCCTGCATGTTCTGACCGCCGTAATCACCGGAGATCTGACGGTTCCATGCAGTTCCGAATCCCGGAACTCCGTGGCGGTTGGGTGCGATTATGACGTATCCGTGCGCTGCCATTATCATGAAGTTCCAGCGATAGCTCCAGAACTGACTTACAGCCTGCTGTGGTCCGCCCTGACAATAAAGGATAGCCGGGTATTTCTTGTTCGGGTCAAAATCGGGAGGAAGAATTTCCCAGCAAGTCATCTGTCCGCCGTCGGTCGTAGGAACAGTAACTTTCTTTACGTCTCCGAGTTTGAGCTGCCCGAGTAATTCCTTGTTTACGGATGTAAGCTGTTTTGCTTCGTTATCACCTTTCTTGACAAGGAAAATTTCGTTGGGTTCTCTCATTGAATGTCTCATAGCCACTGCGGCGTTGTCAGCTACGGGAGATACTCCGACATAATCGTATTGTCCGTTTGCGACAGTGTCTATGGCGCAAGTCTTTACATCAATGGTGAATACGGGAGAAACACCCTGATAGTATCCTGTGAACCAGATTGAGGCTCCGTCTTTTGCCCAGGCTATCTGTTCGGGCCAGTAATCCCAGTTCTCGGTCAGATCTCGTGTCTCACGGCTTTTGATATCCATCACCATAAGGCGTTTTTTATCACTCTCATATTTTGCGGTTGGCATCGATAGCCATGCGAGAGTGTTGCCGTCGGGTGAGAATGCCGGGTCTGTGTCATATCCCGGGAAGCCTTCGCCTGTGAGCTGTTCTGTCTTCCCTGATTCTATGTCATACAGATAAATGTTTGAATCTGTGGAGAAGACATATTCGGAACCTTTGTATTTGCGGCTCACATATACAAGTTTCGAACCATCCGGACTCCATGCGAAAGATTCCGCGCCACCGAACGGGCGCATCGGGCATTCAAAAGGTTCGTCAGCCATTATGTCTTTTGCGTTTTTAACCTCACCGTCAAAATCGGCAACAAACGGATGAGGGATCTTTGTCACCCATTCGTCCCAATGTTTGTAGCCGAGGTCATCGATTACCCGACCGGTCGTCTTTGGGAGATCTTTGAAAAGTTCTTCATCGTTTTTGTTGAAATCATCTATTGCAGAAGCGAACACAACGCGTTTGCCATCAGGGCTAATCCTGAAGCACTCTATGCCGTTCTTTTCATCAGACAGGCGTTTCTCCCCAGATCCGTCTGCATTGATGCTGAAGATCTGAGTTGTCTCGGTTTCTTTGTCATAACGGAGGAATGCTATCTTTTTCCCGTTCTCAATCCATTGCAGATTACCCTCTGATGCGGATGTCTTGGTCAGACGTTTCATATCTTTCCCGTCAGCATCCATGATGTAGATTTCGGAGTTCCCCTTGTTGAGCTGTATGTCTTCATAAGTCAGAGTGAAGATAATTTTAGTTCCGTCGGGAGAAGGTGTCGCCTCTGAGATGCGTCCAAAAGCTTCAAGAACTTCCGGTGTCATCATGCCGTCGGTTATTGTAACTTCCGGCTTTTCGATTACAGTCTCGTCTGTGTTCTGCTTGTTGCAGGCGCCGAGAACCGATAATGCCACGATTGCACTCATCGTAATCTTGAATTTAATCATAATCTTAATATTTGGAATTATTGTTGTTTGACTTTTTTCTGCTGTAATCATGTCTCTTGTTGACGGCATCCGTCATTTTCTTACGGGAGCAAGGAGCTTTGGAAGCGGTTTGCCGGTAATGGGGATACAAAGTCTCGATAAGGTCAGGACGATGCATTTTTTTCAGAGATTCTGTAATCTGTTTTCTTGATTCCGGTTTATACCAGAAGAAAAACTGTCGCTGAGCGAGTTTCTCTCGCTCGGTTCTTGCCGTGAACACTCTTTCCCCCGTGTAGGGATGGTAACCCGAATAATATATTTCTGTAGCCACAGTCATCGGGGTAGGAGTGAAATCCTGCACTTGTTCGAGGTGAAAATCCAGTTCCTTGGTAATGCATGCGAGCTCAGCCATATCCTCCTCACGACATCCCGGATGTGATGATATGAAATACGGTATAAGCTGTTGCCTCAGACCATTCCTGCGGTTTGTTTCATCGAAAATTCTTTTGAATCTTCTGAAAAGATCGAAAGAAGGTTTGCGCATAACGTCAAGCACAGAGGAGGAGGTGTGCTCAGGTGCCACCTTGAGTCGCCCGCTGACATGGTCTGTTATCAGTTCCTTCAGGTAGCAACGGTTTGCCGCAGCAGTTTTGTCACTCTTTGCCGCAGCCATTGCGAGGTCATATCTGACACCGCTTCCGATAAACGACTTTTTGACCTCCGGCAATGAATCTACTGCATGGTAAATGTCAAGGAGAGGGGAGTGGTCGTTGTTGAGGTTGGGGCATGGCTTGGGATGAAGACATGATGGTCTGGCGCATTTCTGACATATTTTTTTGTCGGATCCTCCCATTGCGTACATATTTGCCGATGGTCCGCCAAGATCAGAAATATATCCTTTGAAATCAGGCATGGAGCATACCTGTCCCACCTCTTTGAGTATGGATTCCTTTGACCTTGAAGCTATGAATTTGCCTTGATGGGCGGATATGGTGCAGAACGCGCATCCACCGAAGCATCCTCTGTGCATATTGACGGAATGCCGTATCATATCGTATGCTGGAATATGTTTTCCGCGGTATCGGGGATGCGGCATTCTTGTGTAAGGCAAATCAAAAGACGCATCTATCTCGTCGGATGTCATAGGCGGATACATCGGATTTATGCGAATCATGCGGTTACCGGTCTTCTGCCATATGGTTTTTCCCTCATATCTGTTGGATTCTTCTTCAACATGCCTGAAATTCAATGCCTGTGATTTTTTATTTTTCAGGCACTCTTCATAGCTGTGTAAGACAATGTCGGCCTCACCCGGTTTTTCATCTGAAAAGAAAACAGTCTGAGGAATGTCAGAGATGCTGTTTATCTCTTCTCCGTTCGCGATTCTTTTGGCAATTTCCAATATCGGGCGTTCTCCCATGCCGTATATTATCATGTCCGCTTTGCAGTCGGCAAGAATGGACGGACGCAGTTTGTCAAGCCAGTAGTCATAATGAGACACTCTTCGTAAAGATGCCTCTATGCCGCCGGCTATTACCGGCACGTCCGGATAAAGTTCCTTAAGGATGTCGGAATAGACTATGGTCGGGTAATCCGGACGCATACCGTGTCTCCCGCCGGGTGTGTAGGCATCGTCATGTCTGAGGCGTCTGTTCGCGGTGTAGTGGTTTACCATGGAATCCATAGCACCTGCTGAAACTCCGAAAAAAAGGCGCGGCTTGCCAAGTTTTCTGAAGTCTCTGAGGTCATCTCTCCAGTTTGGCTGGGGAACTATCGCGACTTTATATCCGGCTTTCTGTAGTACACGCCCGATCACAGCCGCACCAAAAGACGGATGGTCTACATATGCGTCACCCGAAAACAAAATGATATCTACCTGATCCCATCCAAGATCATTTATCTCATCCCTGGAGGTGGGAAGGTATTTGTTTCTTGGCGGCAAAAGCAGGTTGTTTGCCGAATCCTTATGATTTATGATTTTTTTATTATTTGCAGTCATCTGAAAGTCCTTTAATTATTGCCGGAATTGATGGAATCCAAGCGGTCTTTCAATTTCAGCATCTCATCGCGCAACTGTGCCGCCTCTATGAAGTCTGTACGTTTCGCGGCTGCGACCATCCGTGCGTTGAGTTTCTCAATCTGCACACTCAACTCATCGGGTGCCATATATCCGATTACAGGATCAGCAGCAACATCTACACGATGTTCTTCTTCATAATAGGGTCTTGGACTGACCTTCGCCTTGTTGTCTTTGTTTGAAACAGAAGTTTTCGGCGTTTTGCGTCCGCTGTCATTTCTCTTTTCAGAAGATTCATATATCTCAATGAGGTCGTTGCCGGATTTCTTGACAATCGGCGTGGGGGTTATGCCATGTTCCTCATTATATTGCATCTGTTTCTTGCGTCTGCGGTATGTCTCGTCTATGGTGCGTTGCATGCTGTCGGTTATTTTGTCGGCATACATTATCACTTTGCCGTGAACATTTCTGGCGGCGCGACCCGCAGTCTGAGTCAGCGACCTGTGGTTGCGCAGAAAGCCTTCCTTGTCGGCATCAAGAATCGCGACGAGACTCACCTGCGGAAGGTCAAGACCCTCACGGAGAAGATTGACACCAATCAGTACATCGTAGACACCCTGTCTCAGATCCTCGAGAATCCGTATTCTTTCAAGAGTATCCACATCACTATGTATATACGCGCTGCTTACACCCCACTTGATAAGGTGGTCATTGAGCTCTTCAGCCATGCGTTTGGTCAGCGTAGTGACCAGCGTGCGTTCTCCGGCTTCTATGCGCAGGCGTATCTGCTCCATAAGATCATCAATCTGGTTCATTGTAGGACGAATCTCAATTTCCGGGTCCAGCAGCCCTGTAGGTCTGATCACCTGTTCTGTGAAAATTCCTTCGGTCTGTTGAAGCTCATAGTCACCGGGAGTAGCGCTGACATATATTGCCTGATTGGTGAGTCTTTCAAACTCATCAAATTTCAAAGGGCGGTTGTCGATCGCAGCCGGCAGCCGGAAACCGTATTCAACCAGATTCATCTTTCGTGACAGATCTCCTCCATTCATGCCGCGGATCTGCGGAAGGGTGACGTGGCTTTCATCAATAATTGTAAGGTAATCTTTGGGAAAATAGTCCAGAAGACAGAACGGACGCATGCCGGGTTCTCGCCCGTCGAAATATCTTGAATAGTTCTCGATACCGCTGCAGTGTCCGAGCTCTTTTATCATCTCAAGATCATAAGTGACGCGTTCACGAAGTCTTTCCGCCTCAAGAAGTTTCCCTTCATTGCGGAAAAATTCGCATTGTGCTCCGAGGTCAACGGCAATCCTGTCAATAGCCCGTGCCGTGTTTTCTTTCGATGATACGAATATGTTTGCCGGATAAATATTGAATCCGTCGAGATCTGTCAATACTGTTCCCGATTCAGGGTCTACAGTCTGTATGCTTTCTATCTCGTCGCCCCAGAAAATCACTCTTAATTGAATATCCTCGAACGAGAGAAGGATGTCTACTGTATCGCCTTTAACCCTGAATTGTCCGCTCCTTAGTTCGATCTCCGTTCGGCTATAGAGTGAATCCACCAGCTTGCGGAGAAACGCATTGCGTGATATACGGTCGCCACGGCTTATACGAACCACTGTCTGTGCGAAATCCTGGGGATTTCCCATACCGTATATGCAGCTGACACTTGATACGACCACCACATCGCGTCTTCCTGAAAGCAGCGCTGCCACAGTGGAGAGCCTGAGTTTCTCGATCTGGTCGTTGATCATCAGATCCTTTTCGATATATTTGTCAGAAGAGGGTATATAGGCTTCTGGCTGATAGTAGTCGTAGTAACTGACGAAATATTGAACTGAATTTTCCGGAAAGAAGTTTTTAAATTCCGAATACAGCTGAGCGGCAAGAGTCTTGTTGTGTGACAATATAAGAGTAGGACGTTTCACCTGTTGTATCACATTTGCCATGGTGAATGTCTTTCCGCTTCCTGTGACTCCAAGGAGGGTCTGATGGCTCATTCCCTGGTTCACACCCTCTGTGAGTTCAGCGATCGCTTCCGGCTGATCGCCCGTAGGTCTGTATTCTGAAGTGAGTTTAAAATCCATAACCGCAAAAATAGTAAAAATGACCAACATGTCAAAAAATTAGTTGTTTGAAAAACTATTAAAACCATACGATATCGTGTTAAAAACGGATAAATTCGTATCAATCGAGTCCATACAGCTTCTTTATAGGCATACACGGTTTGTTAAAATTTGGATAGGTGAATAAAATAGGTTAACTTTGCAGGTGAAAAAGCAGATATCATTTGCATAAACATATAATAAAATGAGAAAAAATGTTGTAGCAGGCAACTGGAAAATGAACACAACGCTCGAAGAGGGTGTTGAGTTGGCAAACCAGATTAACAGCCTTCTTAAGGGTAAAACAGTGAATTGTGATGTTGTTGTATGTGTTCCTTTCACTCATCTTACAAGTGTAAACGCAGTTCTTGAAAGCGAACTTGTAAAGCTTGGTGCAGAGAATTGTTCAGAGCATGAGAAAGGTGCATACACTGGCGAGGTCAGCGCGGCTATGGTTAAATCGACAGGTGCAACTCACGTGATACTCGGCCACAGCGAGCGCCGTCAGTATTTCGGAGAGAACAACGAGCAGCTTCTTGCAAAGACAAAACTCGCTCTTGCAAATGGCCTTACACCTATTTTCTGTGTAGGTGAAGTTCTTGAAGAGAGAGAGAACGGCACATATAACGATGTTGTAAAGGGTCAGGTAGAGGCTCTGTTTGATCTCAGCGCGGAGGATTTCGGAAAAATCATCATAGCTTACGAACCTGTATGGGCTATCGGTACCGGTAAAACCGCAACAGCCGAGCAGGCTCAGGACATGCATGCCCACATCCGCAAGGTAATTGAAGACAAATATGGCAAGGAAGTTGCCGAAGACACTTCAATACTTTATGGCGGCAGCTGTAAACCAGGCAACGCTCCTGAATTGTTTGCGAAACCGGATGTCGACGGAGGTCTTATCGGAGGCGCGGCTCTTGAGGCTGAGTCTTTCCTCGGCATAATCGAGGCTTGCTGAATCGCGTGATACTCACATACGGTTTTTACCGCTAAACTGACTGTAATGGCATCGCTTAATAAATTAATAGCGACATTCCTGATATTTGTTGCAACCGGGGGATACATTCTCCCGGTTGCCGCTCAATCTGAAACGGGTTCAAAAAGTGAGAATCCGGTGAAATCCATCGAACTGGGTTCGCACGGCAATGTCGTTATCTCCATTCCTGATGATATTCTTGATCTGTTGATTTCCGATCAGGACATGGTAAAGAAATCGAATGGTCCTGTCATCAAGCCCGGTATCAACAAAATGACCGGTTATCGAATTCAGGTGTTCAGTGATGGGCGTAGTCAACACTCTCTCGAATCAAGGGCAAAGGCACGCGGAAGTGCGATAGTTTCCCGTTTCCCGAAATACAGAGGGCAGATATATACGTTTTCAAGTGCTCCGAACTGGTATACGCGTGTCGGGAATTTCATAAATTCAGAAGATGCGGCATCAGCACTTGCAGAGTTGAAGAGAGCGTTTCCGCAATTCGCCTCAGAAATGCGTGTCGTAAAGAGTCCGATTGTCATAATCAAATAAAAGAGTTCGTAGAATCAATATAATAATGGGACGTATCGAAAATCATAAAGAAGATCTTGTTAATCAGATTGCAGAGCATTATTCGGCGATTCTTAAGCTTGTGGGCGAGGATCCTGAACGCGAAGGTCTCAGAAAAACACCGGTGAGGGCGGCGAAGGCAATACTTGATATCACTTCGGGCTATCGCAGCGAGCCATTGGCAATAGCGCGTCAGGCGATTTTTGAGCATGCCGGTTCGCAAATGGTTATTGTCAAAGACATAGAGTTCTACAGCATGTGCGAGCATCACATCCTTCCTTTTTTTGGTCGCGTCTCTATAGGTTACATCCCCAAAGGTAGTATGATAGGTCTTTCAAAACTCGCACGCATAGTTGACAGTTTTGCAAGACGCCTTCAGGTGCAGGAACGCCTCACTTCCCAGATCTGCAATCTACTTGACGAGGCAATGCCTACAGATGGAGTCATAGTCTGTTGCACAGGAGAACATCTATGCATGAAGATGCGTGGTGTGGAAAAACAGGATTCCGCCACAACTACTTTCGATTACAGCGGCCGTTTTGCTGAAGAGCCTACACTGCGCGAAGAATTCATGCGTCTCCTCAACTGTTGAAACGTGTCTTTACATTTAAATAATTTTTGTTCAAATCGGTTTGAACTGCACCCCGAACGGTTTTTGGCAACTGATTCCGAGGTGCAGTCAACATTCAGGTCTGTTCTCGATGCATAATGACCGGAACGGGTTTTAAATCCCAGTTGTCTGATTTTTGATCTGGAACCTCACCCTGTATCCTTCGGGGACAAGGGTATATCCCGACGGGTCTTTCAGGGCGTTTTCCCAGATCATGACGTGATTGCCGCTAACCAGAGCGATGTCATACCGGTCATGGTTTTCAATGCTCTGAGACGCATTATATTCATTGGATGTCACGATAATCTCAGATTCTGAAGAGCAGTTCTTGATCTCAAGGCATCTGTAGAGCGATTCTCCTTTCCGTCGATATTCCAGATCGTACCCTTTCGAATCATCTCCGGATTGACCCTCCTTCTGAGCCAGATATTCAGAGTATATCATGCCGATTTCATAATCTGATGATCTAAGAGCCTTCAGCGCCATATCCTCAGCCTTGCAGCCGGAGCGTCTTTTATCTCTGTCAGAAGGCTGTCTGCTGCCGGAGCGGTGTGAAGGGTTGTGATTCCTATCCAAGACATCATCATATGCGACAGTGTCTATTATATCCAAAATGACAGATTCTGGCTCTTCCGAATCACCGGAATTGCTGTTTTCAGGCAGCTCATTGTTGTCATTGTTCCGGGAATGCGTGAAAATATCATCTATCAGGTTGCGGAAATGTTCCTCCTTCCCGTCAAAATAAAGGAGACTTTCATCTTTTACACTGAGATTAAGCTCATGAAAGTCATGCCCCAGCAGATATTCGTCATTGCGGCGCGGAAGTTCTGCGATTGACGTGGAATCTGCATCTGTCTCAAAACCGAACCGGTCTGCGACATATTTCCTGACTATCGCAGTGTAGTCGGGTCGGATCTGATATTCGATTTCCTTGTGCAGAGCCGCTATCCATTCTTCGCTGCAGAATTCATTCCTGAAGTTTATGTAAGTTGCCTGCGCTTCCTCCCCCTTTTCTGAGAGTGAGTGGTGAACATGCCTTAAATAGGGAGACTCGAAGAGACTTCGCGCTTTTTTGAGTTGTTGTTTATGATACAGAGCCAGGCTTTTGAAGTCAGCCAGTTCGAACGGGATATTCAACTTTTCCGCTATATACTCCCTGCGTTGTGTTTTCAGTAATTCTTCATCGAACTCTTCGGATATACCGGCATTTTTGAAAACGTTTCTCCAGAACGACAGCTCGTATTCCGAAACACCTGCAATCTCCAGACAACGCTCCCATACGGATTCATCGTATTCGGTGGAGGCAATATATTCCAGTTCCTTAGGAGATGATTTGATGAGGCGGTGAAAACGGTCCAGATTTTCGGCTCCGCTCAATTTCAGAGCAATTCCGATTGCTTCTACAACTCCGTTGCAGTAATGGGGATCTGCAAGAGCCTCGTTCTCTCCGCTCATCGGAGAGCACAGAGTGGGGATTCCTCCGAAATATTGCAAATCGCCATTTTCCATTTCAATCTTTTCATCTACCGGCAGCCCCTCATCCTTTATACTGTATGCCGCTTTGCTTACAACGCGGATATAAAGCCGATCAAGGATTGCGCAGATATCCCTCAGCTGCCCGTCGGAGTCTCCTCCTTTGCTGCCCGCGTTTTTAGATGCGAAAGCAAGAATATAGGGTTTTAATGTCTGTAATCTGAGGTTGAGGCTCGCGGTCAGTCGTGTGTTGTCCGCCGCATCGTGCAATACTGTCTTTATGTCTTTAAACAATCGGCATCCGAACACTCTCTTAACAATATCCTCACCTTCACGAGAACTCATCTCAAGCACAGGAAGCTGTTTTCTGAGGCTGCGCACACCGATGTTATCGCTATAATAAATCTCTCGGGCGGGAAGAAAATCCAGTTTGCCGTCTTTTCTACATGCCAATATCAGATTGTCCGGCGGCGCGGGTGTCCCTTTTTCGTTCAAGGCGATTTTTATCTTGTGATAGAATGTCCTTAGTCCTGTGGAGTCATGTTCCTTCTTACTCGCCATAGTGCGGGTCTGCAATGCTTTATAGATAGCTTCTGAGGTGGAGTCGGACCATCGTCTCACTGCTCCTAAGGCATACAGCAATCGCTGTGTGGCAGGAGTGTTGTCAAAATCCGGTATGCCATAGGGTTTCATGCCGGGAAGCCATTCGCCATCTTCCACTGCATAAAACTTCAGTTCTGCTGCTGCGGAATATTTACGCAACAGATAAGCCGAATAGCTTAAGTCAACAGTGACCGGTGTCTTGTATGTCTGGTTAAACCAGTGAATTTTCTGCACTCCGCAGACATCCTCATAATATCCCGATACCTTTATGACCGTTAAAAGATCCGGTAGCTTCAACCGCCGCATCACTTCCATATCCGCAATCTCTGCCGTATTTTTTGAAGCGTGCTGTTTGTCCTTCCAGGAACAGTTTTCCTTCACATCGGCAGACAGTCCCAAGGAATCGATATAATCTGAATCATCTCCGTAATGTTCAAGTGTCTTGTTGAAATACAGGTTCACTCCGAGTTTGACAAAGAATTCCTGAATCAAGACCGGACTGCATCCCGGCACCTCCTCAAGGTATTCCGGATATGCCACGCATCTTTCCGGCGGATAGGGGAAAGAGGCAATGCCGATGTTTCTTAACCCGTCAGGGAACCTCGTGTCAGCCATTATCAGCATCGATGCCCTCTGCCATTGCCCCGTTTCCGTCGGCAGCCATGCCTCGTTTTTTTCGCCGACAGTGAAGTCGTCACCTCGTTTTACAAATATCTTGAAAAGCGAGGTCAGAAGCTCCTGCCATTCCTTCACAGGTCTTTGCGCGTCTTTGCTTTTGGGTATCAGAAGATTTGTTATGGAAGAAATATGTGATGAAGAAATTTCTCCTACAATGTCCAGCATATCCGCTATCTGTCGTTGCCATGGCTTGTCTCCGTTAAATGCGATTTTTGCCTTGAGAGCTTCCGCAAGTTCTTGTCCCATATATTCAAAAGTCAGGAATGAAGGGATATCCTCAGCCTTCTGACCTTCGTTGACATATGTTCTTCCCTCTATTATATTCCCGTCGGCATTTTTGAATACATGGCAATCCAGATTGACATTCCTGTCAATCGCATATCTCCGCAGGGCAAGTATAAAGCGTGCCAGAACGGCATAATCCTCTGTTACCTGTGCGAACTGCTCGACCATTCGCCTGATTAATGACGAAAAATCTTCGGAAACAGTGCATTGGATTCCCGCTTCTTCTCTTTTCCTCATGTTTGCAAAAATCGTTCTGCCGTCTTCCCGGCTGCTGACGATTTCATATATGTCATCGTTCAGATACCAGCAACGTTCCTTTATTTCATATCCGTTGCCTGTCAACGGTATGTATGCGCCTTTTTTCGCGTGCAAATGCTTGAAGAGTATGGCTCTGTAGGAATCTTCAAAATATGGAATATCCGGGCGCATCAGTCTGTAAGCATCCCATGTGGAGTTGTCATCGGATGTTTTGAGGTATTCTGCGACATCGGTTATGACATCTGCAAGTTTTTCCATCATCATCACATTGGTGGGATCCTGTATTATCAGTTCCGTGCGGGAGGAGTTGAGTTCAACAGTGGCATGGAGAATGCACGGAAGACCGAAATCCTGATGTGTCGGGAAGAAATTGTAGATTGGATAGGTGTCATGACATTCCCGGTCAAGGCAATAGGCGCATCCCGTCTCATATCGTTTTTCTACGCCGTCGATGGTTTCCTTTCCTTCCAGTCGTTTCATGACCCATCTTTTACCTGCAAGCTCGGATGTCTGGATTCCGTCATGCTCAGACAGTACTGCATTGTGGTAATGCGCCACGGTTTCTCCATCGATCTCAATTCTAATTTGCTTGATATTGTGGAGGAAAAGCAGACATGTCGGGACAAAACTTTTAAGACTTTTCTTGATATGCTCCTGCTGTTCCGGGCTATACTGTAGTCTTATTGAAGTTGACTTGTCGTCAGAAGGTATTTCGCAGATCAAAGGGAGTGCAAGCAATGCCAGAGGGACTTTCCGATGATCATTTTTCGCAAGTTCTTCGTATTTCTTTTTGTCAGCATGGGAGACAGACATCGAATTGTTCCAAAATTCCTCTATTCTTTCCGGATTGAAATCTATCTTGATATTCTCGCTAATGATTGTTATGCGTTCTGCCCAATTCAGCACCGAGCGGAATCCGAGACCTTTGGCACCGATCAGTTCCGATCCTTTCTTCGGACTCACATTGGCATACATTATGGATTTTACCCCTTCTTCAGTAAACGGGATTGTCCCGGCACCGCTGTTGGTGATGGTCAGAAGACGGTTTGATGTATCGAGAGAGATATCGACCTGACAGCTCCCGGCGTCATCGGCATTCTGCAGAAGCTCCAGAATCTCACGTTCCCGGTACTGTTTGACTTCCTGGATTTCCTTATTGTAATCCTGAAGCCAGCGAAGTGCCTCGTTATTTCTGGATTCATGGACATATTCGGATTCCATTTTGTCTACTAATCTTTTTAAAAAATCAATATTCATGGGTAAAAGTAGTTATAGCGGTTGTAAAACTTTCTGTAAAGTTATAGTCCTGTTATGTTACGGACAAAAATTTTTTGGTTCAAACAAGTTCAAACTTTATTTCAGTTCTGATGCCTGGAGAATTCGTATGCCTGAAAATATAATCCGGGCTGCCAAACAGGCAGCCCGGATTGTATTTAAGCTGATTATGATTCAATGAATCAGTTGCAGTGCTTGGTTTGATTTTTCACTCATCAATTGTTTTAAAAACGGTTTACCTGATATTTGTTCCAGCCGTCTTTAAGATACGCGATTGACTGCTCTGCCGCGGCAACGCCTGCGTTGAAGTTGGCTTCAGCTGTCTGCGCACCCATTTTCTTTGGAGTGAAGAAAACGCGAGATGCGAATTTGTGTTCAAATTCTTCTGCTGTATCCGGTTTGATATCTGACACATAACGCAAGTCAGGGCGTTCTTCAAGAGCCTTCATCAATCCAGCCTCGTCAATAACCTCTTTGCGGGCGGTATTTACAAGTACACCGTTCTCAGGCATAAGCATGACGAGGTCATAACCGATGGAGTTGCGTGTCTCGGGAGTTGCCGGAATGTGAAGTGAAACGAAGTCATTGTTTGCAAAAAGCTCCTTGACATCGTGAAGCGGCTTGATTCCGTCCGCCTCCATCACAGCATCGTCAACGAATTTGTCGAGAGCCTCAAGCTTCATTCCGAATCCTTTGGCTATGCGTGCAACGTTACGTCCCACCTGTCCGTAAGCATATATGCCCAAAGATTTGTTTTTCAGTTCAGTACCTGATTTGCCATTATACTGGTTGCGGCACATCATCACTATCATTCCAAAAACGAGTTCGGCGACTGCGTTGGAATTTTGCCCGGGTGTGTTCATAACGCAAATCTTGCGTTCCGATGCCGCATCAAGGTCGATGTTGTCATATCCGGCTCCTGCACGAACTATTACCTTCAGCGCTTTTGCATGGTCAAGAAGCGCGCGGTCTACTTTGTCGCTTCTGACAATCAATGCATCCGCATCAGCGATTGCCTCCACAAAATCCTCTCGGGTTCCCCCCTCGACGAGCTTGAGTTCATTACCGGAAGCATTTACAGTATCCGCTATAGCCTTTACTGCTGCGGGAGCAAAGGGCTTTTCGGTGAAAACCAATATTTTCATAGATAAATTCTGATTAATGTTTAGCTTCGAATTCTTTCATTGCATCTACAAGCACTTTAACACTGTCGAGAGGAAGTGCGTTATAGAGAGAAGCACGGAATCCGCCTACTGAACGGTGTCCCTTTATGCCCACGATTCCTTTCGAAGTCGCAAACTCCATGAAGTCTTTTTCAAGTTCGGCATAATCAGGTTTCATCACGAAGCATACGTTCATGATTGACCTGTCTTCTTCAGCTACTGTGCCTGTGAAGAGTTTGTTACGGTCAATTTCATCATAAAGCAACGTTGCTTTTTCCATATCGAGTTTCTCCATAGCCTTTACTCCGCCCATCTCTTTGTAATAACGCAGAGTCATGAGAGCTGAATAAATCGGAAGAACCGGAGGAGTATTGAACATGGAACCTTTCTTGATATGTGTGCGGTAGTCGAGCATGGTTGGAATCTCTCTGTTTACCTTGCCGAGTATATCTTCCTTCACAATTACTATTGTCACACCGGAAGGTGCGAGATTCTTCTGTGCGCCGGCATATATCAATGAATATTTTGTCGGATCAAATTCACGGGAGAAGATGTCGGATGACATGTCGCACACTACCGGCACTTCCGTGTCAAAATCGTGACGTATTTCTGTTCCGTAAATTGTGTTGTTTGATGTGAAGTGGAAGTAATCCACATCATTGGGGATTGTGAAGTTCTTGGGTATATAGTTGAACTTTGTGTCTTCTGATGATGCGAGAACTTCTACGTCTCCGAAAAGTTTAGCTTCTTTAATGGCGTTTGTAGCCCATGTGCCGGTGTTGATATAAGCGGCTTTCTTGTTAAGAAGGTTGAACGGAACCATGCAGAATTGCAGACTTGCACCGCCACCGAGGAAGAGCACATGATAATTCTCAGGAAGGTGCAGAAGCTCTTTTGTAAGCGCTACCGCCTCATCCATCACAGCCTGAAATTGTTTGCTGCGGTGTGAGATCTCAAGTATTGAGAGTCCCATGTCGGAGAAATCCTGAATAGCCTCGGCTGTCTTTTGAATCGTGTACGGACTGAGGATACTTGGTCCTGCATAAAAATTGTGTTTCTTCATGATCGTTTTAAATGGTTAAAATGAATTTTATTGGCAAATATAGTGCTAAAATCATAATGACAAAAATTTTTGGCAATAAAAAAGAGGACAGATGTTGGAAAACATCTGTCCTCTTATGTTAAAATGTGGATGTGGTTTTGACAAATATGTGATAATTAATAATTTGCCTCTAAATTGATATTTAGCCGACGTTTTCGTTCAAATAAGCGTTGCCTTCGACATTTCATCTGGTCTCTTCGTCCATGTAGGGATTCAGCCTGCTCCATTCCGAGACAGGAGGCATGATTCCGAGAGAAATCACTTCATCCCGCAATGCGCAAAGATGCTGATAGCTCTTTTCAAGTGAGGCGTTTTCTTCAGGAGTGCCGTCGACTTGTCTGAATGATACCCCGTCTTTATTTATGGTTGTCTCCATTGCCATCATAATATGGCTGAATTTCTTGTCGTTGACGTACACGCCTGCCGGCCATTTGAACGAAGGACCACCCATAGCTGCCGCAATCATTTCAATCGAAAGATATGCAGGACTCTGGAAAGAGGATCTGCCACGGAGGTCAATTATATTCTTGCCGCCCTGAATTACGCGGATTTTGAGTTCTTCCCAGTCTTTTTCAGGAATTTCCTTTGATTCTATCAGCTCCTTGAGCGGTTTGCCGTCGACCAGAGTCGTTGATTCGAACACTGCCATTTGTTCACCATGCCCGCCATAAGTTCTTGCATTTGTGATTTTGTCGGGAGAAATGGAGAAATATTTTGCAAGCTCGCTGCGGAGACGTGTGCTGTCAAGAGCTGCAAGGGTTGTCACGCATGATGGCTTGACACCGGAATAGAGAAGGGTTACAAGTCCTGTGATGTCGGCAGGATTGAAAATGACAACGATATGCTTTACATCCGGACAATACTTTCTTACGTTTTTGCCGAAATCCTCAGCAATCTGCGCATTCCCCTTTAGAAGATCCTCTCTTGTCATGCCAGCCTTGCGTGGGGCACCGCCGGAAGAAACTATATATTTAGCTCCGGTAAAAGCAGTCTCGATATCATCTGTATATGTCAGATTCAATCCTTCGAATCCGCAATGCAGTAATTCTTCCGCCACACCTTCAAGACCTTTCGCATAAGGGTCATAAAGACAAATGTTAGGTGTCAGGTGCATCATTATGGCGGTCTGAGCCATGTTTGAGCCGATCATGCCGCCAGCGCCGACGATCAGCAGTTTTTCATCTGTAAGATATTTCATAATAAACTTAATTGGTCTTTTTATTATTATAATGATGCAGCGTAGAAAAAGTTTTGAAAATTTGATTAATTTTGCAATTATAAACCGGAATAGCGCAGTGCTGGTGTGATTCACATTCATCCGGCTGTTCCCAAACAATCAAAAATGGCATCAGCAAAGACCAAATCCGTTTATTTCTGCAGTGATTGCGGATATGAAAGTCCCAAATGGCTCGGGAAATGTCCGGGTTGTGGCGAGTGGAACACTTTTGTGGAAGAAAAAGTGTCTGCCAAACCTGGCAAGTCAGCCAGAAAGGGGCTTGTAAGAAGCAGTACTCCTGTGAGATTGTCAGAGATAGAGGTAAAGGAGGAGATGCGTGTGAAAATGCCGTCATCCGAGCTTAACCGGGTTCTTGGAGGGGGGCTTGTGGCCGGAAGCCTGACTCTCATAGGAGGTGAGCCGGGAATCGGGAAGTCTACATTGCTTCTGCAGAACATTCTCTCGATCCGGAATCGGCGCATATTATATGTTTCCGGTGAGGAAAGTGCCTCTCAGCTAAAACTAAGGGCGGACCGGCTTGGAAAAATATCAGAAGACACATTTATATTGTGTGAAACAAATCTTGACAATATTTTCACTCAGATCGAGAATGTATCGCCATCACTGATAGTGGTTGATTCAATACAGACAATCTGTTCGTCAGAGATTGAGTCGGCGGCGGGAAGTGTGTCGCAGGTTCGGGAATGCGCTGCATCGTTGCTCAGGTATGCCAAAGAGTCTGGTGTTCCGGTCATTCTTGTGGGGCATATCAACAAGGATGGAGCCATAGCCGGACCGAAAGTGCTTGAGCATATTGTTGATACGGTGTTGCAGTTCGAGGGCGACAGACAATATCTTTACAGGATATTGCGGTCGATAAAGAACCGTTTCGGCTCGACAAATGAGATCGGTATCTACGAGATGGCGCAGAAGGGACTGAAAGAAGTTAAGAATCCCTCGGAGATGCTTCTTTCGGAAAACAGAGACGAAGAGATGAGCGGAATCGCCATAGGTGTCACAATGGAGGGCATAAGACCGTTTATGGTAGAAGTGCAGGCGCTCGTGTCTTCCGCCGCTTATGGAACACCTCAGCGTTCTGTAACCGGTTTTGACCAGCGCCGGCTCAATATGCTTCTTGCCGTGCTTGAGAAACGTGCAAAATTCAAATTGTCGCAAAAAGATGTGTTTCTGAATATCGCAGGCGGTCTGAAGGTGGCGGATCCGGCACTCGACATGGCGGTAGTGGCGGCAATCATGAGTTCTAATTTCGACATCTCCATAGAGTGGAAATGGGCATTTGCCGGAGAAGTGGGGCTATCCGGAGAAATCCGCACAGTCACTCGTATAGAGCAGAGGGTTTCCGAGGCTCAGAAGTTGGGATTCGAATCGATACTTATTCCCAAAGGGAATCTCAAGGGAATAAAAGACACATTCAATATCAATATTGTAGAAGTGGGGAAGGTGGAAGAGGTGTTCAAAAATATATTCGGTTAGGCGGATTCTTGTAATTTGCCTGAAATTTATGATTTGAAAAGTAAGATATGGAATCGATAATAGATTATAGAAAAGTAGAGATAGAGAGGGCTGATCGCCTTGTGATGAAGGAGGTGTCTTTCAGCGTGGGCGAGGGAGAATTCTGCTATCTTGTCGGCAAAGTCGGCAGTGGCAAAAGCTCATTGCTTAAAACTATGTATGCCGATGTTGATATCGAACATGGTGAAAAAGCTGAAGTGCTCGGCTTTGACCTGCTTCATCTGAGAAGGAAGCAGATTCCTTATCTGCGTAGACACATAGGAATCGTATTTCAGGATTTTCAGTTGCTTCAGGATCGTTCCGCCAAGGCGAATCTAAGGTTTGTGCTTGAAGCAACGGGCTGGAAATCTAAATCAGAGATTGAAGACCGTATAGAGGAGGTGCTCAAAGCTGTGGGAATGGAAAATAAAAGCTACAAGATGCCTCATGAGCTGAGCGGAGGCGAACAGCAGCGTATAGTAATAGCCAGGGCATTGTTGAACAAGCCGAAACTGATTCTTGCAGACGAACCTACCGGCAACCTTGATCCCCAGACCGGCTATCAGATAGTAAGCCTTCTCCACAAGCTTGCCGACGAAGGACGGACCATAATCATGGCAACGCACAATATGCAGATGGTAGAGGATTTCCCGGCAAGGGTATTGCGTTGCAATGACAAGGAACTCATCGGCTGAACGCGAAAAACATGGTATTTGGCTTCTCTAGGAGAAAAAAAGACGATAAAGTTTTAAATTAGTGAAAATATTATTTAACTTTGCATAATTGATGTACACAGACAGACACTAATGATATTGTCTCCTGTGAGACCATGAAACAACACCGGTTACTAATTGAACCAATCTATATCATAAACAAAAGCTATTTGCAATGGCAGAAAAAAAAGAAACTCTTTTCGACGTGTTCTCGCCGGTCTCCGCTGAAGAGTGGAAGGCTAAGATTACCGCCGACTTGAAGGGTGCGGATTTTGACAAGAAACTTGTCTGGCGCACAAACGAAGGCTTCAATGTTCAGCCTTTTTACAGAAAGGAAGATATTGAGGGTCTTGCAACAATCGGATCACTTCCGGGTGAATTCCCTTATGTCAGAGGAACTCGCGATAATAATGACTGGCTGATTCGTCAGGAAGTTCAGGGTTCGACTGATGAGGAACTGAACGCGCACGCCCGTCATATTCTTGACAGGGGTGCGGAGTCTCTTGGCTTCACATTCCACCATGGAAAGAACGATGCGGATCTCAGTGTCGTTCTCAAAGATATCGACCTCAAGAAAGTGGAGATCAACATCACATGCTGTCCCGGCAAAGCAGTTGCGGTTGCCGAGCAGCTTGTAAAGATTGTGAAAGCAGCAGGTGCTGAGAACGATTTCCGAGGATCAATAGGCTACAATCCTTTCCGCCGTCTTCTCAAGCACGGTCTTCCGTTCCCCAAGGATGCGGCTCAGGAAGGGAAGGCTCTTTATGAGGTTGTCAAAGAGATCAAAGGTCTCCGTTGCTTTGCGGTAGACAGCTTCATGTTTAACAACGCAGGTGCGTTCATCACTCAGGAACTCGGCTATGCACTCGCATGGGGTGCCGAGTGGCTTACATTGATGACAGAAAACGGGCTGACTGCCGATGAAGTGGCATCGCGTGTCAAATTCAACATGGGCATTTCTTCCAACTATTTCATGGAGATTGCCAAATTCCGCGCAGGCCGCATGCTGTGGGCTGAAATTGTTAAGGCTTATGACGCAGCAGAAGAAAACTGCAAAATGTATGTACATGCGGTTACAAGCAAATTCAACCAGACTGTGTATGACTCTCATGTGAATCTTCTTCGTTCCATGACCGAGACAATGAGCGCTGCACTTGCCGGCGTTGATTCTTTGGAAACTCTGCCGTTTGACCAGTGCTACAAGTGTCCGGATGAGTTCAGCGAGAGAATCGCGCGCAATCAGCAGGTACTTCTCCGCGAAGAGTCGCATCTTGACAAGGTTGTGGACCCTGCGGGCGGCTCATATTATATAGAGACTCTTACAGCTTCTGTTGCAGAGCAGGCATGGAAGGTCTTCAATGAAACAGAGGACAACGGCGGTTTCGCCGCTATGCTTGCCAAGGGTGAGATACAGGCTAAAGTAAACGAATCAGGAGTAAAACGTCATCTTGACGTAGCGCGTCGCAAAGAGAATCTTCTCGGCACAAACCAGTATCCTAATTTCAGCGAGAAAGCACTCGACAAAATTCAGGAAGAGGGTTGCTGCAAATGTGGCTGTCATGCAGGCGAGGCTCATGACGGTGCCGTTGAATCACTCAACTTTGACCGCGCTGCGAGCCAGTTCGAGCAACTTCGTCTTGACACTGAGCGTTCCTCTCATCGTCCGAAAGTGTTCATGCTTACAATCGGCAATCTTGCCATGCGTCTTGCTCGTGCCCAGTTCTCTTCCAACTTCTTCGGTTGCGCCGGATATGAGATTATCGACAATATCGGTTTCAACTCTGTCAAGGAGGGTGTGGATGCCGCTATGGAGAAAGGCGCTGATATCGTTGTGCTTTGCTCAAGCGATGACGAATATGCCGAATTTGCTCCTGAAGCATTCAAGGAACTTGACGGTCGCGCGATGTTTGTTGTCGCAGGTGCTCCCGCATGCATGGACGACCTCAAGGCTCAGGGCATAGAGAATTTCATTCACGTGAGAGTAAATGTGCTCGACACGCTTATCGGATTTAACGCTAAACTCCTCAAATAATCATGAGACCGAATTTTAAAGAAATAGATATAACAAAGACCTTTGCCGGAAAAGGTCAGAAGCCTGCGGTCGGTGAAGAATGGATGACTGCGGAGCTCATACCGGTAAAGCCAATATACACCAAAGAGGATCTTGAGGGAATGGAACATCTTGACTTCGTGTCAGGTATTCCTCCGTTCCTGCGTGGTCCTTACAGTGCAATGTATCCATTGCGTCCGTGGACAATCCGTCAGTATGCGGGTTTCTCTACGGCTGCCGAGTCAAACGCATTCTATCGCCGCAACCTTGCATCCGGGCAGAAAGGTCTGTCAGTTGCATTTGACCTTCCTACCCACAGGGGTTATGACGCCGATCATGAGCGCGTTGTAGGAGATGTCGGAAAAGCAGGTGTGTCAATCTGTTCGCTTGAGGATATGAAAGTTCTGTTTGATGGTATTCCATTGAACAAGATGTCTGTCTCAATGACCATGAACGGCGCTGTACTTCCTGTTCTTGCCTTCTATATCAATGCCGGTCTTGAACAGGGTGCGAAACTTGACGAGATGGCTGGTACGATCCAGAATGACATTCTCAAGGAATTCATGGTGCGTAATACATACATCTATCCGCCGGCATTCTCTATGAAGATTATCGCAGACATCTTCGAGTACACATCTAAGAATATGCCCAAGTTCAACTCAATCTCCATTTCCGGCTATCATATGCAGGAAGCTGGAGCTACAGCAGATATTGAGCTGGCATATACTCTTGCAGATGGTCTTGAGTATCTTCGTGCAGGTGTGAACGCCGGTATGGATATCGACTCTTTCGCTCCGCGTCTGTCTTTCTTCTGGGGAATCTCGATGAACTATTTCATGGAAATCGCCAAAATGCGTGCGGCACGTATGCTTTGGGCGAAGATTGTAAAGCAGTTCAATCCAAAGAATCCGAAGTCTCTCGCCTTGCGTACTCACAGTCAGACATCAGGCTGGTCTCTGACAGAGCAGGATCCGTTCAACAACGTTGGCCGCACATGTGTGGAGGCTATGGGAGCCGTTCTCGGACATACCCAGTCTTTGCATACAAACGCGCTTGACGAGGCTATCGCGTTGCCTACCGACTTCTCGGCACGAATCGCCCGTAACACGCAGATTTACATTCAGGACGAGACATATGTCACCAAACAGATTGACCCGTGGGGAGGCAGCTATTATGTAGAGTCTCTTACCAACGAAATCGCTCATCGTGCTTGGGAACATATTCAGGAAATCGAGAAACTCGGCGGTATGGCGAAGGCTATCGAAACCGGACTTCCTAAACTTAAGATCGAGGAAGCTGCCGCCCGTACACAGGCGCGAATCGACAAAGGCACACAGACAATTGTCGGAATCAATAAATTCCGTCTTGACCATGAGGATCCCATTGATATCCTTGAGGTAGACAATACAGAGGTTCGCAAGGAGCAGTGTGCCCGTCTTGAAGAGCTTAAGAAAGATCGCGATGAGGCTGCCGTTCAGGAGGCGCTTGCCAAGATTACAGAGGCTGTCAAGGATCCCTCCAAAGGCAATCTTCTTGATCTCGCAGTCAAGGCTGCCGGTCTTCGTGCCTCACTCGGTGAGATTTCGGATGCATGCGAAGCGGTCGTAGGTCGTTATAAAGCAGTAATCAAAACTATTTCAGGCGTGTATTCTAATGAAGAGAAGGGTGATCCCGAGTTCGAGGAAGCCCGTAAGGCTGTAGCTGATTTTGCAGCGCGTGAAGGACGTCAGCCCCGTATCATGATTGCGAAAATGGGTCAGGACGGGCATGACCGTGGTGCCAAGGTTGTCGCTACTGGTTATGCAGACTGTGGTTTCGACGTTGACATGGGTCCGTTGTTCCAGACTCCGGCAGAGGCGGCGCGTCAGGCTGTAGAGAATGATGTTCATGTGCTTGGCGTATCATCTCTTGCTGCAGGTCACAAGACTCTTGTTCCCCAGGTTATCGAGGAGCTTAAGAAACTTGGTCGTGAGGATATCATGGTGACAGCGGGAGGTGTGATACCTGCTCAGGATTATGATTTCCTTTACAAGGCAGGTGTGGCTGCAATCTTCGGTCCCGGCACTCGTATCCCCAAAAGTGCTATTGAAATGATTCGTCTTCTTAATGAAGACCGTGCTGAATAAGATAACAGTTTTCTGAATAAGGGGAGCGACGGCTGTATTGCCGCCGCTCCCTCTATAGATTTACCCTGAGATGCCATTTCGCACAAATTAATAATGATTAAGGAACAGATAGGACTCATATGAGTGATTATATGAAGGATAACGTATATTCAGTGGAGGAGGAGAATGACGGATATGTCTACAACATTGAGGAAGAAGATATTTCCGCAAATACAGAAGAGTATGTACTTGAAGAAGAACCAGACCGTAAGGATTCTTCAGCAGAGGAATATGTTATAGATGACGAGGTGCCTGACGATGACATTGAAGTCGAAACAGAAGAGGAGTCTGAAGCGTGGCGTGGCGATACTTGCGAATCAAGACCTTCTGCATTCGGATTATTATTGAAGGTGCTCTCGAACCCGGTTGACGGGTGGAAAGCGGTAAAGCGCAGCAAATATTCCGTAGATTCTTTTGCCGCCGGGTGTTTTTACCCGCTATTGGGGCTGGCTGCTGTCTCTGAATTTACAGCATTGTTTTATGAGTCGGATTCGACACTCTCATCGCTGCTTGTGCCTGCGGTAATAACATTCATAACGTTCTTTTTCGGATATTTTTCTGTATTGCTCTTCGGAGAATTTCTACTTCCCCGAGAGACGCGTAAAACGCTTCATACATATTATGGTAAGGAATATGTGATGATAAACATGTCGACACTGGCAGTTTTCTATATATTATTCAGATTGTTTCCGATTGTAGGTCCCATTCTGGCTTTTTTGCCGTTATGGACAATATATATTACATGTAAAGGCGTTAAATTATTCAGAGTGTCGCCGGAGAAAGAAACAAGAACGTGCGGAATGCTCTCGTTTCTGATGCTCGGATGTCCGATTTTCTGGAACTGGATATTCAACGAACTGTTGCCGGTAGAGGCGTTATAGATATGAAAGCAGAACACGTAAACATAAAAAACAAGCGTGCGAGGTTCGATTATGAGATTTCGGACACGTATGTTGCAGGAATTGTGCTTACAGGCACAGAGATAAAGTCTATCCGAGACGGCAAGGCTTCACTTGTCGATACCTATTGTATGGTAGAAAACGGAGAAGTCTGGGTCAAGGGTATGAATATATCCGAATATTTTTATGGTTCTTACAATAACCATGAGGCAAGACGTGATCGTAAGCTGTTGCTGAACAAGAAAGAGATACAGAAGCTTGCTAAAGCCGCAGAGGATGTCGGTTTTACAATTGTCCCGATGCGCGTTTTTATAAATGAGCGTGGGCTGGCAAAGATGCAAATCGGTGTCGGTCGTGGAAAGAAGCAGTATGACAAGCGTCAGTCAATACGTGAACGTGAAGACAAGCGCAGCATTGACAGGATGTTCAAGCATTAAGCCGATGAGAAAACTTGAACTGCTTGCGCCGGCTGCCGACAAAGATGTGGCAATGGAGGCAATCCTTCATGGCGCGGATGCCGTGTATATGGGCGCATCAAGCCATGGTGCCCGGAAAAGTGCGGCAAATTCCGTCAAGGATATTGCGGAAGTCGTTTGTTTTGCCCATAAATTCCGCGCAAAGGTATATGTCACTGTAAACACCCTTGTGTATGATAATGAAATTGCAAAGGTGGAGAGCCTTGTCAGAGAACTTTATACCGCAGGCGTGGATGCTATCATTGTTCAAGACATGGGTCTGTTGCGAATGGATATTCCACCGATCGAATTGCATGCCAGCACACAGTGCGACACACGTGATGTTGCTAAAGCAAGGTTTCTCGAGGATGTGGGTTTTTCTCAGATTGTGCTTGCCAGAGAGTTGGGTATAAGTGAGATAAAGGCGATTTGTGACAATGTTTCAGTTCCGGTAGAGGTCTTTGTGCACGGAGCTTTGTGTGTGAGCTATTCAGGACGCTGCAGGGCAAGCTTCGTTCAGAACGGACGCAGTGCGAATAGGGGAGAATGCGCCCAGATGTGCAGGTTACCATATAATCTTGTGGATTCACAGGGACGCATGTTTGTCAAGGATAAATATCTTTTGTCGCTTAAGGATTTCAATGCATCGATGATGCTGACGGATCTGATTGAGGCAGGTGTGTCATCATTCAAAATAGAGGGGAGGCTAAAAGATGTTGCATATGTGAAGAATATAACGGCATATTACCGTAAATTGATTGATGCCTTCATTTCAGCGCATCCCGACAGGTATTGCAGGTCATCATACGGCAATAGCGAGATCTCATTCGTTCCGGATCCTGATAAAAGTTTTAACCGAGGATTCACGAGTTATTTCCTTGAAGGACGCAAACAAAAGACAATGGCATCGTTGCTTACTCCCAAATCATTAGGTGAACGGATTGAAAATATCAATGAACTCAATAACGGAGATGGAATAAGCTTTATCAATTCGGATGGTGAATACGAAGGTGTGCGAGTCAATCGTGTGGAGCGTGACCGCATTGTGGGCGCGCGTCCTTTCCGTTTGCCGGAGGGATGTGAGATACGACGTACATTCAATAGGGAATGGCAGTCAGAACTCGATAAGCCTACGGCAAAAAGGTATATTTCGGTTGATATAAGCATTGACGAAAACGGTGTTTCAGCAAGCGATGAGAGAGGAGTTGAGGTCCGGATTGCTCTTGATGTGGATAAATTCAGGGCTGAGAAGAAGATGCAACCGGAGAAGGTTTTGTCAAAATTAGGGAATACCATATACCAATTGCGTAATTTCCGGAATGAACTGCATCCGGATACATATATTCCAGCTTCACAGCTGAATGCAGTGAAACGAAAACTGACAGAAGCCCTTGATGCCGCGGCTGAGGCATCATATTGCTTCAATTACCGGAAAATTGAGAAGGAAGCAAGTTATGTGACGCATCGACTCGAATCTGATGAAAATGTTGCAAACACTCTTGCGGAGGATTTTTATAGATCGCATGGTTGTGTTGTAGCTTCGAGAGCATTAGAGACAACAACGGATAATGGTGGAGACATGGTCGTCATGAATACACGCTATTGCATCCGCAGAGAGTTGGGCTGCTGCAAGAAAATAAAGAACGGTTCAGGCATATTGTCCGGTGCCAGCGAGCCGCTTTATATAGAATCAGGTCGAAACAGATTCCGACTTATGTTTGATTGCTCACAATGCGAGATGAAAGTCATCCGTGAGGGGAAGTGATTTTTATGGAATCGCGCGTGGTTGAATCCGGGTCTATTTTGGCAGGATTTGCGTATCGTTGAAGCAATGAGTCGCGTAAAGAGATGAATCTGAAGGTAAGATTCGTCAAGGTGTCATTCTCACCTTCAGACATTTCATAGTCGGCACCGGCTTTGTACTCATAGTTAAGCCTGGTTATCGTGTCATCATATCTTTCACACAATGAAAGAAGAGTAGAGCTGTCGGTCGCATACGCCATGCTGTCAAGGTATGCTTTGGTGATTCCACTGCTTTTAAGAAACAGGTCTCTCGCTTCTCCGCGCAGAGACCTTTCGTTTTTCTTGACACACGACTGCATAGTCAGACCTGCAGCAACTGTAGTCAATACTATATATATGATACTTCTCATTTTATATTCAATTTATCTTTAAGGAAATTTCCTGTGTATGAATCCTTCGTTTCAGCAACTTGTTCGGGGGTGCCCTGAGCAACAATATTGCCTCCTGCGTCTCCACCTTCCGGACCGATATCTATCAGCCAGTCTGCGGATTTTATGACATCCATATTATGCTCAATGATAATGACCGTATTCCCTTTCTCTACAAGTCTGTTAAGAGATTTAAGCAGTGTCGAGATATCGTGAAAATGCAACCCGGTTGTCGGTTCGTCAAAGATAAACATGGTATGCTCGTGCTTGTCAAGAGATATATAATATGCAAGCTTCACACGTTGGTTCTCACCTCCGGAGAGTGTTGAGGAAGACTGTCCTAACTTTATATAACCAAGTCCGACATCTTTGAGAGGCTGAAGTTTCTTTATAATTCTCTTTTCTTGAGTTCCGTTTGACTCACTTAAAAACTCGATAGCTTGATTTACAGTCATTTCAAGGAAATCGTATATATTCTTTCCACGATATTCCACATCAAGCACTTCCTGTTTGAACCTTTTGCCGTGGCAAACCTCGCAAGGCACTTCTATATCCGCCATAAACTGCATGGGTATTGTAATTGTGCCTTCCCCTTTACATTCCTCACATCTGCCACCCTCCGTATTGAAAGAGAAATAGGCGGGTGTGAACCCCATCTGCCTTGCGAGCTGTTGCTCGGAAAACAGTTTGCGGATTTCGTCATATGCTTTCAGGTATGTCGCCGGATTACTCCTTGAAGATGTTCCTATCGGGTTCTGGTCAACAAATTCTATTGCCTTTACAGTACCGATATCCCCACCGAGAGAGCGGTGTGTGCCGGGTATATCTCCAGTTTCGCCCAATGCGCGGACAAGCGCTTTGTAAAGAATCTCTCTTACGAGCGTTGATTTCCCACTGCCGCTGACTCCGGACACAACGGTCATGACACCAAGAGGGAAACGCACATCTATATTTTTCAGATTGTTCTCAGCCGCACCGATTATCTCGATATATTGTTTCCATGGACGTCTGAGCCCGGGAACGGGAATGGTGCGAGTTCCGCGCAGATAGTCAACGGTATAAGAGCCGTTGGCGTCGCCTCCCTTGAGAATCTCTTTCAGATTCCCTTTGAACACGATTTCTCCTCCGAGTCTGCCGGCATCTGGACCTATATCCACAATTTCATCTGCGGCGAGCATTATGTCTTCATCATGTTCCACAACAACGACCGTATTCCCGATTTTCTGCAGACTTCGAAGAACGCGTATAAGTTTCTCTGTGTCGCGTGAGTGGAGACCTATGCTCGGTTCATCAAGAATGTATAGAGAGCCGACAAGTGAACTCCCGAGAGATGTGGCAAGATTTATTCTCTGGCTTTCACCACCGGACAGCGTTGACGACAACCTGTCGAGCGTCAGGTATCCCAAGCCCACTTCATTGAGGAAGCCGAGACGCTGGTTGATTTCGAGCAAAAGTCTTGAGGCTATCTGTTCGTCAGTCTCATTAAGCTTTAGATCTGAGAAGAATCCGGCAAGTTCGGAAACCGGCATTTTTACAAGATCTGTTATTGTTTTACCGGCAATTTTTACATACTCCACATCTTTCCTGAGACGTGAGCCATTACATTCAGGACAAACGCTTTTGCCTCTGTATCTTGCCTTCATTACCCTGAACTGGATTTTATCCTGCCGGGAGTCAATCCATCTGAAGAAACCGTCGATACCTTCCCAGTGGCTGTTGCCATGCCAAAGGAAGTCTTTCTGAGACTGGGTGAGATCCATATAGGGAGTATGGATAGGAAAATTGAAATGTGGGGCGACATGTATCAGATGTTGCTTCCATTCATTCATTTTTTCTCCGTTCCAGCATTTCACGGCATTCTGGTAAACAGACAGCGTCTTGTTCGGAATTACAAGTTCTTCGCTGATGCCCAGTACTTTGCCGAAGCCTTCGCAAACAGGGCATGCTCCGTAGGGGTTGTTGAAATTGAACATCAGATCGCTTGGTTCGCGAAATTCCATGCCGTCAGCCATGAACCGCTTGGAAAACTGATGTTCATGAACTCCGTCTTTTCCCCAAATCTTTATAATACATTCATCGTGTCCTTCGTAATAAGCGGTTTCAACAGAATCAGTCAGACGGGAAATCTCGTCTTTATTGTCAGAAACTGAAAGACGGTCAATCAGCAATCTGTAACCGTCAGGTGAATCAGGTGTTCCCTTTGACCTGAGGTCGGATATAGTGATAAATTCGCCATTCTTTTCAAGACGGGAGTATCCCTCTTTCATATAAATCTCAAGCTGTTGGTCGAATGTTCTTGATTCAGGCACACGTATGTCAATAAGAACAGCCATGCGGGTACCTTCTGGATATGAGAGAGCCGTCCTGACCATATCCTCGATGCCATGTTTCTTGACCTCAAGTCCGGAGACAGGGGAGAATGTGTGACCGACTCTGGCATAAAGCATACGGAGATAATCGTAAATTTCCGTTGCTGTACCCACAGTGCTTCGTGGATTTCTTGTGTTTACCTTCTGTTCTATTGCTATTGCCGGCGGCAATCCTTTGATATAATCGCATTCAGGTTTGGACATGCGGCCAAGGAACTGTCGGGCATATGCGGAAAGACTTTCGACATAACGACGCTGACCCTCTGCATACAGAGTGTCGAACGCAAGCGAAGACTTACCACTTCCACTAACCCCCGTTACAACTATAAATTTATTGAGAGGCAGAGAGATATCTACATTCTTCAGATTGTTTACTCTTGCCCCCTTTATGACGATGTTCTTTTCTTCCATTTTTCTATTGTGTCCATGATTATTTAACAAATAATGCGCCAAATTGTCTCGGATTACGATGGCTTGTTGTCTTTAATCGTAATTATGACTATTTTTGCAGATGTTTTCATCATATATGTTTGAATGACGGCAAAAGAATTTGATAAAGAATACAGGCGATTGTTGCTACCGCTCGGAATGTATGCTTTGAGAATCATTGGGAGTGTAGGTGATTCGGAGGATGTTGTGCAGACGGTTTTTCTGAAAACATGGGACCGGATTCGAGCCGGGTTCGAGCCGGACAACCTCAAGGCGTATCTTTATATGGCTGTAAGAAACGCATCTCTGCGACATCTGTCTGCGAAAGCCGACGAGCTTACTGATGATATTGAAGATGCTGCAGAGGTAACAGAAGAAGATGTGGACACATCCGAGCGTGATGCGCGTCTGTGGAAAGCCGTTGAAGAGTTGCCGGAAAGGTGTCGTATTATATTTCTACTCTGTAAAAGAGACGGGTTGTCGTATAAGGATGTTGCTTCGGAACTGTCAATTTCCGAGAAAACTGTCGAGAACCAGATGACGAAGGCGATGAAGTCACTGCGTAAGGCATATGGCATTGCATCTGACAGTAATATTCAAATAAATATTTTTTTCTTGCCTTTTTTATAATTTTTCCTGTTGATGGATGGGGGGAAATCGGTATTGCCGGGTCTATGTAGTAAACAACAATGAAGACTTATGGCAAAAACAGAAAAATTTGATGAGGACAGCGGCTTTATAGCGCGGCATTTTAAGGAAGACGCGTATCGTCCCGTTTACTCTTTCGGTATTTCAGATTCTTTTAGAAACAGACGTCGCAGAGTGTCGCGATGGGTGGCTGCATCAGTGGCGGCAATTGCATTGACTGCAACGGCAGTTGTCGTGTCATATCAGTTACGGACTGACAACAACGCGATAGAACCGGCTGTAGTGTCCTTGCCCGGTGCGTCAGAAGTTGACAGATCCGATGAAATCATACGTCTTGAATTCAATGACGCTCCGTTGTCGGAAGTTGTTGAAGGAGTAGAAAACGCATATGGTGTCACTCTTACAAACGTGCCGGAAGATGATTTGCGACTTACGCTCAGTTACGAAGGAACCGCACAGGATTTCATAGAGACTGTAAACGAGCTTTTAGGAACCGAAATAAGGATTGAAAAATGAGAAAACTGAGATTTCTGATTCCCGTGTTGGGAAAACTCTTAATTATGTTCAGACTCATATGTCTTATTCTGGTCCTGTGTGTGGCGGAATCAGTTTATGCCGGGAAGATCACTTTAAAATCCGTTGACAGACCGGCTGAAGAGGTGTTTGCAGAGGTAATGCGGCAGAGCGGCAAGAATTTTATATATTCGTCAGATATTCTAAGGGGATTGAAAGTGAGAGTTGATGTGAAAAATAAAAGTCTTGGCAAAACTCTTAGGGAATTGTTCAAGGGAACTGATATCGAATATAAAATCAAAGGTGACAATATATTGCTTATGCGCAGGAAAAAAGAGAAGTTTGTTCCCAAACGCAGCATAAGTGATCCTCGTCTCAGGGATACGGATTCGATAAAAGTAGGAATTCTGAGAGACGTTATTGTGGATGGCAGCAGAAACAAAACCTTGGCTATGAATTCAACAGATATCGGTGCTCTCAATGTCTCGAAAGATATGATTGCCAGGACACCGGTGATATTCGGTGAATCCGATGTCATAAAGACGCTTCAGTTCGAGCCGGGAGTGTCGGGAGGTGTGGAAGGTACGGCGGGCTTGTACGTGCATGGAGGCAACATGGATGAGAATCTGTATATGCTTGACAATATACCTTTGTATCAGGTAAATCATTTAGGCGGCTTGTTTTCTGCGTTCAATACAGAGGCTATCAAAAACGTGGATTTCTATAAATCCACGTTTCCGGCAAAGTTCGACGGACGCCTGTCATCATTTATGGATGTATACACACGGGATGGCTCCAATAAGAAACTTAACGGATCTATACGGCTTGGATTGACATCGGGAGCAGCCCATTTCGAAGGACCTCTGTATAAAGATAAAACTACATTTTCATTGTCGGCAAGGCGTTCGTGGTACGAATTGTTAACATTGCCTGCCGTGGCGATTGCCAATTCCATTAATGACAAGGAGGATGATGACTTTTCTTTCGGTTATGCGTTTACTGACGTAAATGCGAAAATCACCCATAAGTTTTCAAACCGCAGTCGCGTTTATGCCCTGTTCTATTATGGAGAGGATTATCTCAACAACGGTACGCACACACCTGAAGATAAGAAAAATGACTATTATGATAAAGATGAGTCACGACTCCGCTGGGGTAACATAGTCGCTTCAGCAGGATGGATATATGATTTCACACCGTCTTTATGGGGTAAGGTGTGCGGAGCTTTCACACGATATTATTCGACAATGAGCACCCTTACGGAAAGTGCGACGCTCAATGACGGAGAGAAGTTGAATTTTACGTCCAATAAGGTCAGCTCTCATAACAGTATTTCCGACTGGATCATAAAAGCGGATTTCGAGTGGAGGTCATCCATGATTAACAAATTAAATTTCGGCGCGTCTATGACATTTCATAATTTCCTTCCATCGCGTGATTCAAGGGAACTTGTGGCTGACGGTGTGACGACTGTGCTGGAGGGGAATGGAATGGATTATAAAGCCAGGGAGTTCAATATATATGCCGAAGACAACCTTTCGCTTGGAGATCGGCTTAAATTGAATTTCGGACTTCATTACAGCCTTTTCAATATCACCGGAAAAACGAAATTCGGGTTGTCTCCGAGAATCGCTTTCAATTATCATCTAAAAGACAATGTGGCGATCAAAGGAGGCTATTCGCGCACAGTGCAGTATATACATCAACTGTCGCAGAGTTCTATTTCTCTTCCTACCGACCAATGGGTGCCGGTAATTGACTCTCAATCTCCTCAGGTTGCCGATAAAATCGCGGTTGGCGCATACTGGAACGCAGGAAATATGTTTGTTGTCTCAGTTGAAGGTTATTATAAATGGATGAAGCATCTTGTTGATTATAAGGATGAGTATTACCTTCTTCCTCCGGATATGCAATGGAACGCCGTACTTGCCGAAGGCAAAGGAACTTCAAAAGGTGTAGACTTCAAGATTTCAAAGGAATTCGGAAAAGTGTCAGGTCAGATTTCATATTCATTGCTGTGGGCAGACCGTCAGTTTGCCGAAAGGAACGGCGGACGTAAATATCCTGCCAGATTTGACAACAGACATAAAATCAATGTTCTTGTCAACTGGAAGATTAATGATAAGTGGGAGTTGGGCGCGAGCTGGACAGGAATGAGCGGAAACATGATTACTCTTCCGACACAGTGTTGGGTTGATCCCGGACTCGCGCCGTGGCATTATAACATGCTCTTAAAGACTGATATAAACAATTTCAGACTTCCTTTCTATCATCGTCTGGACTTGAGTTTCACTCGCCATACCAGTCATGGCTACTGGACATTCGGGCTTTATAACGCTTATTGCAATATGAACACAATTGCAGTCAGGATGGATTATTCCATCAGCCAGTTTATAGCTTCTCCTGACGAAAACGGATATTATTCATATAACATGAATCCTGTGTTTCAAAAAATCAAATTATTACCAACTATTCCTTCTGTATCCTACACATGGCTATTCTAAACAAATTAATATCGGCAGCGGTCATGACAATTGTTCTTACCGGCTGCTACAGCGATTTCGAACCTGATATAGACAGCACTCCCGTAGTGTGTATAAATGCAAATGCCAAAGTCGGAGAGGTTCTTAAAATATTCGCCACAAGAACATGGCGATGGACGGAAATCAATCAGGATGAAGGTGCCGACATACAATTGAAAGACGGAGAGGTGTCGCTTTACGTGAATGGCGAACTTTTCGAGGTATTGCATTATTCCGAATGGGATTACCACGACCCTAAGTATTCTTGGGTCAACAAGCAGTGCGGTTTTCTTTCATCGTATTATCCTCAGCCGGGAGACAAAATAAAAATCATGGCACACAGTCCTTTATATGGTGATGCGGAGGGTGAGGTGACGGTGCCGTTTCCTGTAGAAATCAATGAAGTGGAAAGTCTCGTTTCAGATCTGGATGTCTGTCAAGAGGGAAACACTGTCTTATATAGGGCAAATGTAAGTCTTGGCATCAGGTTTACGGATCCGCTTGATATTACGAACTACTATCTTTTCGAGAGCAATCTGAATACTTATGAAAGCAGTTTTCATGACACACGCGTTGTGTTCGATTATAATTCCGAACCTCTGTTTACCGAACACGTGTCATCGCTTGAATCCGTAATATCAGAGACTTCCGGATATACGGTCTTCTCAGACAGGATGGTTTCAGGTAAAACATATCCTCTCCATATCAGGCTGAATGAGATTGAATATCGTGTTTCATCTGAGAATGGTTTCGAATCAAATAAGTCATACATCAGGTTTGCGTTGAATTCCATATCCGAGAGCTATTACAGACATGTGATTTCCGTTTGGGAAAGCAACGACGGCATCAACGGTATATTGGGAGACGTTGGACTTGCTGACCCGGTATGGGAATGCAGTAATGTGTCAACAGGAGCCGGTGTGATATCCGCTATCACACCGGCAAGTATAAAAGTTCCTTTGTCTTCATTTTTCAAAGAGGACTGAACATACAAATCAGAGCTCATCGGGATATGGTATCTGTCTGCCGTCTGATCTGAAAGTCGGCATCGGCGCCTCCCAGCTCCGAAGTCTGTTGCTTAAGGCAGATGCCATTTCCCGGAGCTTCTTTTTATTTTTCTTTGAGAGGTCATTTCTTTCGCTTAAGTCCTCCTTGAGATTGTACAGTTCGAGTTTTCCTGTGCGATGTCGATAGACTATCTTCCAGTCTCCCTTTCGCATGGAGGTCATATAATCGATGTCCTCGAGTGGGTAAGGTTTCCACTGATGAGGGAAGTGGAAAACCAGTTCTCTGTCATAACTGATTCCGGGGGCTTCATTTCCGGAGATCAGTCCTGCAATGCTTTTGCCGTCAATCTGCTGTATTGTATTGTAACCGCTTATTCCCGCTATCTCAAGAATGGTAGGGTAGAGGTCTTCTGCAATAACGGGAATCTCAGTCCGAGACCCATGCGTCTTTCCCGGCCAATATACCATCAACGGCACTTTGACACCACCTTCATAGCATGATGCCTTGCCTTCTCTGAGAGGTGCATTCTGAGTGTGGAGAACGCCTCCCTTTGTTTTGTTTTCGGAGTTGCCTCCGTTGTCGCTCATGAATATTATGACAGTATTGTCGGCGATATCATTGGCTTCAAGATAATCAAGCACGTCTCCGAGACTCTTGTCAACTCCTTCCACAAGAGATGCATAGTTTGCCTGACCTTCGTCAAGACCCGCGTCAAGATATTTCTGTACGAATCTTGGGTCGGGAGTGATCGGGGTGTGCACACCGTGGTGGGCGAGATAGAGGTAGAAGGGAAGGTTGTTTTTGACAGGATAGTCAAGTGTCTTCAGAGCTTCCCTTGTGAGCGCTTCGGTAAGATGAATGTCGGAACCATAATATTCTGTCATGTTCATGGTAGAGAATGTGGACCACATCTCCTTTGTATTGCCGTAATTCTCTTTGCCGTAATAACTGGTGGGTTTGCCTGCAACCTGACCGGCGACGTTGACGCAGAAGCCGAGATTATATGGACTTGCCGCCGGTGTTCCTGCAGCAGCCCAATGCCCTTTGCCGACATGGATGGTATAATAGCCGTCATCCTGCAGCAGTCTGGTCATGGGAGTTACCTGAACCGTGTGCGGTATTCCGCTTTCAGGAGATATTCCGTTCCAGTTCCATTCCGGATGAACAAGCACATCGTTCTTTAATGCATCGGGCTTATGGGACGCATCGCTCGGGACACCCGGCACGGCTGTCGTGAAGTCAGTGATCTTCGAATGAGCGGCGTTCATTCCACTCATAAGTGAAGTTCTTGTCGGCGATGAGACAGGACATGCGTATGCATTTGCGAAGATTGTGCCTTTTGCCGCAAGCCTTTGCATGTTTGGCGTGTGATGTCTTAGATTGAGGGGATAAGTCTGATCTCCATAGATTACAGATGAGTCTGCCCATCCCATGTCATCAACAAGAAAGAAAATAATGTTGGGTTTCGAGGGGTTGCCTGCCATGGAACCCAACGCCGCCATAGTGGCGCATGATGTGAAAATTCCTCTGATGTTCATAATAATTAAAGTTATGGATTAATAAACTGTTTAAGAAACTGTTTAAATTTATTACGAAAAAAACATTATAAAGAATCTTTCGGGAATTTTGAGGTTCTTTTTGGCTGCTTCCGCCAAGTTTCGGCAGTCGAAACCGAAAGGTTTCGACTTTCTCAACTCGCGGAATCACCTCAAAAATAACTCTCAAACTTCCTCGAAAATAAATTTAAACAGTTTCTAAAACAAACTGAGTATCATCTGACGATTTCATCCGGATACGGAATCCGCTCTCCGGTTGCTCTTATCGTCGGCATCACGGCATCCCAATCGCGAAGCCTGTCGCTCAACGCGCGTGCCATTTCCTTGAGCTTTTTCTTGTTTTTTCGCGAAAGATCGTTTCTTTCGCCAAGGTCGTTTCCGAGGTTATAGAGTTCAAGAGCCTGCGTCCTGTGGCGATAGACTATTTTCCAGTCTCCTTTTCGCATGGAAGTCATATAATCTATGTCTTCAAGGGGGTAAGGTTTCCACTGATGCGGGAAATGGAATACCAGTTCCCTGTCAAGAGGTATACCTGTCACTGATTCATCGATTACAAACTCATTGGCTTCTTTCTGATTTTTTATTTTGCCGGATTCCATCGCTTCCTTTGCCATTCGTGAACCATCGGTGATAAGTCTGACGAGACTTTTGCCGTCAAGTTCCTGCACGGTGCTGTATTTGTGTATTCCCGCCATTTCGAGGATTGTGGGGAACATGTCTTCTGCGATGACAGGGGTGTTCAGACGTGTGCCTGCAGCTGTCTTCCCCGGCCAGAATACCATCAGCGGCACCCGGATGCCACCTTCATAGCAGGACGCTTTACCTTCTCGCAAAGGGAGGTTCTGGGTGTGGGGGATGCCACCCTTTGCTTTGTTTTCGGAGTTTCCTCCGTTATCAGACATGAAGATTATTATTGTATTGTCGGCAATTCCGTTTGAATCGATGTATTCAAGAATATCCCCAAGACTTTTGTCTACGCCTTCGACGAGTGATGCGAAACTTGCCTGTCCCTGGTCAAGCCCCTCGTCGAGATATCGCTGTGCGAAACGCGGGTCCGCCTGAATGGGAGTGTGCACGGCATGGTGGGCAAGATAAAGGTAAAAAGGAATCTTGTTCTTGACAGGAAATTCAAGAGCTTTCATCGCTTCGAGTGTTATGGCTTCCGTCAGATGAGTGTCTGAACCGTAATATTCTGTCAGGTTCATGGTGTTGTAACCTGTCCATCTGTCCTTGTAGTTGCCGTAATTGTCTTTTGCCGAATAACTGAGTGGCTTGCCAACCAGTTGTCCGGCGGCTGCAACGCAGAAGCCGAGATTGTAAGAGCTTGCCGCCGGTGTTGTGGCGGTTGCCATATGACCCTTGCCTATGTGGATTGTATAATATCCGGCATCTTTCAGAATCTTTGCCATAGGGGTCATATATGCGGTGTTTGCCACGCTGTCGCGGGTGGAAATTCCATGCCAGTTCCATTCCGGGTGAACGAGAACATCATCTTTTAGCACTTCCGGTTTGTGTGTTCCGTCGCTCGGTATTCCGGGGAATGCGGTAGTGAAGTTGGTTATGCGGGTATGTGCGGCGTTCATTCCCGACATAAGGGATGTTCTTGTAGGGGAGGACAGAGGACATGCGTATGCGTTCGTAAAGATTGTGCCCCGCTCTGCAAGACGTTGCATGTTGGGGGTGTGGTGACGGTAGTTCAGAGGATAGTTCTCTTCACCGAAACCTACCGTGGAATCCAGCCACCCCATGTCATCTATGAGCATGAAGATGATATTGGGTTTCTGTGATGTTTGTGCCGACAAAACGGCAGGGAGCATGATTGCAGCTCCCGCAATTGAATTTTTCAATAAGGTAGTCATATATCGTTCAATAATAAATGAGGTCAAGATACCTCTGTTGACAATGCAATTGTGGATGTCAATATCGTTTCATGGAACTTGGCGGTATTCAAGCACTCTTCAAGTCCGGATACAAATTTAGTGAAATATTACCGAAAACAAAATATCTGCGCTATATTTGTATGAAAATTTTTCAGACGCAGGTTTCGGATCCGGTATGGAGATAAAAATATAAAAATCCGCAAGGATTGAAATCAATCGCCTGCGGATTTTAACAGTGTCCAGGATGAGACTCGAACTCACACGACCAAACGGTCACTACCCCCTCAAAGTAGCGCGTCTACCAATTCCGCCACCTAGACAAACGTTTGTGTTTAGTTGGAGCGAAAAACGGGACTCGAACCCGCGACCCCGACCTTGGCAAGGTCGTGCTCTACCAACTGAGCTATTTTCGCATTTTGTAGAGATCTAAACACAAACTATTTCATTGTTCTTGAGCGAAAAACGGGACTCGAACCCGCGACCCCGACCTTGGCAAGGTCGTGCTCTACCAACTGAGCTATTTTCGCATTTTACGTTGGTGCAACCCGTTTCAAACGTTGTTTTCCCGAATTGCGATGCAAAGTTACAACTTATTTTTGAACTGTGCAAATTTTTGATGAAAAAATCTTAAAAAATTTGCTATTTATTTTCCCAGATCCATCCCTCCGGATAGCTTGATCTGAACTTTTCAGAGTTTAATTCCTTGACTAATTCGGACTTATCGTCTGATGCCATTGCTGCGACTCTGAAAAGCGTTTTTGAAGGCACTGAAATCAGATTACATGAATCGTGTTTGCGACTTCTTATAAAGTTGTCTGCTTCGGATTCCGAACGGAATGTGCCGACTATTAGAAAAAAATTTTTTTCTCTAACGTGTGACACGAAGTCACCTATTATATCGGACTCGGACTGAATATCGGATTCTGAGACTGCATGCTCATCATCCTTATTCTGTCTGAGAATTTCAGATTCAATTTTTTCGCTTGATGCCGTGTCCAATATCTCAGTCATCGGTAGAACAGACGCACGGTCTTCAGCCGTTCGCCGGGAGGAGGGGAGAACGGACATGATTGCAACTATCAAGACAACCATAAGCGATGCTGCCATTTTTGCGATTGTCTTGTTGACCGGTATGTAATAGTTCTTTTCCGGATTGAAGCCGTGTATTCTATCTTTGGAATTTTTTGATGATTCATTTTTACCTTCAGTTGCCGCAATAGTTGCCGCAACAGAAATCAATCCCATTTCTCTACCCATCTGATCAGGAGTCGCGATAGGAGAGAACTGAAGAGTATTCTCTTCTCCAAGGAATATTGTTCCAAGTCTTCCTAATGACACCTCTCCCTCTTCTTCAAGAAGTGATTTCATGCGACGGATGTCTGAATTAAGCAGTATCCGCGCTTCGTGAAACGGTAGTGAACATTTCCGGGAATAGGAGTTGGCGAGCAGACCATCGTCATGGTTGACAGCCTTGTTAAATCTCACTTCTCTTTTCATCGGGTACCATCGACTTTCCGAGGCATCATATCTCGCAGCCTTACGGGCGTTTATAAACGCGCCGAATCCCGGCACGATAACGCAATCATGACGCAACAAAAGATACTCAATATGTAAGGCTAATTGTTCCAACGACGTAAGGGTTTTTGATTTGACAGGAATCATTATACACAAAGAAGAGGAGTCTCGCTCCTCTTCTGCAAAGTTAATAAAAAAGCCCCAAACAAGGGGGCTTTTTTAGGAATTTATTTTTTAATTTTGGAAAATATTGCTCAACCAGATGTGGGTCAGCACCATAGTCAATCGCAATTTTTTTATCTATTTCGGCTGCGTCATTTTCAAAGTTTCTTTTGTGAATTATTCCTCTTGCCAAATAAAGGTTTCCACTACGAGGATAGCGTTTCAAGGCTGTAAGCAGAAGCTCTTTTGCCTTGGGAATCTTGTCTGATTCAATGTTGACAAGCACAAGATAAAACCAGGTATCTTCATCCTGCTCCAGATCAAGTGATTGTTTAAGAAGTTTCGCTGCGGTGTCCGCATCTCCCCTTAAAGCGGCAAGTTTGCCTAACCCTGAATATGCCGCAGCATTTGTTGGGAAATGTCTTTGCAAAGAAGAAAAATCCCTGTCCGCATCGTTATACCTGCCTTTGCCAAGATTCAGACTGCCTCTAATCCGCAGAGGCCATTCCTGGACTGAGTCAAGAGAAAGAGAGCAATCGATGTCGGCAAGAGCTTTCTCGGGTTCGCCCATCTGCAGGTATGTATATGCGCGGTTATTGAGAATCAATTCCTTTCTGGGTGCTGACGCAAGGGCTATTTCAAATGCTTCGAGTGCTCCTTCGTAATTCTGCTGACGTGTTCTGATGTCACCGAGATTGGACCAGAGGAGATAGTTGAGCTTGTTGGCAGGTTTCAGTCTGAGAGCAGCTATCGTCATTCGTTCTGCCGCTTCCCAGTTCTCACGTTTAATATAGTTGTCAGCCGAATCGACATATTGAATATAGGTCTGCGCCATTCCTGAAAGAACGGCGCAGATCGTTACAAAAGACAATGTCAGAAATTTTTTCATTTAGATGAATCTTCGTAAAAACGTTTTTTCCCATTGTCAAGAAACTTGACATAGCCCGGAATGTCTTCCTTATATACGAAAGCCGGTGCAAGCGGTTTTGCCTGTTTGTCGACAATTACATGGTATGGTTGTGCGTTAGCTCCGAATTTAGTGCGCTGCAGGTAGCTCCATTTGTCGCCATATGTGCGGAGCGTGCGTTCTTTGCCATCTTTTTCTTTTACAACCATTGGTTCCGGCAGCGGATTTTTATCGTCAACCATCAGGGTCACAAGGATGTAGTCATTGTCAATCTTGGATTTTACAGCAGGATCTGTCCATACCGCCGCTTCCATTTTGCGGCAATTCACACATCCATATCCTGAGAAGTCAAGTAAAACCGGTTTGTCAAGTTTCCCGGCAAGCCTCATTCCTTCATCGAAATCATCGACTTGCGCATGGACACTTCCTTCATAAAGGTTGAAGTCCTGGGTTGAAACCGGAGGTGCGAACGCACTTATGCTTTTGAGAGGCGCACCCCAAAGACCGGGAAGCATGTACACCGCGAATGCGAGTGAAACGCAGGCAAGCATGAAACGTGTTACTCCGATTCTCTCTGTTTTTGAATCGTGAGGGAATGTGATTTTTCCAAGCAGGTATACTCCAAGCAGTGCGAATATTACAATCCAAAGGGATATGAACACCTCTCTGTCAAGTATTCTCCAGCCGTAGGCAAGGTCAGCAACCGACAGGAACTTCAATGCCAGGGCAAGCTCAAGGAAGCCGAGCACAACTTTCACCGTGTTCATCCATCCGCCACTTTTCGGCATGGATTTAAGCATTGTCGGGAACATCGCGAAAAGAGAGAAGGGGAGAGCGAGTGCAAGTGCGAAGCCGAACATCCCTATTGCCGGAGAAACGAAGTTGGAAGTTGCCGCCGCCTCAACGAGCAATGTACCTATAATAGGACCTGTGCATGAAAAGGAGACAAGAGCAAGAGTGAATGCCATGAAAAAAATAGAAAGATATCCTGTCGTACTGTCTACTTTAGAATCAATCTTATTTGACCAAGAAGCGGGCAGTGTCAGTTCGAATCCTCCCATGAATGATACAGCAAACACGACAAGAAGAATGAAGAACGCAATGTTGAAGCCTGCGCTTGTTGCAAGTTCATTGAGTGCTGAAGCACCGAATATTATTGTCACAAGCAGTCCGAGCAAAACGTATATGACTATGATGGAAATTCCGTAAGTCGTGGCAGCTCCGATTGCTTTGCTTCTGCTTTTGTTCTGTTTAAGGAAGAAGCTTACAGTCATGGGAATCAGCGGCCATACGCAGGGGGTTACAAGTGCAATTAGACCTCCGATGAAACCGGCTATGAATATATACCATAAACTTCTTGTCTGTTGCTCGGGTGCTTCCTCGAACATTTTCATCTCAGCTTCTACATTTGCCCACCAGTCATCAGCCTTAATGTCTGACATGTTTGGTTCCGGGGTCATAAACGGTTCAGCCGCCTGTAATGAGTCGGTGAGAGTCACAAGTTGCTCTGATTTGTTTTCTGCCGACTCCTCTTCAGTCCCGGAATCGTTTTTTGTTTTATCGTCAGTATCTGACTTTTCCAGGATTGCTGTTCCGATAAATTTATGCGAGTCTCCTACCTGAAAACATCCATGATCATCGCAGACTTGTCCCTTTGCCTCGACTGCAACGGAGAAAGATTCTGCAGTAGGAGTCAATTTTTGCGTGAATTTAACTGTTCCAGTATAATAATGTTCGTTAGATTCGAAAACGTCATTATAGGCGACAGTGTATTTTTTATCAGCAGTAACTGATCCGGAAGGCTTGCAGCCCTTGAAATCGAAAAAGAATTGCAATGGCATGCCACCGTCCGGATTGTCGATGGCGTAAAGGTGGTAGCCATGACCTATCGTTGCTGTTATTTCCAATGCGGGAGAAGCTGTTTTGTCTCCTATTAGATTGAAACTCCAGTTCACCTGCCCGTATGCAGCAGAACTGCAGAATAATATCAAGAGCAGGATTATATTCAATGTTTTTTTCATTGATGAAAGGTTTACTTAGTGAAATTTTCGCAAATTTAAGGATATATTGTCATATCAGCAAATATAATAAACCAAGTTTATGTAAATATATGGACATATCTGGGAATTTAATGTTTTTAAACAGATTTAAGTATTATTATTGTAATTGATAAAATTCTTATATTTGCAATGTCCATACAAGGGAGCGGTGCAGCGCATCCGGACTTAATACGACAATTAGAAAACAACACTTAACATACCTTAGATTTACGCGATCATGAAAACAAAACGACTTTTACTCGGTGACGAGGCGTTTGCATTAGGTGCAATCAATGCCGGTCTGTCAGGCGCATATGCATATCCCGGCACACCGTCCACTGAAATAATGGAGTATGTGCAGACAAATCCTGTGGCAAAGGAGCGAGGTATACATTCCCATTGGTCATCAAACGAGAAGACAGCAATGGAAGAAGCTCTCGGCATGTCATTCTGCGGTAAGCGTACATTCACTTCAATGAAGCATGTGGGTCTGAATGTAGCCGCCGATCCTTTCGTCAATTCTGCAATGACGGGAGCGAACGGCGGTCTTCTTGTCGTGGCGGCAGATGATCCCGGAATGCATTCATCGCAAAATGAGCAGGATTCGCGTTTTTATGCTGATTTTGCGATGATTCCCGCACTTGAGCCTTCAGATCAGCAGGAGGCTTATGATATGGCGCGTGCGGGTTTTGAACTGTCGGAAAAATTCAATATCCCGGTTCTTTTCAGATTTGTCACACGACTGAGCCATTCCAGGGCTGTAGTCGAAGTGGATGACTCTCCCTCGGCAGAGAATGGAAGAAGTTATCCGGATAATCCGAAACAATGGGTTTTGATGCCTGCAATGTCTAAGATTCGCAACAGACAACTTATATCTGATTATGAGTGCTTTATAAAAGATTCTGAAGGGTCGGCATACAACAGATACGAGGAGGCTCCACGTCATGAGCTGGGAATAATTGCAAGTGGAATCGCTTACAATTATCTTAAAGAGGCTTTTTCCGGCGATGTTCCTTTCCCGACAGTTAAGATCAGCCAATATCCGTTGCCAAAGAAGCTGCTACGCAGACTTTATGATTCTTGTGATGCCATCCTTGTTCTTGAAGAGGGGCAGCCCTTTATAGAGTCAAGGTTGCGCGGCCTTCTTGATACCGGGAAAAGGATTTATGGCAAACTGAGCGGTGATGTGGTTCGTGACGGAGAATTGTCGCCGGATGAGGTAAAGACAACAATAGTCCGGATAATGCCTTCGCTTTCAGTTCTTAAATCACCTGAAAATAAGAAGGTCTCTGCAACTGTCGTGTCCAGACCTCCGGCTTTATGTCAAGGCTGCGGGCACAGAGATGTGTATTGTGCGCTTAACGAGGTGCTTGAGGGATATGATAATGCAAAGGTTTTCGGCGATATAGGGTGCTATACACTCGGTTTCCTGAAACCCTTCAACGCCATAGACACTTGTGTTGATATGGGCGCATCGATCACTATGGCAAAAGGTGCTGCGGATGCCGGACAGCATCCGGCTGTGGCAATTATCGGTGATTCAACTTTCACCCACAGCGGAATGACCGGTCTTCTTGATGCAATCAACGAGAACACCCATATGACTGTGATAATATCGGATAACCTGACCACCGGAATGACCGGAGGACAGGATTCTCAGGGAACAGGAAAGCTTGAGGATATTTGTCTTGGTCTCGGCGCGTTGCCTGAACATGTGCGTACAATAGATTCTCTCCCTAAGAATCACAATGATATGGTCAGGCTTTTCAAGGAGGAGATAGATTATCCTGGACTGTCGGTAATTGTTTCCAGACGTGAATGCATTCAGACCGCACGTCGTCACGCATCAGCAAAAAACAATAGTGTCAAATCATCACAAAAGAGTAACATATGAAAACAGATATAATATTGGCGGGTGTCGGAGGTCAGGGAATACTCACTATCGCCACAATTCTCGGAGCTGCGGCACTGAAAGAGAATCTGTTCCTGAAACAGGCAGAGGTCCACGGTATGAGTCAGCGTGGGGGTGACGTGCAGTCTAATCTCCGTATAAGTTCTGATCCAATCTATTCCGATCTTATACCGCAGGGCTCCGCAGACCTTATTGTCTCGCTTGAACCTATGGAGGCTTTGAGATATGGTTCTTATCTTTCTTCTGACGGATGGATTGTTACAAACACCAATCCTTTTGTCAACATAGATAATTATCCGGCGATAGATAAAGTCGAGTCAGAACTTGAGGCGAGCGGCAATGTAGTTGCTTTCAATATGGATGAGACAGCAAAAGAATTGTTGTCTCCAAGAAGTTCAAATATGGTGCTTCTGGGTGCTGCATCACCATTTATAGATATAAAGAAAGAACTCATAGAAGAGGAGATATCACGTCTTTTCTCGTCAAAAGGCGACAAAATTGTAAACAGTAATCTTGAGGCATTTCGTGCCGGAAGAAAATATACAGAGAATCTAATTAAATCCAGGTAATATGTTTCCGTTAAGTCAAGAAGCAATGGCGGATGCAATCCGTCGGCTTTCCATCATGGATCTTTCATCGGCTACAATCCGACAGATATGTTCTCTTGCAAATGAACTTGAAAAAGACGCAGGGGAGGGAATGGTTCATCTTGAGATAGGTAATCCCGGACTTGAAGCAGAGAGCATCGGGGTGGAAGCGGAAATTTCTGCGCTTAAAGGAGGTATAGCCAACAAATACCCCAATATAGCCGGAATCCCGCAGTTGAAGCGCGCAGCCAAGGATTTTGTCAAAGGATTCATGAATATTGACATTCCTGAAAAGGGAGTAGTGCCGACTGTAGGGTCGATGCAGGCAAGTTTCACGCTCATGTTGCTTCTTGCCCAGCGTATACCGGGTAAGGATACCATGCTGTTTATGAATCCCGGCTTTCCAGCACAGCGAAATCAGGCAAAATTATTGGGAATAAAGGAGGCAGCCTTTGATATCTATTCTTTCCGGGGAAAGGCTCTGGAGGAGAAGCTTGAGAGCATGCTTAGGGAAGGTAATATCACCGGAATTATTTACAGTAATCCCAATAATCCAGCGTGGACGAATCTGACAGAAGAAGAACTTGAAATAATAGGACGTCTCGCAACAAAATATGATGTGATTGTATTGGAAGATCTGGCGTATTTCGGAATGGACTTCCGTACAGATATAAGTACTCCGGGCGTAGAACCGTATGTGTCGACCGTCGCGAGATATACCGACAATTATATATTGATGCTTTCCGGTTCCAAGATTTTCAGTTATGCCGGACAGCGTATCGCGGTTGTATGTATGAGCGAGGCGGTTTACGACAGACATTATAAGTTTCTGGAAGAGTTTTATGAAATGCCCGCTTTCGGAGATGCCTATATTTACGGAGTGCTTTATTGTTCGTCATCAGGAACGGCTCATTCCGCCCAATATGCATTGGCGGCAATGATGGCGGCTGCAGTGAGGGGAGAGCTGAATTTCGTGGAGCATTGCAGTGAGTATGCCCGCAAGGCAGCAAAAGCAAAGGATATTTTTGTCAGGAACGGTTTTCATATTGTCTATGACATGGATGGAGACCAGCCTATAGCCGATGGCTTTTTCTTTACCGCAGGTTATCGCGATATGACTGCGGATGAGTTGCATAAGGAGTTGCTGCGATATGGAGTCGCATCTATATCGTTGTATTCAGCAGGAAGCACACGAGATGGCGTTCGGGTGTGTGTGTCTATGATACCTGACGATATGGCTTTTGACAAACTTGAGAGATTCCTGAGTAAATTTAATGAAGATCACAAATGAGCGAGATTAAATATATGTCTGCGGCAGAAGCTGCACGATTGATAGAAAACGGAGACCATATATATATTCAGGGATCGACTTCGATACCGGAAGTTCTGGTTGATGCGATTGCCGACAGAGGTCATGAGCTGCGTGATATAACAGTATACAGTGCGTTTGCCGTCGGTCGGAGACCATCGCCTATATGCCGCCCCGAGTTCAAAGATGTATTCTTTGTTGACTCTTTCTTTGTTTCGAATTCTTTCAGGGAATGGATCGCGCAGGGATACGGCACGATGACTCCCCGTTTTCTTGGAGAGGTGCCGGCATTGTTCAGAGACGGCACATGCCGTGTGGATGTCGCTCTTATTAATTGCTCTCTTCCGAATGAAAGGGGAGAGGTTAGTTTCGGGGTGTCGGCAGATCTCGCAACGAGTGCTGTTGAATGTGCAGACAGAGTCATAGCACAGATAAATCCCCATGTCCCCTTCACTCCTGGAGATGCGGTGATACATATGTCGCAACTGTCAGCAGCTGTGGAGGTTGATGATCCATTGGTGGAGGTCCCGACAGCGATGCCTACGGAGCAGGAAATAAAAATAGGCAATTACATCGCAGAGCTGATTCCTGATGGGGCGACCTTGCAGATCGGTGTCGGAGGAATACCGAATGCGGTGATACGGGCTTTGGAGAATCACAAGAATCTTGGATTGCACACTGAAGCGATGACAGACGGTGTGTTACCTCTTCTTGAAAAAGGAATTATAGACAATTCCCGAAAAGCAGTTTTGCCTGGAAAATCTGTTGCATCTCTTGCGTTAGGCTCCAAGGCGTTATATAAATTCCTTGACCATAATGAAGACGTGCTCTTTAAGGATGTCGCATGGACAAACGATCCTTTTACAATTGCCAGAAACCCCAAGGTCATGTCAATCAACTCCTGTCTGGAAATAGATCTTACGGGGCAGGTATGTGCCGATTCCATCGGCAAGAAGATTTTTTCAGGAGTAGGAGGGCAGCATGATTTTGTGTATGGAAGTTCGCGCAGTGAGGGTGGTCTTTCGTTTCTTGCGATGCTTGCCACTACCGCGAAAGGCGTGAATAAAATCAAGCCGGTTCTGACAGAAGGTGCGGGAGTTGTGACGACACGGTTCCAGACAAATTATGTGGTGACAGAGTATGGTGCTGTCAATCTTCGGGGGAAGAATCTTGCGGAAAGAGCAAAACTTATGATTTCAATCGCCGCTCCTCAATTCAGAGAAGAGCTGGAGCGTGAGGCACGAGAGCGTTTCGGTCATTCATTTTCAAGAATATACTGATATGTCGGGAGGTAAAAAACTCCTGTCTTGACAGTTTGTGCGAATGTATTACTTGGTGGGATGACCCCGGCAGACGCCTTCTGTATTAGATTGGTTTTAACGGAGACACACCGTTAAAACCAATTTCTTTTTACAGCGTTGATAAATTAAGAGGAAAAATAGTTAATTTTGTATTGTTAAATTCGGATGCTTATTTACTAAATAAAATGATATGAAACATAATCATGCTCACCAGATAAATTTGTCAGGTCTTCTCGATTTTCACGGAATAGAGGAGGCAAAGCAGATTCGTAAGGCTGTGACAATCGGTTGCATTGTAAACATTCTCCTTCTCGTTATAAAGCTTGTTTTCGGCTATTGTGGTCATAGCGACGCCTTGGTGGCAGACGGCTACCATTCCCTCGGTGATGTTGGTTCGGATCTTGTCATGCTTACATTTGTAGGTATTTCTTTCCGGAAGGCAAGCAGCGGCTTTGCTTATGGATATGGCAAGTTCGAGACTTTTGCATCTATGGTTATATCGGGGATTCTGATTTTTATAGCTGTGATGGTGACAAAAGAGGCAATTGAATCAATTCAGAATTATGTCAAGGGAGAAGTGCTTCCGCAACCCGATATCTGGACAGTATTCGCCATTGTGTTTGCAATAACATGCAAAGAGTTTTTATATCGCTTCTACCGCAGGGTAGGTAAAAGCACGCGTTGCAATGCATTGGTATCAAGTGCATGGCATCACCGCAGTGATGCGTTTGCTTCCGTAGCTACACTCATAGGTGTGTCTTTTGCCCATTTTCTTGGTGAAGAGTGGAGAATCCTTGACCCATGTGCCTCTCTTGTGATCGTGATTTTCATAATCATTCCAGCAGTCCGCCTTTTTGTTCCGGCATTCAGAGAACTAATGGAAGGCTCGATTCCTCATCATGATTATGAACAGGCATTGCAACTTGTTTCATCCAGAGCCGGAGTGTCGGAAGTCAGATTTCTAAAAACGCGTAAAAGCGGTCCGTTCCTGATTTTTGACGCAGTTGTGAAAGTCAATGGAAATCTTAATATCCAGGAAGGCTATAAAATAACTTGCGAGATTGAAGATGTGTTAAAGCATAAGTTCGGAAAGAACATTATGGTAAGTGTGGTGACTGAACCATCCTGAATGAATCTGAGCTATAATCGTGTGTGATTTGCTTGATCGCAGAGTTTTGATATATGCAGTCTTGCTGATATATAAACTGATATATAAAATGACGAGAGCATGATTTTGCCATGCTCTCGTCATTTTATGTTTTGAGTGCGTCTCTTACGCGTCTTTTAAAACGGTATCAGAACTTGAAAGGGACAGATGAAATATAAACTTTTATGTCCTTGATTGCCGATGGTGCGTTGCTTTCCATACGGGGCAGGCATTGCAGTCCTGTGATAGTATGCTCTTTCCCAAGGTCAATTACAATAAAATGAGGGAATTTGTCTTTCTTTTTTGTACTCCAGTATGTGGATTCCTGTAAGTCGAATGTCTTGTCCGCAGATCTGTTCACACCCTCTACGTCTTCGCTGTCAGCGTACATAACGACCCATGGTTCGCGCGAGATTCTCTCGTTATTGTTGTCAAGAAGATACATTTCCGCAATAGCAGCACGATCCTTGCCATCGTGAGAGTTGACTGCTTCAAGACATACGTATCTGCCTGTTGCCGGAGTCCCGAATGAAATCTCTTTCCATCCGTTTCCAGGTGTTAAAGAAGATGAAACCACAGGTTTTGAGCCTTCAAGATCAAGTTCTTGTCCGGGTTCTCTGTGGGTGAGAGGTTTTTTGACCAGAAGTTTGTCGAGTTCAGGAGTCTTGGATCCGAAGCTGACAGCTTCCTTAGGACCCATGATATCAAAGACAAGTACTTCATTTTCACCTTTTTTAAGCCATGTTCCGGGCACATATAATGTCTGTTGTGGACCGATTTCCCAGATTCTGCCGATTCCGTGTCCGTTTACGTATACAAGACCTTTGCCCCATTTCTCAAAACTCAGGAAAGTATCTGCAGGTTTGTTTATATTGAAGGTGCCTACGTACACACCTCGTGGGAGACGGCCAGTGGAATCGGGGCTGACAGACTCAATGGGTGCGTAGCTGTAAGATTTGTAACACTCATATTCATCCTCAATGTTATATACCTTCCAGTTTTTGAGCTCGCATGTAAAATGATATCCGTTGCGGTCTTCAGTCACAGTCACATTGTCAGTGATTCCTTTGAAATCCTTTATTGCTCTTCCGAAATTGATTCGCCCCATTGCCTCAACGAAAATGTCAAGTCTTGATCCCTTTTTGCAGGGTGGGAGAGACAACTGTTTCTCACCGTTTCTTCGGTCAAGAGTGCCGATATATTTGCCGTCTACGAAGACCTGGGCATAGTCATGAGGATCATTTACAGTGAGAAAACCTCCGTTTGCAAGCTCCGGAAGTGTTGTCTGATAGATGATGCTTCCGAATCCCTGGTCATATTCCTCCATAGTGCGTATATTGACATCGCTTTTGGGTTCAGGAAGGTTTGAGAATATAGGCGCGACCTTTGAAAACGCAAAAGGTTTTATGTCGATGGTCTTGATAGACGCCGGGACGGGGAACTGCTTTCCGTCTGTATATTTTTCAAGAGCTTTTCTCAATTCCCAGTATTTTGGGGTAGGCGCTCCCTGTTCGTTAATAGGTGCATCGTAATCGTAAGATGTGACATCAGGCGCGTAGCCCGGTGAGTTTGCTCCCGCCCAGTGCCCCCAGTTTGTTCCGCCATGGGTCATGTAAAGACTGAATGAAATGTTCTTAGAAAGCATTTCGTCAATGCCGGCTATCATGTCCGCAGCTGGGCGTGTTTCATGATTCGCACCCCATTTGTCAAACCAGCCGCTCCAGAATTCAGAACACATAAGCGGACTTTCCGGGCGTAATTCCTTCAATCTGCGGAACTGGTCATCGATATTGGCACCAGTGCCGAAATTCATTGTCCAGATAAGGTCGTCAAGTCCGTTTTTTTCAAAATTAGAAGACCAGTCACATTGGAAAAGCGTCACATTGTCACCGAAATTCTTGCGAAGCATGTCGCGTATGTTAGAAACATACTTTTTATCCTCGCCATAAGATCCATATTCATTTTCAACCTGAACCATTATAATCGGACCTCCATCAGCAATGGTTAGATCTGCAACCTGCGCGGCTACAGCTTTTTGGAATTTGTCGACACGTTCGAGGAAATATGGGTCATTCTCGCGTAGTCTGATATCTTTTTTCTTGAGCAGCCACCAAGGGAGTCCTCCCATTTCCCATTCCGCACACACATAAGGTCCGGGTCGAAGAATCACTTTCATGTCGTTTTTCTGACAGAGACGTATGAATTCTCTCAGATTGTTCTGTCCTGTAAAATCGAACTGATTCTCTTTGGGTTCGTGAGCGTTCCAAAAAGTGTAGAGGCATATTGTGTTCATGCCTAATGCTTTGCTCATCTTGATACGATGTTCCCAATACTCTTGCGGAATCCTCGGATAATGAAGTTCCGCAGCTTTTACAACAAAAGGTTTGCCATTCAGAAGGAATGTCCCTTTGCCGGCTTCAAATTTGCCATGAGTGTCTTGCGATACATTCTCCGCCATCGCCGGCATACTGTCTGCCATTCCTAAGGACGTGGCAAACAACAGTGAATAAAGAAAAATTTTTTTCATGATAGAAAATATGATACCCAAAAAGTATAATAATGAACTTATGTTTACAAATATAGATAAAAAACTCGAGATTTTTACACCGGCAGAATAAAAGACAAGGCTGACGCGCCGATTTCTGTCCCCTCCTGCGTGCTCTTAGTCACAATTTTAGTAATTTGGAGGAATAATTCAAATTCATTTCGATGGAATATAGCCTTCCTAACCCAATTTCAATATGATTGTAGGGATAGTTGACAAATACGTTTTAGAGGAAAATTACAGCGACAAGGTGGCTCTCGATAGTAAAAACGGACATTCCTTTTACTGAGGCTTGTCTAATGCTCATTCTTTTCATTTTCTGCATTATAACTGCTCTGTAATTTGTCGCTGAATGATTCCCTAAGAGCTATCCGCAATCCATTAAAGAAAGATTCTTTGATATATATTGAGGATGTCGGACAGTTGTCAGCGCACAGCCGACACTGGATACAATTTTTCTCGTCCATCGGCAAAGCCGTATCTTTTAGTGAGAATA
>ERZ777305.550-NODE-550-length-60671-cov-5.642454_pt1 | contig 60671 bp, 62 predicted proteins | sample MGYA00374965_ERZ777305 | MGnify/ENA primary metagenome ERZ777305 (study PRJEB29328, sample SAMD00013331) | mouse gut metagenome | study: EMG produced TPA metagenomics assembly of the Metagenome analysis of fecal microbiota from mouse which was promoted...
GAATAATTACATTATACCAAATATAGGCGGTGATATCTACTTTTTCAGCGGCCTCATCGCGTCTGCGGGGGGGCAATTCGGCTGTTTGCCTGCAATGCACAATCTGCTATAATGAGTAGGGTGTCAAAAGGAGCTTTATGGAAGTGGTTATGGCAATCTGCCCTGTTTCATTCCGTGAAGCGCCTTTTGACACCCTAATCCTATAATGAATATAATATTGCGGTTAAAAACATATCAAATTTTACACAGGAGGGTTAAAAATGAGATACATATTTTATTGTCCACATTGTGGTTTTACCGGAAGTGATTTGCAGAGTCAGGCATACAAACCGCCGAAATGCCCCGAATGTCACAATACATTAAAATATACCGGCATACCGCAGCCCGAGTGGAAGGAAAAAACGGCGGAAGAAAAGGCATTATGGAAAAACAAGTGGAACGAGGATTTGGCGAAATCGAGTTCCGGCGTGGGTAAAGAAGAGGCCCTGAATTGCCGCATTAATCATATGCTGACATCAGGATATAATTTTGAGGGATATAAAATTACCTCCTATAACGGAATCGTTTCCGGCGAGGCAGTTATGGGTACGGGTTTTCTGTCCGAATTTTCGGCTTCCATAACGGATTTCTTCGGTCAGACATCAGAAGAGTTCAGCATAAAAATGATGCAGGCAAAGGAAGCAGCTATTTCGAGGATGACAGATGTTTCTGTTTCCAAAAACGGTAATGCGATTATAGGCGTCGCATTTAATTATGCCGTTTTTGGAAATAACATGATTGGGGTTTCTGCCAACGGAACGTCGGTAGTTGTTGAGAAGCTGCCGGAATAATATCCTGTTTATCCATGTTCCGTTATCAGTTTCGTTTCCACGGGAATCACGAATAAATGATTCATGCAGTATTCATATTTGGCGTCGCCGCTGTGATTTCCGCCCACGCCTTTATAGGCCTGGTGAAGGTTTGTAAATTCTTCTACTTCGTCTTCGGGAATGCCGTTCAGGGAAATATAGTATTTATATTTTTCATTGATTTTGTCGGCGAGGATTTCGCGCTGCGCAATCATCAGGTTGTTGATTTGAATGCTGTTTTCCGTATACCGTTCCTGTAAGGCGGTAAGATTTTGTGAAGTCCGGACTAACAGCTCATGTTCTTCGCGGCGTTTTTTCATACCATTTGTCTCGATGCCGAGACGGTCGATAAGCCATTCGGTAAATGTGATGATTTCATTTAAGATTTTCATGGACACCTCTCATTTCCAGCGGGCGCGTCGAACAGTTCTTTTTCGGCGGCGCGTCTTCTGGCGAGTCCTTTTAATACTTTGCCGCCAGCCTTGTTGTAGGCGGGAATTTTGGCGCTGATTTCTGAAACGGTGCGCTGTCCGTTGTTGAGCAGCGTTCGGAGATTGCGGCTTCCGCAGTTAAAAGTAAAGCTGACCAGCGCATCGAACTGGTTCTGGTTCCAGTGGTATCGGTCGTCATAGCGGCTGACGGCGTTTTCGGCGTTTGCGCAGTCTGCTTTTAAGAAGGCATCTGCCTGTGTTTGGGTGATGGTCTGTCCTTCAGATACGCCGGAAGTATGGCCATATCCGATGGTCCACAGGCCGATGCTGTCCTGATAGGCTTTCAGGCGGCATCCTTCGAACTTTTGAATGAGGGAAAGACCGCGGGGGCTTATGGATAATCGCATCGGGTTCACGTCCTTTCCTGCTGCCGGGCTATGCCGACGGATGATTCGATTTTGAGTTTCAGCCATTTGTCGAAGGAGCCGTATAATTGTTCGATGATTTTCTTTGTCTCATCGGAAATCAGGTTCAGGGCTTCTGTATAAGCGAGGCGAAAGGCTTCTTTTTGCGCTGTTTCATCGAATCTGCCGCTTGCTTTCAGGGAGTCCACATATATCTGGTTGACATAAAGCACGGCATCCATAACGTCGGAGAGTGCGTTTTCGATGGTTTGAGCCAACGCTTCGTTTTGGATGGTGTTGGCAATGAGATTGCTGTTTCGGATGCTGCTTTTAAGTAAATTGACCGTATAGCCGGCAATTATGGGTAAGAGCATGGTTAAAATGATATACAGAACATCGTTCATAAATTCCGTAAATTCCATAGCAAACCTCCATTCTTATTTGGGATGTAAAGTTCCTGTCCGTCCGGGCAGGTATTTTTATTCTGGCGTTTCCGAGTTTCTTAAAGAGGCAACGCATTGTTTCAGTTTTACACATACATAATCCAGTTCTTCCTGTGTTTCCCGCCCGGAAAAGGTCAGGCGTATACAGCTGTGCATATCCTGAGGGTTCATGCCGATTGCATACAGGGCGGCGGAAGCGGCGGGACTTTTTTGACTGCAGGCGGAGCCGGTGGAGACCTGAATGCCGTACATATCGAGCAGAAGCATCAGAGATTCTCCCTCGACGCCCCGGAAACACAGGTACAGATGATGGGGGAGTCTGTGCCCGGAATCCGGAGGGGCGCCGACGAGGGTGCAGTCCGGTATGTGGCGGACGATGTACGCATATACATAATCTCTGTTATGGGGGGTAATGGAAGTATAGTCGTAGTCGGCGGCTGCTTTGCCAAGAGAGGCGATGCCGAGCGTATTTTCCGTGCCGCCGATAAGTCCCTGTTCCTGCGTACCGTAAATCAGGGGAGTCAGGAGGATGTTTTGGCGTTTCCACAGGATGCCTGTGCCTTTCAGGGCATGAAGCTTATGGCCGCTGAAAGTCAGCATGTCAACGAAAGAATGCCAGCGGCGCATGTCGATGGGACAGGATGGAAGATAGCCGGTGGCATCGACCAGCAGAAGGCCGTTATGTCTTTTGACAATGGTGCCGATTCCGGCTACATCCTGAATCGTGCCGGTTTCCGAACTGGCGGCTTCGATACAGACAAGCGGGCGCAGAGGGCGGTGTTTTTGCAGGATATCATGAAGATAAAAAGGGTTTATTTCGCCGATGGCATTTACTTTGAGCGGTGTATGGCGGCGGCAGGATTCGCATGCAGACAGCATGGATTTGTGCGCCGTTGGGGAATAGAAGACTTCATATCGGTCATCCGCCCGCTTTTCCGATACAAGTCCTTTGATGGCCAGCGCATTGCCGGCTGAGCCGCTGCAGGTAAAAAAGACGTCCTCCGGAGAGGCGTTCAGGAATCCTGCAACGGAGGCTCTTGCCTGTACAATAAGGCGGCCGGCCTGTCCGCCGACGGAGTGGAGGGAGGAAGGATTGCCATATACTGACAGCAGGGAGGTCAGATATTCTTTCATGGAATCGGAAAGAGGAGTTGTCGCCGCATTGTCCAGATAAATTGATTTCATACGCAGTCCTCCCCGCCGGCACGGTCATCCGCAGGCACGCTCCTGCCGTCGTCCCGAAAGATATCTGCCAGAACGCTTTTGGCGCTGTCTTTATAGGTTTCCCGGTCGGATAAGTCGAAAGCGGACAGCAGTTCTACGGCTTCTTTTCTGTCGATTCGTCTGTTGTTATAATCCTTCAATATCATAAAAATCTGGAAATGTTCAAGGGTATCTGTCAGCGTCCGCCAGGGGGTGAATGTTTTTTGGCTGTTGCACAGGTCACAGCTATGATATCCGGCTCCGCACAGAACGCACCAGTGGTTTATTTTTTTCCCGGTCTCCATGTTAATAACCATTCCTTTCTCACAATCCATGTTTCTTATCAGAGAGAGCGGCGCGGGGAGCGCCGCCCGTTGTCCTGAAATTATTCGGCTACGATAACACTGAACAGGTCTGACCCGTCAATAGAATCGTCGCAGTAGTCTTTCATGAAGTCGATGCTGAAGCTGTGCTTGCCGGTTCCGGTAAGCGCTGTCTCGATTGCGGAGGAATCGAGTTTTCCTCTCCTGGCAACGATTGTTCCGGCGTATTTCACATTCTCATTGCACATGTCTCTGAAAATGGCAAAGATTTTGACACCGACAGTTTCCGGGAATTTATCGGCGTTGTTTCTGACGCGGACTGCACTTGCGGATTCGTATTCGTATTCTACATAAACTTTGCCTGTCACATTGGAAGGAACCGTGATTTCCTGGTCGGAAACGGTAAATTCCGAATCGCTTGCGGAAGCACCGAGCGTATACTTCGTTGCGAGCTGGCCGTTCTCCAGTTTATAGATGTGTTTGATTTCACCGGCCGGCACATGGGAAAGCGTTACTTTGCCGTTTTCCACGGTCAGAATCTCTTCAATCGGAACAATCATTTTGTCGGAGTCGCTTGCGAGCTCTTTGTCTGCGCCGTACTGCAATGCGAGCAGGTCTACGCTGAACAGGGAATTGTTTGCGGTAAACTTGCCGGTCTTTGCCCGGAACAGTTTGGTAATCAATGCGCCCTGCGCGTCCGTGATGTCTTCGCCTTCTGCAGCGGTCTGCAGACTGGGTTCTTCCAGTTTGGTGAGACGTCCGATGACGGAACCGTCAGCGAGGTCGGTAAAAATAAGGCTGCGCACCTTGTCGAGAATCAGTTCGTTTACATTCATGTTGTAATTCCTCCTTGATAATAAAATTAGGGGACCCGCATTTAGTCGAGTTCGCCCATATAATTTAAAACGTTTTTGTCGATTTTGGCCAAATTTACGCCAAAACCGGAATAGCCGCTCTGTAAGAGCAGTTCGGCATTTTTGATTTTGCTGATACGGGCAACGCTGTCCATAAAGGCGCGTATTTTCATTTGAAAAACGGTCGTATCATCCCGTTTGAAGCCTTCCGAGTTCACCATCGTGGATATCAGCGGCAAAAGGCATGACCTGACGGCCCTGTCTTTGTTCGCTTCGTATTCGTCCCGCGCGTCGTCGATTAGAATCTGGCGGGTCATTTCATTGCCCGGAAGTTCGTCATTGCGTTTCAGCCGGTGCATCTGCCGTAATACGCCGACAATGGAGGCGTACAGATATTTATCTATCTGTAAATCCGCGCCGTCTTCAAAGCGTTGTACCATGACATATTCCTGAAGCCCTTTATGAAAAAGGAGTTCCATCCGGGAAAAGTCAAGCACATCGCCGAACAGGATTCGGGTATCGTCTACGGTATATTTTCCGGCCAGAATGGAATAGAAAAGCTCAAAATCGGAAATTGTTGTATAGTCGATTCCGATATCGTGCAGCTGCCATTTTAAATCCGCGCCGACGGCACACAGCGTATGTACCATATGGAAATATCTGTTTTCGCCGTACAATTTGATTTCATTCAGCGTCGGCTGGCGGATGGACAGTCTGTCATTGACCTGGTAGCTGTCGCCGCCGTAAATTTTTAAATCATCAAAATTTTCGCTGATTTTTATGATAGCTCACCTTCCTGTTCATACGTTTGTCTGTTTGGGTTTCTGTTGGTCAGCGGATGGTTTCCGCGGGCGGGCCTGTGCTTTCCCGTCCGTGAAGAAAAGGAGTGCAGATGACGACACCGCCGGCCGGCAGCGCCGCCACCTGCGTAAGAAATGCAGCGATTCTTTCCACTTCTGCTATATAACACCTCCAAAATGCGTTGGAAAGCCGTTTTTAAGCGGAAAAGAACGATTTTTCTAAAAAGTAACATCGCAGGAGAGGGCTTCTTTACCTGGTTTTCAGGTTGCGGTTTTGCTTCTGAATTTCTTCATGCGGCGGGCAGCATCTTTTTGATTGATTCGCCTGCAGCAGTCTTTGCAGTATTTTACGCGGTTGTTTGTTTTCTCTGTCAAAGCGCCGCATACGATACAGCGGGAATAGCGGTTGCCATGCCCGCGTCTGACGTTATAATAGGTTTTCTGGTAATTTCGGAAGTGGTTTTCCAACGTCCGGCACAGATAGCCGACATACAGATGGTCTTCCGTTAAAAAATCCAGGCGGGTTACAAAGCGCGAGGTATCTTCATATTCTTCGATGAGTTTACAGTTTTCGAAGCCTGCCCGCAGATATTTTTCGACGATTTTTTTGTAATCGTTCCAGGACAGAGTCATTTTTTCGGCCTGCAATCGGGTTTTTGCTTTTTCGGCCCTGTCCATTGCGTCGTCAATTAAGGCGGTAACGGTTCCGGCTTCCATGTCGGTTCCGGAAGTCCATTCATAATATAATCGTTTTGGCGTCTTTAACAGGTTCAGATATTCCCGGTCCAGAATCACTTCCTTATCAAAATATCTGGTGTAGAGGTTGTTGATTTTCTGTCTGAGAATGGCGCGCCAGTCATCCTCTTTGGTTATGGATTTATCATGTTTGTATTCGACTTTTGACCAGGCGGCGAATATCTGTCCGAGTTCCGTGGAAAGCAGATTTTTCGGAACGTGGAAACGGATGGTTTTCCGGTAGATTCTCCGTTTGTTGGCAGAAGACCAGACGGAAGCGCAGAAGGAGGCGAATATCCGCTCCTTTTCTTCCGGTGTTTCCGCGTCTTTGTAGTCTTCCAAAATTTCATATAAGAAGGTTGTATCATTCATGTCGATAGGTATCACTCCCTTTGAACAGATAATATTTTCCGAGATATTCGTAAGCGCCTTCGGTATTGACGGGAACCTCTTTTATGGAGACGTTTTCATCCGGATTTGTATGTTTTTGCAGGTTTTCGATGATATATGCGCCATAGGCCGACCATGCGAAGGATTTACTGATGGAAACGGAAGCGTAGGAAGCGCTGATAACATAGTTGGCGATGAGACGTTCATCTATCTGATTCGCTTTGTGCAGAAGTCCTGCGTCCGGACGTCCGGCGCTGCGGGATGCTTCGTTTTGCAGTTCTTCGAGCAGCTTTTTCCTGTAACAGGCGGTTGTTTCTTCCCGATACCGTTTTTCATCCGCCGCATTGAACTTTTCTCCGCGGAGCGCGATGTGCTGTTTTAAGCCGGCGGCGTATTGGTTGATATATTTCCTGCATATTCTGTTGATTTTCCGGTCCGATAAGTCCAATGTGGAATTGACGACCAGATTTCTGATGCCGGCAAGGCTTCCGATATCGTGATTCCAGAGGATATGCTTTTTTTCCCATGTACAGATATAATCGCAAAGTTCATTCATGGGTGAAGGAGAGTGATAGGCGTTGAGAGGCGCCTTTTCTTCTTCGTTTTCCGTCCGCTTGTTTTTTTCCGCTATCGACCGATAGACTTTCATTTTGGAAGGATATTGATAAAGAAGAAAGTAGGGCAGCCTGTCCAAATGCTTCCGCAGTCCGTTGTTCATATGCCAGCGGAATCCGGTCTTCAAAAAGTCGATTTCTTTTCCCTGAAAAATTCTGAGCAGAGAAGCATAATCGGCATACCGCCTTTGTATCTCTTCGTCTGTGGTGTATCTGTTTTCGATGCTTGTCGCTATGTTCGTAATCTCGCCAATTCGGGAATCCCTTGTCAGGACTTCGTATTCGATGAGGTTTTCGGTCGTATAGGGGCTTGATTTTACGGTCATTTTGTCTTCGATATCGAGAATGACCGGTTTGTCAATTTTGGCGTTTATCACGACCGGTTCGTCACACAGGAAGAAGATGTCTCCGTCAAAATCCGCGCCGCCCTGCTGTGGGGCAGAGATATCGTGCATGTTGAACATGACGACATCCTGGTCTTTGAAGTGACCGAACCATTTCTGAATCAGGTCGTTCCGGACGATTTTTATCCGATTGACTTCGGAAGGGTCGATTAAGGGAGAACGAAACGACGCGATGTTACCATATGCAAAATTGGCGCTGTATAATTCTCCTTCGTTCAGGCAGCCGGTGGGTTCCATGCCCGCCGCATACTGTAAATAGCCAATCATGTCACCGACGCCTGTGTGGTAGAAGCCGGAACAGTAAATTTTTCCGATTTTGGCTTCTTCAATGGATTTTTGCAGTTTCCGGTATAAAAACTGTTTTACTGCCGGGTCTTTCAGCATTGCGTCATTTAGGAGCGCGGCTTCCAGATATCTGCTTTCGGGTTCGCTGCCATCGGTGTCCGTGATGCCGAGAAATTTAAAAGTATAAAATTTATCGCCCTGAATGATTTTTTCAAATAAGGAAGTGGTATATTTCGCGAGGCCGATGATTTTTCCGTCGTTGCTTCCGTCCAGTATGTCGTAGCTGTCCGCTCCCTTTTTTTCATAATGGGCAATGTATTTGGGGTTCCATAAATTCAGGCATTGCAGGTATTGAAAATTCATGCGGGTATACTTTGGTATGTGCCTGACGTGGTGGCTGTATTTGCTGATGCCCAGTTTGAACGCGTATTTATGGAACGTTTTCAGGTATTCTGTCCATGCGTTGCGGCCATATTTTTTTACAAATATCGAGTGCCCTTTGAACATGGAGGTATTCCAGATACAGTCGATGGTATCGACCGGATGTGTGCTGCCGTAAATGTCCGTGATATATTCACATCCCCATTCTTTGAGTATCCGGCGGAAAGGGACATAAACGGAATATCCTTTGAGGAAGGGCAGACGGACCTGTGCGCCGACGGCGTTATAGTCGAGGCCGAGCTGTGCGCTGATATTTTCCGTAAACGCGCGCTCATGACAGCCGCATCCGTCAAAAGGGGATATTTTCAGGTCTTTGTATCCTTCTTCGATTTCTTTGGCGGTGTAGTTTTTTATTTCGCCTGTCTCCTTGTCCGTATATTCCCTTTCCCGTTCCACCACATATTTGATGAGCCGTTTCTGCAGGGTCTTTTCATATTCGCCGATGATGACGATATTCGGCATATAATTATGGATGAGCGTACAGGTGCTGAATAATAAGCATCTTTGCGACTCATATTTGGATATGACGCATTCGCTTACCGGGATGTCCATCTGCGAGATGCGGTACAGTTCGTCAAAAATATCGTCGCATATGAAAGCGGTGATGCCTTCCTTGCCCTGTGAAGCGGATTTTCCGAACCGGGAATAGTGAATGCCGTTATATCGGAATCCGTTTTTTAACAGATGCCGTAACGCCTTTTCCTGTCGGGGATTTTTCCCGGCAGAAACGAGGACCATTTCTTTGATATGAAAAGACGGTTCCCCGCGCAGGCGTTCTATCTGGTCGATGAGAAGGGAATTGCCCTGTGCAGCCAGATAGCCTTTGCTGATTTCCGTTTCTCTGTCGAGCCGTACGTCATAGTTTTGGTCCATCAGTTCCCGGAACGGGAGTTTGACCAGTGTATATTGTGTCTCGTTCATATGCCGTCATGCCTCCTTTTCATTTTATAGGAAATTGCCGTAATCTTAGTGGACGCCAGACAAGAATTTACGCAGTAAATTCTTGGAAGGCAGGCTGCTGAGCCTGCGTTTTTTTATTCATTGACTGCGTGTTCTCTGCGCTGCCTTTCCGTCAGATTTTTACCGCACAGTTCGTTAAATCTCCGGTCGGCCATAATTCTTTCGGCCATTTCTGCCATCGTTATTTTGCGGTTGAAATCGCTGTAACAGATTTTTCCTCCAAAATCCGAATGGTCCACCCGGTAAAAGCCTTTTTGATGAAGTTTCGTGTAATCATATGTTCCGTTCATATGTCTGAAAATACCTCCTTTTGATTCCCGCGAGCAGCGAACCAAGTGGCTGCCGGCAGACATTTGGCGACCGCCGCGAGGGTAACATACCACGCAGTTTTGCAGCGGTGGTGTTGACTTTCCCACCGGCCGGATGAGCCGGTAATTATTATTTCTCTTTTGGGTGGGTGAAAAGTTCCGGAATTAATAAGAACGCATGTTCGAAAATGGTATTGACAAAAGCAAACGTACGTTCTATACTAATCTACATAAGAACAGCAAGGGAGAAGGTAAGAGAATGGAACAGATTTTGAGCAGATATTATGCGGATAATGCGGGAAAGCTTCGCGGAATGGTCGATAAGATACTGGCACGGTTCGGCGGGCTGGCGGATAAGGACAGAGATGATTTTTATTCGCTCGCCAACGAGGTTTTCGTGGATGTCATGAAGAAATACGATAATGCACAGTCTTTCGAATGCTTTTTATATTCCTGCTTATCCAATCGGATGAAAACCGAGATGACGAGAAGGAACCGGGAAAAGCGGCGGGCGGAGCGCATGACCGTATCGCTCGATATGCCCGTCGGGGAGAATGAGGAAACGACCGTCGGCGATATGCTCGTCGGAAATTTTGATATGGAGAGAGAAGTTCTTGAAAAGGACGAAGAAATGTACAGCAGGCGCATGCTGCTGTATCTCGGAAGGCTTTCCGGCCTGCAGAAAGAAGTGCTGCGTTTAAAGACGGAAGGCTATTCACCGGATGAAATCAGGAACATGCTGCGTATCAGCAGAAAACAGTACGCGGATTGTAAGGCGGCGATTCATGCTTATCGGAATATCTCCATATTACTTTAGCGTGGAAAGCCTGACGCACGGATTTGGAAGGGAGCAGGGTTAAGAAATGGCAAGACCTCGTAAGCAGACATATACACTGGATATGTACCTGAAAAAGAATAAAAAAGGCGATATCGATAATAATGCGGATGTCCAGCGGAATTTTGCGTGGAACAACGAACAGATAAACGAACTGATAGTTACCGTATTGACGGACGACTACATTCCGCCGATTATACTCGGAGAAGAGGCGGATTCCAAATTACATATTGTAGATGGCGGGTGCAGAACAGCCGCTTTGAGAAAATTCCGGGAAGGGAATTATAAAATTACGTCCTCCATAGAGAATTCTTTCATTCCTTACAAAAAGAAGGTCAGAGGGAAAAACGGTAAGACTTGCTATGAAGATGGTCTGTTCGATATCAGGAATAAGACTTATGCGAAACTGCCGGAAGAATTAAAAGAAAAGTTTGACGAATATCAGATTGAAACGGTCATTCATGAATGCTGTGACGGCAGCAGGATTTCAGGATATATTAAACGATACAATAATCATGTTGCCATGAATACGGACCAGAGGGCGTTTACCTACCTTGATAAGTATGCGGGCCGCATCAGGCAGCTGGCAGAAAGCCGGTTTTTTCTGGAATGCAGCAGTTATTCGGAAAAGGATAAGACCAAAGGCGGTATCGAAAGAATTATTGTGGAAACACTGATGTGTATGAATCATTTTGAAGATTGGAAGAAACAGCCGAAAGCGCTCTGCCGGTACTTAAATGAAAATGCGTCGGAAGAGGAATTTGCGGTTTTTGCAAAACGCCTGCGGCGGTTGGAGAAGATAATTGCGGCGGATATCAAAGATATTTTTAACAAAAAGGATTCCTTTCTGTTCCTGACTTTATTCGATAAGTTTTGCGGACTTGGAATGGAAGATATCCGGTTCGCGGAATTTCTCAGAAAGTTTAAGAAAAGTCTGCGTGCTGCAGTCAGAAATAAAAAGGGGCAGCTGTTCGATGAAATCGGTAAAGGGCTGAGCACGAAGGATAAGCCGGTCATTGCGGATAAACTGGAAATGCTCGAAGGACTTATGGCGGAATTTCTGCATATCGGCGGAGAAAAAGACTGCATACTCACGGAAGAGCCGGTTACGCCCAAAGATATCCTTGCGGAATATGTAGACAAGGGGGTAACGGATGAGGATGTGGAACTGTATGAAATAATAGCCAATGATATATCGGAAGTAATCGAAGACATTGATTCGGGTCTTTTGTCGGATGAAAACAGACCGTCGTTCGTGGCGCTTGTGGGTTATGCGGTCAGGGAAGATACGGAAGGACTGCTGAAAAAATGGCTGCCCGGATTTGAAAAGAACCGGCCGGTTTTTTGCAGCCAGAAACAGAACTACCTGTATATGAAAGAGGCTTTTGAGAAGTTCGCACGGTATCGGCAGCGCGGCATCGTGACGGGATAATTCCGTAGACTTGGGATTTGGGGCATGATATACTGGAAATGGCAGTTCTGGCTGAAAGCTGTTTTAAGGTAATTACAATGCCGTTTGCACGGCGGAATGAGAGGAAACATGCAGATAAAATATTATGACATAGGTTTGAACTTATTTTGCAAACAGTTTCGGGACCCGGAGAAAATTATCCGGGAAGCGGGCGAGAACGGAGTATGCTGTATCCTGACGGGAACGGACCCGAAAGAAAATCAGCAGATTGATTCTTTTGTCAGGAATCACGATGCTTTCGGTACGGCCGGAATCCATCCGCATAACGCGGACCGGGCAAAACAGGAGGATTTTCAGCAGATTGAGCGGCTTCTGTCCGAAAATCCGAAAATCGTCGCGGTAGGAGAGTGCGGACTGGACTATGACAGGATGTTTTCTACAAAGGAAAACCAGATAAGATGTCTGGAAAAGCATATTGTCATCGCAGAAAAACTGAACAAACCGCTTTTTCTGCATGAACGCAGCGCATCCGGCGATTTTATCAGACGGTTTAAGAAACACCCGGATATCTGTGCGAAATCGGTCGTGCATTGCTTTACCGGAGATAAAGCTACGCTGGAGCAATATCTCGCGATGGGATTCTCCATTGGCATTACCGGCTGGATTTGCGATGAGAAACGCTCCAAAGAACTGCGGGAGGCGGTTCGCCTGATTCCTCCTGACAGAATCCTTGTGGAAACGGACGCGCCTTATCTTGCGCCGAAGAATGTGAGCGGCCTTGACAGAGTCAACGTCCCGCAGAATATCGTATATGTCGTGCGGGAACTCGCAAAGCATATGAAAGTGGCGGAAGATGAACTGGTGGAGCATGCGAGGAAGAATACGGAGAGAATCTTTGGAATCAGAAGAGAGGAATAAGCATATGGATTACGAAAAAGTGTATGCGATGAAATTTGAGAAAATTTATCCGTTACTGACAGCGAAGGCGGAAAAGAAGGGAAGGACGCGGGAAGAGGTTCAGCGGGTTATTTGCTGGCTGACCGGTTATACAATCGAAGAAATAGAGAATGCGGCAAAAAACTCTACCACATATGGAGACTTTTTTCGAAATGCGCCTGCATTGAACCCGGACAGAAAACTGATAAAAGGCGTCGTCTGCGGGGTGCGCGTGGAAGACATCGAAGAGCCGCTCATGCAGGAAATCCGGTATCTGGACAAGCTGGTCGATGAGTTGGCCAAAGGAGAGCCGATGGAGAAGATTTTGCGGGGAACTTTATGGAAGTGTCCGAAGTGCGGCCGCGCCTTTGCGCATACAAATCAGGAGCATTATTGCGGAGAAGCTCCCAAAACGATTGAAGCTTATATCGAAGGACAGGCGGAAGCCGTCAGACCGTATCTGCGGCAGGTAAACGATACCGTTAAGTCCGCCTTGCCGGATGCGGCGGAAAAAATATCATGGAGTATGCCGACTTACTGGAAAAAGCATAATCTGATACAGTTTGCATCCTTTAAAAAGCATATCGGTCTGTATCCCGGTCCGGAAGCCGTAGAAGCATTTGCGGACAGATTATCGGAATATAAAACGAGCAAAGGGGCGATTCAGTTTCCTTATGATAAACCGCTGCCGCTCGCATTGATTGCGGAAATTGCGAAGTGGTGTGAAAAGGAGTATGGTGAAACATGAATGCGGTCATCAGCTTATGCCTGACCTGCTTCGGTCTCGGATACGCCATCGGAAGCAAGGATAATAACAAGACACAAAAATAGCCTTAGTCTGGAATGAAGTGAACCCCTTTTATTAGACAAAAATGAAAGTCTAATGAAAGGGGTTATTTCTATGTCTGGAAGAAAAATATATTTTTGCAGATTCCCCTGCGTCTGTCAAACACTACGGAGCGTTCCGCTGAAACCATTCTATACTGTTTTGTCCAGTTTTTTCCGGATTCGTTTTTGAATCCTGAACAGCAAACGGGAAGCATACTGCTCATTTTTTACAAGCAGTTCATAGGACTCCATGATTCCAAGCGCGTAAACGAAGCCAAACAAACCGAGTGAAAATCCAAGAAAAACAAGGGAATGATACGCCGACCACGGAAGTTTCCCGCTTGCGGTAAAGGAAATCGTCAGTATGCCGCAGAGGAACAGCATCATGCTCGGAATGGCTATAATTTTGCATTTTTTCTCAATTTCCCTGTACTCGGCAGACAGTTCTTTCAGAACGTCATAATCAAATAACAGCGGTTCCTGCCGTAAAATCTTATATTTTTCCTGTTCCGTGAACATGGCAAATGTCCATGCCAGGATTCCCAGGATGATACAGACGGCGATTCCTAATATCTGCCATATCGTATGATTGGGAAAGAGGGTATAAGGAATGCCGGTAAATGCCAGGAACAGAAAAAACAGCCCCATATATTTGTTTATCTTTCTGGCATTTGCAAGATATTCTCTCGCCAGTTCTCTGCTCACATAGTAGCCTTTTTCTTCGCTTCCGGTTTCCTGTTTTTCGTCTTTCAGCAAAAAATCAACGGATACTTCAAACAGATTTGATAATTGCAGCAGTTTTTCTGTTTCCGGGAATCCCTGATTGTTTTCCCATTTGCTGACAGCCTGCCGCGTCGTACCCAGTTGTTCTGCAAGCGCTTCCTGTGAAAGTCCTTTTTCTTTTCTCAGTTTAAAAATTTTTTCTCCTAAATTCATTTGACACCTCCTGTTTTGTGATGCGTCAATGATATCCAATTATAATGTCATTTGCCATATCTTACAAGCGGCATTTTGTCAATTTGGGGTTGCGGGCATGTGTCTTCATTTTTCCGGTTCTATATGCTATAATTTCTCTATCCGGTCAAATATTTGTATTTCAACCTCCCAATCTACCCGGACTCAACCAACGGTTTGTATATTTTTCCGGTGTCCCGATGTAAAATTTCCTTGAAAGATTCATGAAACAGGTAACTTCGAACGATGAATCAGTCATAACAAAGAAGAGAACAGGAGAGCGGAACGATGAATCAGACAGAAACAGGAAAATTTATTGCCAGATGCCGCAAGGAGCAAAATCTGACGCAGGCACAGCTGGCGGAAAAGCTGAACATCACGGACAGAGCGGTTTCCAAATGGGAAACGGGAAAATGTATGCCGGACTCCTCCATTATGCTGGAACTTTGCGGGATTTTGGGGATTACGGTCAATGAACTTTTAAGCGGGGAGGAAATGGAAATGGGAAAGAATGACGGGACGTATGAGAAAAAAGCGGATGAAAATCTGCTGATACTGAAAAGAAGGGATGAAAATAATATCAACAGAAATGTGGTCATTTCGATTATTTTTTCCTGTACCTTGTTGATAGGCGCAGCTGTGTGCGTCATATGCGATTTGGCAATAACGGGACGCCTGACATGGTCACTTATTCCGGTCAGCTCCATCCTGTTTGCGTGGGTCATTTTGTTTCCGGTCATGATGTTTGGGAAAAAAGGAATTTTGGGCGGCTGTATTTCGGTGAGTATTTTTATTTTTCCATATTTATATATTCTGAGCAGTCTGCTGCATGTGCGTGCGGTTCTTGCAATCGGGGCAGCAGCGGCGGCGATTTCCGTTGTCTATCTCTGGCTGTCCGTCGGTATTTTCAGAAAATTTTCCGGAAGAAAGCTTACGGCGGCGGGAATTGTTTTTCTGGCGGCAGTCCCGTTTCTGTTTGTCATGAACGGAGCGTTATCGTTTTTGATTTCGGAACCGATGCTCGACGGATGGGATGTTCTGACGGTGTTTTTGTTGCTGATTGCGGCGTTTACATTTTTTGCATGCGATTATGCCCGGCATAAATCCTTCAAATGATAAAGAAAAGGAATGGAGTCTGGAAGGCAAATGATAAAAAAGGAATGGAGCCTGGAAGATGATACACATAGCAATCTGCGATGATGAAAAGGAATTTATTGCGCATCTTACGGAATTGTTGGAGCGGTATTCGAAGGAAACCGGCGAGGAAATTAAAATAAGCGCCTATTATGACGGCCTGGAACTGACAGAAAAATATGATACGACGATTGACCTGATTTTCCTCGATATTCAGATGAAACTGGTGGACGGTCTGAAAACGGCCGCCCGCATCCGGCAGATGGACGAAAAGGCAGGGCTTATCTTTTTGACGACGCTGACACAGTACGGGCTGGAAGGATACCGGTATCAGGCGGATAACTATATCATCAAACCGATGAAATATGTCCGCCTGAAGGCGGAAATGGACCGATGGCTGAAAAAACACAGAAAGGACGACAGTCCTTATATTGTTATCACAAATGATACTGGTAAATACAAGGTCTTTTTCAAAAGTCTCCGCTATGTGGAGACTTTTGGCCGTAATCTGCTTTTCCATGTGGAAGAGGAAAATATCATCTGTTACAAGAGCATGAAGGAAATGGAACGGGTTACGGGGGAAGCGCTGCCAATCAGCCAGCCGAAACGGAAAGAAGTGATGGAAAGGCTTGCTCTGGATTATCAGGACGATTCTTCCTTTGCGAAAGCGGCGGCCTGTCAGGATAGCAGCTTATCGTGTATTCCATTTTATTGCGAATGCCATTATTTATTCCAATGATTTGGAATGCCTGGCGCTGACGTTTCTGGCTTTTTTCTTATATCTTCTCGTATTTCACAAAGGCGTTTTTATTGAAAAAATATCGGTGTTCCTTGTATTCTATCCGGCTTTGATTTCGGTTAATTATCTGATGATGGATAAGAAAGAGTGCACGGCAATTCTGTATGGCGTTGACGGACTGATTCTTGATACTTTTTCAAAAGAGTATCGTATATTGGAAGGCGATTTTGACCGGGAAGCGTTTCAGACAGGCAATTATGTCCTTGTACAGGCAGCGAGCGGCGCGGAAGAGCCGGGAAAAGAGACGCAGCCGACCTATTCCGTTGGCGACTGCGTGGAGATTCAGGGGAAAACCTATGAAGTCATGGGAATTGTCATGGATATATACGATATCACGGAAGGCGTAAACGGCGACGAGACAGTTTTTCTGTCTTTTTATCTGCCGGCAGAACGTTTTCAGGAATTATATCCGGACAACACGCCGCGTAAGTTTTTCTTTCATGTAAACGATGAAGGCGTGCCACAGGCAGAGCAGATGCTGCTCGATTACCGGAAAGAACATGATAAAAGCATGACTTATGTTTCCAAAGCCACATTGACGGAACACTACAAAGAACAGACGAGGGCGAATACGATTACGGGATTTGCAATCAGCATTATCATTGCAATCGTCGGGGTTCTGAATTTCATCAATTCCATGGTGACGGCAATCGTGTCCAGACAGAAGGAGTTTGCCATGATACAGAGCGTCGGCATGACCAAACGGCAGCTGCGGGCGACTGACGTGCACGAAGACGATGGCCGGAATCACCCGCCCGTGTAAATATGGGCGACGGGTCCGGTGAGCGTATGGCCGAGACCGTAGACAATATGGCTGATAACGTATTCACCTTCGTTTACAAAAATCTCTATCAGGTTCGGCTCCACGAAAATATCCAGCGCGTGGCGGCTTAATTTTTCCGGCGTGGAAGCCGTCAGGGCGGGGCCGCTGATATTCTGAAAAACAAGGCTCCGGTCGGTTTTCAGACAGCCCTGTTCGACCCATATCCGGTAACCGCCGATGTCCAGACTTTCTCCTTCGGAAAGCGACGTCCGCAGCCGGAGCGGGATGCCGGAAGCGGCAGCAGGGGGATATTCTTCCCTTGTCATTTCTTTGGAAAAATATCGTTCCACTTCGGGATGCACCCGGAAAAAAATATGGCCGGGTTCCCTTTCAATCACCCTGGGAAGGCACATCATGCCGTTCCAGGGTTTTTGTCCGGGCGCATCGACGGCCTTCGGCATCCGCATCCAGGCGATAAGAATGCGCCGCCCGTCTTTATCGAGGGTCGTCTGTGGCGCATAGAGGTCCATGCCGTAATCGATATATTGAAATCCGTCGGTAAGTTCCATAGAACAGGTGTTTGCGTCGAAAGAGGCCGCCGCGCAAAGCGCGTGATGCTCATATCCTTCTCCGGGCTTTCCGATACACATCGGCGAACCGATGAAAACATAAGAATCTCCGAGCGGGAAAAGGTCGGGACATTCCACGACCCGGCCGAAGCCTTCGTGGCTGTACTGGGACGCGTATTCCCACCGTTGTCCGTCCTCGCTGCGGAAGAAAAGGACACGTCCCGCCTGCCCGCCGCAGGTGCTGCCGAGAATCATATAACAGCATCCGTTTTCCTGAAAGACCTTCGGGTCTCTTGTATTGACCGGGTCGCCGATATTTTCATCCCGGAGAACCGGGATGATTTGTTTCTTGGCGTTCCAGTTGTCGAATAAAAAGCCGTCTTTTGAAACGAGCATCGCCTGACTTGTCTCGAACTGCTCCGGAAGGGACACATGAATATTTTCCGGTTCACTTTCCAGGTAGCGGACTGCGGAGTAATAGAGAAGCAGCTCCCCGTCCTTTTCCAGTGCGCTGCCGGAGAAAACGCCGTTGCGGTCATAATATTTAGTCGGGAACAGGGCGATATCCAGATGTTCCCAGTGCACAAGGTCTTCGCTGACCGCGTGTCCCCAGTGCATCGTCCCCCATACTGGCGCATAGGGGAAATGCTGATAAAAAAGATGATATCTGCCCTGATAGTATATAAATCCGTTCGGGTCGTTCATCCAGTTACCCGGAGCTTTTAAATGCAGCGTGTCTGTTCTCATGTGGAATCTGCCTTTCTTGATTTTGAAAATTTTTCGGTATGTTTTTCTTTAGTATCGTTTTCTTCGCGCTACTTGACGGCGCCCGCCACAACCCCGTTGATAATCTGTTTCTGCAATGCCATATACAGAACGAGAATCGGGATGACGCATAAGAGCAGGCCGGCCATAATCGTGCCGTAGTCCGCGGAGTAAGTTCCGTAGAAGCTGTAAGTGGACAGGGGAAGCGTCAGCAGTTTTTTGTCGGTCAGAACGAGGGAGGGCAGCAGGAAGTCGTTCCAGAATGCCAGCGCGTTCAGTATGACCATTGTGGAAATAATCGGTTTTAACAGCGGAAATACGATTTTAAAGAAAGTCTGGGAGTGGGTACAGCCGTCGATGTAGGCAGCCTCTTCCAACGCAATCGGAATATTTCCGTTCAAAAAGCCGTGGAACATGAAGACTGACATCGCCATGGAAAATCCGGTGTGCATAAAAATCAGCGTCAGTCTGTGGTTCAATATGTTCAGCGTGCCGCCATAGATGCTGACGAGCGGAATCATGATTGCCTGAAAAGGGATAATCATGGAGGCCACCATCAGGGCAAAGGTCATATGGGAAATCCAGTTTTTATGGCGCACGATATAGTAGGCCAGCATTGCGGCGAGCAGCGTTACGAGAGCCGTTGCCGAAATGGTGACAAGTAAGGAGTTCTTAAAGGCATTCAAAAAGTCCATCTGGGTGAACGCCTTGACAAAGTTGTCAAAAGATAATCCCTTGATGGTAAAAAGCCATGAAAAGGGGCTTTTGATGATATCGCGTTTCTGTTTCAGAGAGTTGATAACGACCATGACAAAAGGAAACATATAGGCGATAAAAATTACGATTAATCCGGTCATCATCAGGGCGTTGATAATTTTCTTGCGGCTGCCGCCGACGGTAGTCTGTTTCATTATGCTTCAACCTCCTTTTTCTTCGTCAGATATACCTGTAAACCGCTGATGCACGCGGTGATAATGAAAAGTACGAGCGCTTCCGCCTGCCCGACGCCAAACTGTCTGGAGGTGAAGGCTTTTTCATAAACGTGCATTGCCGCCATTTCCGTTGTGCCGTAAGGTGCGCCTGCCGTCAGGGACAGGTTTACGTCGTATACCATGAAGGCACGGGAGAGCGTTAAGAACAGGCAGATGGTCACGGAAGACATCATCAGCGGCATAATGATATTTTTCAGTTTGATGAAGCCGGAGGCTCCGTCAATGCTTGCCGCTTCCAGAACGTCTTCGCTCAGGCCCATGAAGCCCGCTACATAGATGAGAATCATATAGCCGGATAACTGCCATACGGAGACGATAACGAGTGCGGCAAAGGCTTTTCCGGGGTCAGACAGCCAGGAGGCTTCAAAAGCGCTCCATCCCGTGGAATCACCGATGCTGACGAATACTCTGGAAAAAACGAACTGCCAGATATACCCTAAAACGATACCGCCAATCAGGTTCGGCGTAAAGAAACCGGCCCGGAAAAAATTCTGTCCTTTGATACCTCTTGTCAGGAGCCAGGCAATTGCAAAGGCGATGACGTTTACGATGATTACGACAAAAATAACGTAGCGGAAGGTCAGCAAAAGAGACGACCAGAACTGGGTATCTTTTATGACGCCCGCAAAATTTTTCAGTCCCACGAAATGCTTCACGTTTGATACGCCGTTCCAGTCCGTCAGCGTCAGATAAACGCCGTAAAGGAACGGAACGATGACAACTGCGAGAAAGCAGAACAGGCCGGGTAATGCAAAAGTGCAGAAATCTTTGCCATTGCTTTTGGATTTCATAGTGTTCGAACCTCCTTATATTATAATTTTATTCCTGCTCATTCCAGTATGACTGGATGGCGTTGATGAGTTCCTGCCGGTCGCTTCTGTCCGCCAGATATTTCTGCATTGCCGCGCCCAGAACCGCCCAGTGGTCGTTCGGCACGATTGCGGAAGAGTTGAATGCTTCGCCTTCATGAACTTTCGCATAAATATCCCGGCTCAGCGGGTCGCTTGGTTCGTAAGGATTGTTCTGAAAGGGCGGAATGATATTACAGGTTTTCACGAGCATCTGCTGTCCGATTTCACTGTATACAATCCAGTTCAGAAATTCCCTTGCCGCGGCCTGCTCTTTGTCCGAAGCCATCTGACCGTCCAGCATGACCTGTTTGGAAGGAGAAGCCTGTATTTTCTGATTGACAAAATCATTCGGGTCATCGTTCATGAAATAGGGAAGAAAACCGTAAGCGTCTTCATTTTCCGCACCCGCTTCCGACAGGTTCGGCCAGGCCCAGTTGCCGTTGAACCAGAATGCGGTCTTGCCGTCCGCCAGGTCGATTGCCATTTCATCATAGTCGGCGCCGAGCGGGTCTTTGGCGGACACATTGTATTTTTTCAGAACATCGAAAGCATCCAGAAATTCGTTCATTCTCGGATAGGCGGTCAAATCAAACTGTCCGCTTTTGATTAATCCGATGACTTCCTGTGCGCCCTCGGAAGTGCCGTTGTAAGTCTCGTATATATACTGCAGATGGTGCGCGCCGAGCGACCAGTCTTCTTTGGCAAGCGACAGCGGCCGTTCCATGCCGGCGGCGGTCAGACGGTCAAGCAGCGCGGTGAAGTCCGCAAGTGTGGTAATGGAGGCCGGGTCAAAGGGTTCTCCCAGAGTTTCCTCGATAGCCGCCCGGTTATAGATAATGCCGCGGCCTTCGATACAAAGCGGAAAACTGTAAATTTTGCCGTTTACTTCGGTCAGATAACCGGCCGCTTCCGCGGTCCAGGGTTCATTTGTCAGGTCCGCGGCTTTTTCTTCCGCGAGGGCGATGACATCCGTCGTATCGAGGATTGACATCGTGGGCGGATTGCCGGAATTGTACAGGCTTACGACTTTCGTATAAGGGGAGTCGCCGTCGGTGACGGGCATGACTTCCACATGGACGCCGGAGCGGCTTTCGTATTCGGCGCTCATTTTTTCAAGCGCAACCTGGATTTCCGCTTTGGAATTTAAAAGGGTAATGTTTGTTCCGCTCAGGGACGGGTCGTACTGGAAGGTGTCTGTCGAAGTATCGATGGGTTCTTCCCGAACCTCTTCGTTTGGGTCATCCGGGTCGCTGGCGAAGCCGAAGGTACAGCCTGTGAGCATGGCGGGCAGTAATGCCAGTGACAGGCTAAGACAGATGCGCGTTAACGCTTTTCTTTTCATCGTGAATCCTCCTGTTCGATTTTATGATGTTTCATTTTGCTTTGTAATCAGCAGATTACTATGTAATGATTGGAAAATAATCGGTTAAGTAACCGGTAACTTTATGGATTTATCGTAACATGTGAAAAGAGAAGAGTCAATAAGGAAAGAAAAGTTTGTGATATGTGTCAATTTTGAAAAAGAGAAATTATGCAGAAGTTACAAAACCGGTTACTTTACCAGTCACATAACCGATTATATCTTGTCAGAAAGGAGGGTTTTTGGTATACTTGGCAAAGTAGAGACTCTTCAGATAACAGGAGCGGACAATACCTGTTTCTGATATGGAAGGAGGCGCTGCTGCATGGCACGAAAAAAGAATGTCACGTTTGACGACATTGCAAAATATACGAATTTTTCCAAAACAACGATTTCCCGTTATTTTAACGACATCGATTCTCTGACGCTTGAGAATCAGCAGATTATTTCGGATGCGCTCGTCGCGCTGAATTATCAGGAAAATAAAGTTGCCCGTATTCTTGCCAACGGCAAAACAGAGTTTGTGGGGATTATCATTCCGGATTTGTATTATCACTTTTATTCGGAAATGTTGGACCGCATCCTGGCCACTTATAAAGATTTCGGATACAAGTTTCTCGTTTTTACCGGTAACGAAAAGGAAGAAACGGAGCGGAGTTATATACAGGAGCTTCTTGCCTATAAGATAGAAGGCCTGATTATTATGAGTCATACGATTCCGTCCAGAGAGCTGGCGGAGCTGCCTGTTCCCATTGTGGCAATCGAGCGGGAGGACAAATATGTATGCAGCGTCAACACGGATAATTATATGGGAGGTTATCAGGCGGCGGGACTTTTGGCGAAATGCGACTGTGATATTCTGCTGCACATCAACAGTCCCTGTAACGATGCAATTCCGGCGAGCGGGCGTATTCGAGGATTTCAGGGTTTCTGCGCGGAGCACGGACTGCCGAACGAACTGATTCTGCGGAAATTCGGACATACCCATGAAGCGTCCAAAGAGCAGCTCACTCAGGTATTGGAACAGCTGGAGACATCTTTTGCCGGGCGCAGGAAAGGAATTTTTGTATCAAGCGATACGCTCGCCAATATTCTGTTGAATCTGTTGTTTCGGAAATACGGTAAACTGCCGGAGGATTATCTGATAGTCGGATTTGACAACTCACTTATATCGCGGGAAGCCGTGATTCCGAAACAACAGATTCAACAGAATATTGGCGAGCAGATAGACAGACTGGCATACGAGGCGGTGAGCCTGCTCGTAGAGCAGATGGAAGAACGGAAGAAAAGAAAACCGGTTTTATTAAAAGAACCGATTCATAAAATGATAACGCCGGTGCTGTACCGGCGGGAGACTACGGGGTAAAGAACAGCTTTTCAATGTTTGAATTGAAGTGTCTGCCGAAGCGGACGGAAGGGAGTAAGAATGAAAACATATGATGTTACAGCGTTGGGCGAACTGTTGATTGATTTCACGGAGAACGGCGTGAGCGCTCAGGGGAATCCGTTGATGGAAGCGAATCCGGGGGGCGCGCCGTGTAATGTTCTTGCAATGTTGAAGCGGCTGTCAAAAAAGACGGCTTTTATCGGCAAAATCGGCGAGGATATTTTCGGAAAGCAGCTGAAAACGGCATTGCGGGACGTGGGTATCGACACCCGCGGACTGAAAGAGAGCAAAGAGGTACGGACGACGTTAGCTTTTGTACATACGATGGAAGGCGGAGACAGGGAGTTTTCTTTTTACCGGAATCCGGGGGCCGATATGGCGCTGGAAGAAGAAGACCTGGATGAAGCGCTGATTCGGGAAAGCCGGATTTTCCATTATGGTTCTCTCTCCATGACCCATGAGAGCTGCCGGCTGGCAACGCGCCGCGCAATCGAGGTGGCGGAGGAAAGCGGCGCGGTATTGTCTTTTGACCCGAACTTGCGGGAATCTCTGTGGGCGAGTCTTGAAGATGCGAGAGAGCAGATTTTATACGGCATGTCGCACTGTCAGATTTTGAAAATATCGGATAATGAAATACAATGGCTGACCGGGGAAGAAGATTTCGATAAGGGAATCGACTGGATTCGGGCGCGTTTTTCGATTCCGCTGATTCTGCTTTCCATGGGAAAAGACGGAAGCCGCGCTTATGCGGAAGGAAAACGGGTGGAAGTCCCGGCTTTTGTACAGGATAAGACAGTGGAAACGACGGGAGCCGGCGATACATTCTGCGCCTGCGTCCTGAATTATGTGCTGGAAAACCTGCTGGCGGGCGAATGGCCGAAAGAGGCGGAAGGAAGCCGGAATCGTTTCGCGGAACGTTGTAAGGCGTGCGCGGAAGAGCGGTTAGGGGAGATGTTACGCTTTGCCAATGCCGCCGCATCTATCGTTACGACCAAAAAAGGCGCGCTGCGCGTGATGCCGGAGCGTGAAGAAGTGGAAGCGTTTCTGACGGAAAGGCATGGTAATTAATATGGGAAAGAAAACGGAAGAGCTTTATACAAAAAGATTCGAGAAACATTTTGACGAGCTGCGGTGGCTCTATATGGAACTGTACGATAACGGTTCCATGTTTGCGGAACTTTGCGACAGGATGAAAGCATTTTATGAGGAACGCATCGAGGCGCTGAAAAAACTGGACTGCGAGCGGGAGAAACGCCCGGACTGGTATAAAAAGAACGATATGCTCGGCATGATGTTCTATATTGATAATTTTGCCGGCAATATGAAAGGCGTGGCGTCGAAACTCGACTATCTGGAAAAATGTCATGTCAATTACGTTCATCTCATGCCTTTTCTGGATACGCCGAAAGGGCGTTCCGACGGCGGTTACGCGGTGTCCGATTTCCGGAAGGTGCAGGAAAAACTCGGCACGATGGAAGACCTGGAAGCCCTGACGGCGGCCTGCCATCGGAAAAACATCAACGTCTGCATGGACTTTGTCATGAATCACACTTCGGAAGACCACGAATGGGCAAAGAAAGCACGCCGGGGAGACGGCGAGTACATGAGCCGTTATTTCTTTTACAATAACAGGGAAATCCCGGATGCGTACGAAAAGACCGTACCACAGGTATTTCCGACGACGGCGCCGGGCAATTTCACCTGGCTGCCGGAAATTGGCCATTATGTGATGACATCTTTTTACCCGTACCAGTGGGATTTAAACTATCAGAATCCCCGCGTGTTTAACGAGATGATGTACAATTTCCTTTATCTGGCCAACCGGGGAATCGATATCATCCGCATCGACGCCGTGCCCTATATCTGGAAAGAACTGGGAACCCAGTGCCGGAATCTGAAACAGGTACATACCATCGTGCGCATGATGCGCATGATTGCGGAAATCGTCTGTCCGGGCATTCTGTTGCTTGGCGAGGTCGTTATGGAGCCGGAAAAGGTCGTTCCATATTTCGGAACGGTCGATAAACCGGAATGCCATATGCTCTATAACGTCACAACGATGGCAACTACCTGGCACACGGTGGCGACGCGGGATACCCGCCTGCTGAAAAGGCAGCTGGATATCGTGAACAATCTTCCAAAAGAATATGTATTCCTGAATTATCTGCGCTGTCACGATGATATCGGATGGGGGCTGGATTATGCAACCCTGATGACGGAAGGTTTTGGAGAAAGGTCTCATAAACAATATCTGAACGATTATTTTCAGGGATATGCAGGGGAAAGCGTCAGCCGCGGCGAATTATACAATGCGGACCCGATAACGGGTGATGCCAGATTCTGCGGAACGACGGCATCTATGTGCGGTATTGAGAAAGCCGGATTCGAACAGGATGAACAGGCGATGGAACGGGCGATTCAGATGGACGTGATGCTCCATGCCTATATGTTCATGCAGTCGGGCATTCCGGTGCTTTACAGCGGCGATGAAATCGGTCAGGTCAACGACTATACCTATAAAGAAGACCCCGATAAAGTGCAGGACTCCCGTTATCTTCACCGCGGTGCGATGAACTGGAAACTGGCGGAAAACATTACGGATGATAAAACGGTGGAAGGCCGGATGTTCAAACGGCTTGGCCGGTTGGAGGAGATTCGGAAATCGGAAAAAGTCTTCATGACGGACGCGGACACATGGACGATGGAAACGGGAGATAACTCCGTGCTCGGCATCGGAAGGGCATACGGCAAAGAAACGCTGCTTGGCCTGTTCAATTTCAGCGAATACAATAAAACAGCGCGGATTTCGGACGAAGAGGCGGCGTATACCGACCTGCTTTCCGGAAAAATGCTAAAGGCCGGGGCTGTGGAGCTGCCTCCCTATGGATTCTTATATCTGAAAAAAGCGTAAGAGAAAGGTTAAACATTAAAATGCCGCTTACGCGGCGGAATGAGAGGAAACATGAAAAGACTATACCGAAAACTGATGAATCTGATACTTACGGCTGCGGTTTTGGCCGGAGCCTGCCTGTCCGTTCCCATCCAATCGTCTGCGGCGGGCCCGGATAAAATGGAAGTGCATTTTCTGGATGTGGGGCAGGGCGATTCCACACTGATTGTCTGCGGCGGGCATGCCATGCTGATTGATGCGGGCGATGACTCCAAAGGCACACAGATTCAGAACTATTTGCAAAAGCAGAAAATCGAAGAACTGGACTATCTCGTGCTGACGCATCCCGATGCCGACCATATCGGCGGCGCGCCGGTCATCATCAGCAAGTTCGAAATAGACAAAGTATTTGTCTCCAACTATGAAAAAGATAATAAGACATACCGAAAGCTGATTCAGGCGCTCGACGATAAAAGGCTGAGCTATACGACGCCGAAAGTCGGGGCACAGTATTCTCTCGGAACTGCGACCATCACCATTCTGGCGCCCGGCCGGGAATATGATAATCCCAACGACGCCTCGATTGCCCTGCTTGTGCAGAACGGAAACCATAAATTCCTTTTTACGGGCGATGCGGGCGAAGAAGCCGAACAGGAGATGCTTGACAGCGGCATAACGCTTTCAGCCGATGTATATCAGGCAGGCCATCACGGCAGTAAGACTTCCTCGTCGGAAGATTTTCTGGAAGCCGTGAACCCGACGTATGCCGTTATCAGCTGCGCCGAGGGAAACGAGTACGGACATCCCCACGCCCAGACGTTGAATACGTTCAGAGCAAACGGCGTTAAAGTTTACAGAACCGATGAAGCGGGCACGATTATCGCTTCTTCCGACGGAAAGAAGCTTACCTTCAACGTTCCGGCGTCCGAAACATGGAAGGCGGGCGAACCGACGAAGTCTTCCGAAACGACACCGAAGACCGGAACGTCGGCAAAGCCTTCCGAAGCGACACCGCAGACCGGAGCGTCAGCGAAGCCTTCCGAAACGACGCCGCAGGCCGAAACGTCGGCGCCGCCAGCCGCGTCGCAGCAGGAGACGAAGCAGGAACAGCCTTCCGTTCAGGATTCGACGCCGGCGATACAGGAGGCGGAACCGGCTCCCGCGGCACAGGATTCGACAGAGCTGACCTATGTGCTGAATACGAAAACAAAGAAATTCCATAACCCTTCCTGTAGTTTTCTGCCAACGGCCAACCGGAAGGATACGTCGGAAAGCAGGGAAAGCGTTATCGCGCAGGGGTATGAGCCTTGTAAAAAGTGTAATCCATGACGATTTGGCCGTTGGGTCATATCGCCGCACAGAGTAGAATAGGAACGTCATCTCTTTTATGCCATTCTTCTTTTCGTTATCAGGAAGAATGGCATTTTTTATGCACGGGCGGATGGAAACTTATAATATACTCGATAAAATCGGAAATTAAATTCAGAAACGGAATAAAAAATTCCGATTTTAAATTTAACTTGACAAAAAGAAGGGAGAATAGTATAACATAGGTAGTATGATAGCAGGAGGTCAGACGATATGAATTGTAAAAAGCCTTTTCGATGCAGAATACAGAAGATAACCATTGAAAATCTGAAAAATGTTGCGCATGGTGATATCCGTTTCGTATGCAACACACATGACGATATCTTTCATAAAGAAGCTGATATTTTGGGGATGTACGGGCAAAATGGCTCAGGAAAAACCACGTTGATATTTGCTGTCCATGTCTTGAAACAGTTACTCAGCGGCAGACGTTTGTGGAAGGATATGGACAGATTCATACGGGTGGGAGCCCCTTTTGCGAAAATTGATTATGACATGAGTCTGGAAAGCGATATATACGGCAAGTACCTGATTCATTATTCCGTAGTTTTGAAAATGAAAGAAATGGGCAAAGAAGCGGACGATATGGAACTGCCTGATGAAGAACAGCATTTTGCGGATTCTCTTGTATATCTGGCGGAAGAAAAACTGCAATACAAAAGAATCAATGATGAAAAGGGCAACCGGTATCACGGAATCATAGAGTATTGTTATGAGAATGGGAACGAGACGATTTTCGGGCCTGACATAAGATATAAGGAATTTGTCGGGAAAGAGAAAGAACTTGCTGATGAACTGCGTTATCTGAAAAATACAATATACAAATCGGGTTCTTCTTTTATCTTTTCACTTGCAAGAATAAAAGATATCAGAAAAAGAAACGGATTTAAAGAAGAGCTTGTATATATCATAGATTCGATTCAGATGTTTGGAATGACAAAACTATTTGTATTGGGGAATGTATATGCAAGTTTTGTGAACGCAAATATTATGTTACCGATGTCATTTTGCTGGCTGGAGGATGATAAGGAAACATTAAAGTCAATAAATATCAGTATAAAGCTCACCGGTGAGACAGTCGTTCCGAATGACGCATACGAATTAATCGAGCATCGTTTTGCGGTGATTGATAAGGTAATAACAAAGATTGTCCCCAATATGTCAGTAAAGGTTGTAAATCGGGGAACCCGCATCAATGATAAAGGAGAACCCTCCGTTATCGTTGAACTGGCTTCGGGAAAAAACGGAAATGAGATTCCGTTAAGATATGAATCGGACGGAATCAAAAAGCTGATTTTTATTTTGTACAGTCTCGTTGAAATGTATCATGATGATTCCGTTACGATTGCAATTGACGAACTGGATTCGGGTGTATTTGAGTATCTGCTTGGGGAGATTCTGACCGTATTGCAGGAAAATGCAAAGGGACAGCTGATTTTCACGTCTCATAATCTGCGCGCATTGGAAGTGTTGGATAAAAAGAGCATTATGTTTTCAACAACGAATGAAAAGAACAGATACATCCGGTTTAAAAATGTAAAAGGTTCCAACAATCTCAGAGATGTTTATTATCAGGATATTTTACTTGGCGGTCAGGATGAATGCGTGTATGAACCTACGAGTCCGGGCTCTATCCGGCGGGCATTTAAAAGTACGGGCGGTGACTTGAATGGCTAGAAAGAAAATTATTTTATTTATTGTAGAGGGAATAAATGATAAAACCTGTCTGGAAGGCGTACTGGAAAAAATTCTGGACTCTGAAGAGGTTCGTTTTCAGATTACCGAAGGGGACATTACGACGCGTTTGGGCATTGACGAGCACAAAATACGGAATGAGATTGGTAAAACAGTCAAGGCATTCAAGGATAAGTATCATTTAAAACCGGAACATTTCCTGGAAGTAGTACACATTATCGATACGGACGGTCTTTTCTTACAGGAAGATTCGGTTCATTATGCCGACGTGGAAGACCCGTTATATATGGATGACGGCATTTATACAGGAAAAGTAGAAGAAATGATTGAAAGAAATAAAAGAAAATCGGCCGTGGTCGAACGGATGTTAGAGCTTCCTGCGGTATTAAAGACGATATCATACAGTGTGTATTATTTTTCATCCAATATGGACCATGTTTTACATAATCAGGCGAATCTGTCGAAAGAGGAAAAACATGATTTGGCAGATTCTTTTGATGAAGAATATGCGGATAAACCGGAGGAGTTTATCCGGCTTATGTGTGAAAGCGTCTTTACCGTAAAGGGAACTTATGAAGAAACATGGAATTTTATCAGGCTCGATAAAAATTCCGTAAGGCGTTACAGTAATTTTGGCGTTTATCTGGCTTCCTATGAAAAATGCCAGGAGTAACCAGCAAGAAGTAACCAGCAGGAAAAAATTGTATTGTCAATTTTTTGACAATGTGGTATGATTACACCGTATTGTATCTCGTTTAAGAGAATAATAACAGGAGGAAACGTACCATGAAAAATGAAAAAACCTATGAACTGGTGCTGACAGCACTGTTCACCGCCATTATTGTCATAATGGCATTCACACCCCTGGGATATATCCCGCTGATTGTTATCAACGCGACGATAATTCATATCCCTGTCATCCTGGGAGCGCTATTTCTCGGACCGAAGAAAGGTGCATTTTTAGGATTCGTATTTGGTTTCACAAGCTTTATCAACAACACATTTAAGGCGGTTACCCCGTCGGCTTTTGTTTTTTCTCCGGTGCTTGCGGCGAATATCGTAGGCGTTTCCGGTGTTTTCAAGAGCCTTTATATCTGCTTTGTGCCGAGAATACTGGTCGGCGTCGTGCCATACTATGTCTATCTGCTGATACACCGGCTGCTAAAAGGCGGGCAGAAAGGATGGCGCATTGCAATTAATCTTGCGGCGTCTCTGACGCTGCTGTTTTCGCTGTATGCGCTGCTGAGCCGTTTGTTACAGGGCAGAGTAAGCGACGGCCTCTGCACGACAATTAGTATGGTGGTTGGGATTGTTGCCGGCGTTCTTCTTTTTGCCGCACTGACGTTTGCGGGGTACAAAAAAGGCTCCACCAATATTGCACTCGCCTATGCGGGACTGTCGGGAGCTTTTACCAATACGCTGCTTGTGATGAGCGGTATTTTCATTCTGTATAAAGATGCCTATGCGCAGGCTCTCGGCATCGCGGGAGAAGCGGTGTTCGACACGATTATGGGCATTATCAGCTTTAACGGCGTTGTGGAAGCCGTGGTTGCCGCGATTATTGCGGGAGGCGTCGGGGTGGCGCTGATGAAAGTAAAGCCGGTAAAAGGGCAGTAAAAATATAACATAACCTGAAATTATCACAGCTATCAGCGGAAAGGAACACAAAGAAATGATACTGGCAGTAGATATCGGAAATACGAATATTGTAATCGGCTGCATCGAGCAGGAGAAGATTTATTTTGTGGAAAGGACATCGACGGATATCGCCAAAACGGAACTGGAATATGTCGTGGAATTTAAAATTCTTCTGGAACTGTACCGAATCGATATGAAGGAAATCACGGGCTGTATCATTTCTTCCGTTGTGCCGCCGTTAAATAATATCGTCAGGTCCGCCATCGAGAAACTTTTGCACATTGCGCCGCTTTTTGTCGGCCCGGGGGTTAAGACGGGGCTGAACATTCTGATGGACAATCCGGCGCAGGTTGGTTCCGATTTGATTGTCAATGCGGTGGCGGGGCTGCAATATTACGGCGCGCCGATTATTCTGATTGATATGGGAACCGCGACGACAATCAGCGTGGTGGATGAAAAGAAAAATTATGTGGGCGGCATGATTCTGCCTGGGGTCAAAGTATCGCTGGATTCTCTCGTGAACCGGACTTCACAGCTTCCTAAAATCAGTCTGGAAGCGCCGAAGAAAGTTGTCGGAAAGAATACCATCGACTGTATGAAAAGCGGTATTGTGATGGGGCAGGCGTCCTGTCTGGACGGCATGATAGAACGGATTTTTGAAGAACTGGGATATGAGGCGGCGGTGGTTGCCACAGGCGGACTTGCCGGCTGTATCGTTCCGCATTGTAAGAAAAAGATTATTCATGACAACGAACTGACGTTAAAAGGACTTGGTCTGATATATCGGAAAAACGCAGAGCAGGCTGAAAAACAGATTTTTTAAGACCGGAAGACCGGCATTGGAGTGGAAAGGAAAAGAACATGTTAGAGGGAAAACATATCGTACTCGGCGTAACGGGCAGCATTGCAGCTTTTAAAATCGCTTCGCTTGCCAGCATGCTGAAAAAACAGGGCGCGGATGTTACGGTTATTATGACGCAGAACGCCACAAATTTCATCAATCCGATTACGTTTGAAAGTCTGACGGGCAATAAATGCCTGGTCGATACGTTTGACAGAAATTTTCAACACAGCGTGGAGCATGTCTCTTTGGCGAAACAGACGGATGTGGTGATGGTTGCGCCGGCGTCCGCCAATGTGATTGCCAAAGCGGCGCACGGCATCGCGGACGATATGCTGACGACGACGCTGCTTGCCTGCCAGTGCCCGAAGATTTTTGCGGCGGCAATGAACACACGGATGTATCAGAATCCTGTCGTTCAGGATAATATGGAACTGCTGCGGCATTACGGCATGGAAGTTGTCAATCCGGCGACAGGTTATCTGGCCTGCGGAGACACCGGGGAAGGGAAGATGCCGGAACCGGAGCTTTTGCTGGAATACATTACGAAGGCTTTATATCCGAAAGACATGGAAGGCGTCAGAGTTCTGGTCACGGCCGGCGCTACGAGGGAAAAAATAGACCCGGTTCGTTATATTACGAACCATTCCACCGGGAAAATGGGTTATGCGATAGCGAGGGCGGCGATGATGCGCGGCGCGCAGGTTACGTTGGTGAGCGGAAAAACGCAGCTGCAGCCGCCGATGGGCGTATGCGTCATCAATATCGAATCGGCGGCGGAAATGGCCGAGGCGGTCAAAGGCTGCGCCGGGGTACAGGATATCGTTATCAAGGCGGCGGCGGTAGCGGACTATCGTCCAAAATACGCGGCGGACGAAAAAGTAAAGAAAAAAGACGATGAGATGTCGCTGGAGCTGGAGCGCACCGAAGACATCCTCGGATATCTTGGAAACCATAAAAAGGAAGGCCAGTTCTTGTGCGGTTTTTCGATGGAAACGGAAAATATGCTGGAAAATTCCAGAAAGAAACTGGAAAAAAAGAATCTGGATTTGATTGTGGCAAACAATTTGAAGCAGGCCGGAGCAGGCTTTGGAACGGATACGAATATCGTTACGCTGATATCCGCATCCGATACCGTACAGCTTCCGATGATGCGTAAGGAAGAAGTGGCAGATAAGCTTCTTTCCTATATTATAAGTAAGATGAGAGGAACGGAAAAAACATTATGATGCAGGATTTAACGGTGGGTGATTCCCGAAAGGTTCTGTTACAATATACCATACCGATGTTCGTCAGTGTGGCCTTTCAACAGATTTATAATATAGCGGACAGTATGATAGCCGGAAAATTTGCCGGAAAAGAGGCGCTCGCTGCGGTGGGCGCTTCTTATCCGATTACGATGATTTTCATGGCGGTGGCGGTTGGATGCAACATCGGCTGTTCCGTCGTCATTTCCCAGTTGTTCGGGGCAAAAGCGTACCGGAAGATGAAAACGGCGGTCTTTACAACATTGTCAGCCGGTTTGCTGTTATCGGCGGTTCTGACGGCAGTCGGCCTGTTCACGACACCGGCCATGATGCGGATGATTCAGACGCCGGATAATATTTTTATGGATGGGGCATTATATCTGCGAATCTACATCGGCGGTTTCATTTTCCTTTTTCTCTATAATGTCACGACGGGAATGTTTAATTCTATGGGAGACTCCCGGACGCCGTTATATTTTCTGATAGGTTCGTCCATCGGCAATATTCTGCTCGATTTATTGTTTGTGGCAGTCTTCCACTGGGGCGTGGCCGGGGTGGCATGGGCCACGTTTCTTGCGCAGGGAGCGGCCTGTGTGCTTGCGCTTCTGGCATTTTGGCGTCGTCTGGCACAGATAAAGACGGAAGAAAAGACGCAGTTTTTCTCTCTCGAAGTTTTGAAAAAAATTGCGCTCGTAGCGATTCCGAGCGTTTTGCAGCAAAGTTTCATTTCCATCGGGAATATTTTTATTCAGGGGCTCGTAAACTCTTATGGTTCCGATGTGATTGCCGGTTATTCCGCCGCGGTGAAACTGAATACTTTTCTCATTACGGGAATGACCACGCTCGGCAACGGGATATCCGGATTTACCGCGCAGAATCTCGGAGCGGGACTGCCCGGCCGTATCCGGGAAGGATACCGTGCCGGCATCAAAATGGCGCTTGGCGTAACCGTTCCGTTTTTTATCGGCTTTTTCTTTTTCGGAAAGGCGATGATGCTGCTGTTCATGGAAAACGCGGGCGGCCGGGCAATGGAAACAGGCATTCTGTTTTTGCGCATCGTGTCGCCTTTTTATTTTGTGATTTCCGTAAAACTGATAGCGGATGGCATTCTGCGGGGAACGGAATCCATGCGGTATTTTATGATAGCGACCTTTACGGATTTGATTCTCCGCGTCATTCTTGCATATCTCTTTTCCGCATGGCTTGAGGAAGCCGGAATCTGGATGTCGTGGCCGGCCGGCTGGTGTGTCGGAACGCTTCTGTCGATTATCTTTTATGGAAAAGTGATGAACAGGCTGGTGGAAAAGAAGCGATGAGAAAAAAGTTATGTAAACTAGAAAGAAAGGGGCGACAAGATGAGAATTGGTATGGGGTATGACGTGCATCGTCTGACAACTGACAGGAAATTAATTCTCGGCGGGGTGGAAATACCTTATGAAAGGGGGCTGCTCGGCCATTCGGACGCAGATGTGCTTCTGCACGCCATTATGGACGCGCTGCTCGGTGCGGCGGCGCTCGGCGATATCGGCAGACATTTTCCGGATTCGGACCCGGCCTATAAAGGGATTTCGTCCATGAAGCTTCTGGAGCATGTGGGCGGGCTGCTGGAAGAACATCTTTTCCTGATTGAAAATATTGACGCGACGATTATCGCGCAGGCACCGAAGATGCGCCCGCATATCGACGCGATGCGGCAGAATATCGCCGACGCGCTTCATATCGAAGTGACGCAGATAAACGTCAAGGCGACGACAGAGGAAGGACTCGGTTTTACCGGGAGCGGCGAAGGTATTTCGGCACAGGCCGTCTGCATGCTTTCGTCTCCTGCGGAACTGTATGACCGCGATGTGACAGGACAGAGAGACTGCGCGGGCTGCAGCGGGTGTAAGGAGAGGCGGTAGGAAGAATCGGCGGGCTGTCATCTTTCCGGCTCAGCCCCGCACCGGGGCACGGCAGCCGAACCCCTGTATGGATTCAGTTGCCGAACAGCCGGCACGAACAGCCGCAAACCTGACAGATTCCTTGCCAAAACCGGTTTAATATGCTACTATCTTTGAATAGAAGAGTGAGGATTGGGAGGACGTATCATGAAGTATAAAACCTTGATTACAGGAAAAAATACGACGCTGATTGATGATTTTTTTATTCAGATGGACGATTCTTTTGAACTTATTTCAACATCCCAACGATTTAACGATGTGACCCGGCATGTAAAATATTTCAGGCCGGAACTTTTTGTGTATTGTATTGGTAATGAAACGAGAGAAAACATGAACCAGATGGTTCATGTTAAAAATATCCTGCGAAAAAACGGTGTGCCGTTTGTGGTGGTCGGGGCAAAAGACGAGTGTGACGAGTTTGAGAGAACGGCCGTAAATGTGGCGAATCTGGCGGTGGTGAAGCCCTATACGGTGTATTCCATTCAGGAGGATATAACGAAGTTTATGGAGGAGTGGCAGCTGTATCACAGCTCAAATGATTCGAAGCCGAAGGAAGCGGAGCTGCCCATTTCCGAAGAGGACGTTGAGGCCCAACTGGCGGAGCTGCGGGCGGCATTAGCGGCAGATATACCGGTTCCGGTAAAAAGCCAGATGGAAAAACCCGTCGAATCAAAGGAAATCAATGAAAGTCCGGAGGCTTCCACATCGCAGCGCACGCATATTCTTGTGGTGGACGATGACCCGCTGATGTTGAAAATGTTAAAAGAACAGCTGCGGGATGATTACGATGTTGCAACCGCTGTCAGCGGAAAAATTGCAATGAAGTTTCTGGAACGTAAGAAAACGAATCTGATTTTACTGGATTATGAAATGCCCGGAGAAACCGGGCCTGAAATATTGGAAAAACTGCGTGCCAACGACGTGACAAAAGACATTCCGGTTATTTTTCTGACAGGAGTGTCGGAACGTGAAAAGATTCAGGAAGCGCTTGTTTTGAAGCCGCAGAGCTACTTATTAAAACCTGTTGACCATGAAAAGTTAAGGAGCGCAATTGCGAAGGTCGTCGGTTGAATCTGACGGGAAAAAGCAATGAAACAGGTAATGCCAGAAAGAGGACTGTTTTATGGAAATGAAATATGATTTATATCTGACCGACCTTATCAGCAGAGATATTCTGCAGAAAATGCAGGACGCTTTTTCGAGGCTGACCGGTATGTCCGTTATTACAACGGATACGAACGGCATCGCGGTAACGGAGGGTTCCTATTTTTCCGATTTCTGCAAGAATTATACGAGAAATTCCCCCGTCGGCTGTATGCTTTGCGCAAAGAGCAATAAGGCCGGAGCGGAGCTTGCGCTGCAGGAGGGAAAATCTATCATATATCCCTGTTATGCGGGACTGATGAACTTCGGGGCTCCAATTATGGTCGAAGGAAAACTGGTCGGCTGCGTCATCGGCGGTCAGGTGATTACGGAAATGCCGGACCCCGTAAAGATGAAAATTATTGCGGCGGAAATCGGAGCGGACCTGAATGAATACCTGGAGGCCTTTCAGAAGGTGAAGGTAGTGGATATCGAGGAAATCGACAATGCGGCGAAATTTCTGTCGGCAATGGTGGAAGTCATGTCCGATATGGCGAGCAATCAGTATCTTGTTCATCAGGCGAAGGCGGATATGGAAAGAACGTCGAATATGAAATCCGATTTTCTTGCGAATATGAGCCATGAAATCCGGACGCCCATGAATGCGGTCATCGGCATGGCGGAAATGGCGCTGCGGGAAGATTTGCCCGGGCCTGCCAGAAATTATATCAATCAGATTAAGGAAGCCGGGAAATCGCTTTTGACGATTATCAATGATATTCTCGATTTTTCCAAGATAGAGTCCGGGAAAATGGATATCAATGTGGTTGAATACGAACCGATGGCGGTTATTAACGATGTTACGAATATCGTCATGACAAGGCTGAAAGGGAAAGATGTGGAGCTGCTTCTCGATATCTCTCCGAACCTGCCCAATAAACTGTTAGGGGATAATGTCCGCATCAAGCAGGTGCTGCTCAATATTGCCAATAATGCGGCGAAGTTTACGAATACCGGAAAGATAATGCTGAAAATGTATTATCTGCAGATAGATGACGGAAATATAGAACTGCATATTTCTGTGGAAGATACCGGAATCGGCATCAGGAAAGAGGACCGCTATAAGCTGTTCCGTTCTTTCCAACAGCTGGACAGCAAGCGTAACCGTAATATCGAAGGAACCGGACTCGGTCTGGCTATTTCCAAGCAGCTCCTTCATTTGATGAAGGGCGATATATGGGTGGAGAGCGAATATGAAAAGGGAAGTATATTTTCTTTTTTCATACCGCAGAAAGTGGTGGATAAAACGCCCTGTATCAGTGTCAGGGAACCGGGTTCCCGGATAGCCGTGAGTCTGATTTCCAATGAGCATGTCAGACAGAATTTCCGACAGGATGTGAAAAAGCTCGGCGTAGAATACAAGGAACTGCATTCCGCAGAGGAACTTGCGGAGTTAAAAACGGAAAAGAAGCTGTTTCTTTTTATTGAGAAAGTAATGTTTTCATCGGACGTGGAAACTTTTGTCAAAGAAAATCCGCAGATTACGGCCGTTCTTCTCATTGAGTTTCTGGATTCGGTCCAGTATGAGATGGAAAATCTGCATATTGTGAAAAAGCCGCTTTTTGCGCTGACGGCCGCAATGATATTGAATGAAGAAAATCCCCAGTTCGACGATAATAACGGGGAAGGAAGCGAATACGATTTCATTGCCCCCGATGCGGAGATTCTGATTGTGGACGATAACGCGGTCAATCTGACCGTGGCGGAAGGACTGCTGAGGCCGCTGAAAATGCACATTGATACGGCGGCAAGCGGAAAAGAAGCCATTGATAAAATCGGAAAATTTCACTACGATATTGTTTTTATGGACCATATGATGCCGGAGCTGGACGGAGTGGAAACGACCCGCATCATCCGGCGGTTTCATCAGGAATACAATGATGTGCCGATTATCGCGCTTACGGCGAATGCGGTGGAAGGAACGAAAGAAAGATTCTGCCAGGAAGGCATGAATGATTTTGTAGCAAAGCCGATTGAGCTGCGCATACTGATATCCAAAGTGCGACAGTGGCTTCCCATCGAAAAAATTCAGAAATTGTCAGGCACGGCACAGCAGGATATGAGGAACGCGCACATTGTCGTGGGCGACCTGGATGTCGATTATGCGCTGAAATTTTTGGGAACCGAGGATTTATTCTGGTCGGTGTTGAAAGTTTATTATAAGGCAATCGAAAAAAAGGCGAAACTCATTAAGGTATTGGAAGAAGAGGAAAACTGGACTGATTTTACAATAGAAGTCCATGCACTGAAAAGTTCCTCCAAACAAATCGGGGCCATTGCCCTGTCCGAGCGGGCAGCAGCGTTGGAAAAGGCCGGAAATGCGAGGGACTCTGAATTTATACATAAGAATACGGACAGACTGTTGGACAAATACCTGGGGTATCGGTTCGTATTTAAGCCATTCTTTCCGGATGAAAAGACGGAAGCCGGCAGTCAGGATTCGATGTCAGCCGCTGCGCTGCAGCAGCATTTTACCGATATGCGGATGGCGCTGGAAGATTTGGAGATGGACCGGATGGAGGAAGTCATCCACAGGATGAAACGTTATCATTATGAGGAATGGCAGAAAGAAATGTTTACACGTCTGAAAGACGCGGTGGAAGAACTCGATGTGGACAGATGTGAGATGATTCTGCAGGAATGGGAAAAACGATTATCGGCAATACAGCAGGAAAAATAAGGACATAAAGGGATTGACAGAATCAGCCTATACTGCATATATAGGAGTAAGAACAAATAATCAGGCTGAAGGAAAGGTGTGGTAACGGTTATGGGATTTCTCAGCCACATACGGGAAGAAATAAGAGTCATAAGAGAAAGGGACCCGGCGATTCATTCCAATATGGAAGTATTTCTCTATCCCAGTTTTAAAGTAATGTTGTATTACCGGGCGGCTCATCGCCTTTATGAGAAAAAACATTTTTTTCTGGCAAGATGGGTTTCGCAGAAAGGCGCGCGTAAAACAGGGATAGAGATACATCCCGGAGCGCAGATTGGAAAAGGGTTCTTTATCGACCACGGAAACGGCGTCATTATCGGAGAAACGACAATTATCGGAGACAACGTTACCCTGTACCAGGGCGTTACGCTTGGCGGAACAGGCAAGGAACAGGGGAAAAGACATCCGACCGTCGGCGATAATGTCATGATTAGCACGGGGGCGAAAGTTCTCGGTTCTTTTACCATCGGCAATAACAGCAAAATCGGCGCGGGAAGCGTCGTATTAAAGGAAGTGCCGCCCGATTCCACCGTCGTCGGCGTGCCGGGAAGAGTGGTGAAGCGTCATAACGTTGCGCTGCCGCAGGAAGAACTGGACCAGGTGCACCTTCCGGACCCGGTTATGGAAGACCTGGCGCAGTTACAGCAGGAAAATGAAAAACTTGCCAACCGCCTTATCGATTTGGAGCAGGAAGTGCGCAAACTTCGGAGAACGCAGCGGAAGGCAGGGCAGGGAACGGAAAAGGAACAGTGAGCCGGAAAAGAAACAGCGAACCGGAAAACAGGAAGAAACAGAGAAGTCTGAAAGCAGAACAGCGCCTGCGGCCCCAATGCGCAGGCTATGGAAAGGCATGGTATTGTTATGAAAATCTATAACACATTATCGAAGAAAAAAGAGGAGTTCGTGCCCCATGAACAGGGTAAGGTCAGCATATATGTATGCGGACCGACGGTCTATAACCTGATTCATATCGGAAATGCAAGACCGATGATTATATTCGATACGGTCAGAAGATATATGGAACACAAGGGCTGGCAGGTCAATTATGTGTCCAATTTCACGGATGTGGATGATAAAATCATCAAAAAAGCGCAGGAAGAGGGTGTGGAGTCTTCCGTTATTTCCGAGCGTTATATTGAAGAGTGTAAAAAGGATATGAAAGCCCTGAATGTAAAAACGGCGACGGTTCATCCGAAGGCAACCGAGGAAATCGACGGGATGCAGCAGATGATAAAAACGCTTCTGGAAAACGGAAACGCTTATGTGGCGAAAGACGGAACCGTCTATTTTAAGACAAGAAGTTTTCGCGATTACGGCAAACTGTCGCATAAAAACCTGGATGACTTACGGGGCGGAAACCGCTCCCTGCTCGTATCCGGTGAAGACCAGAAAGAAGACCCGCTGGATTTCGTGCTCTGGAAGCCGAAGAAAGAGGGAGAGCCTTTTTGGGAATCGCCCTGGTGTGAAGGGCGCCCGGGCTGGCATATCGAGTGTTCCGTCATGAGCAAGAAATATCTTGGAGATGAAATCGATATCCATGCCGGCGGAGAAGATTTGATTTTCCCTCATCATGAAAATGAAATCGCTCAGTCCGAAGCGGCGAACGGAAAGCCTTTTGCAAGATACTGGATGCACAACGGTTTTCTGAATATTGACAATAAGAAAATGTCCAAATCCGCAGGCAACTTTTTTACGGTAAGAGATATCGGTGAAAAATATGATTTGCAGGTGCTGCGCTTTTTCATGTTGTCCGCCCATTACAGAAGCCCGCTTAATTTCAGCGCGGAACTGATGGAAGCCGCGAAGAACGGCTATGAGCGGATTGTGACGAGTGTTTCCAATCTGAATTATCTGTTGGAAAAGGCGCAGGGCGATACGATGCGCGGTGAAGAAGAAAAACTGGCGGAAGAAGCAAAAGGGTTTGCGGACAAATTTGATGCGGCGATGGAAGATGATTTCAATACGGCGGATGCCATTTCTGCGATTTTTGAACTGGTCAAATTTGCGAATACCAATGCGTCGGAGGAAAGCAGCGCGGCTTTTATCAAAGCGTTAAAAGAAGAAATCGTGACGCTTTCCGATATCTGCGGTCTGCTTGTGGAAAAAGCGGAAGAAATGCTGGATGAAGAAATCGAGCAGTTAATAGAAGAACGTCAGGCGGCAAGAAAGGCAAAGAACTTCGCTAGAGCGGATGAAATCCGCAACATGCTTTCCGAGAGAGGCATTCTTTTGGAAGATACACGAGAAGGGGTAAAATGGAAGAGAGCTTAACCTTGTTAGAGACGATTAAACGACAGTTTGGATGCGGGGAGGTGGATATCAGAACATATTCACCTCTTACCCTTGCCTATATTGGTGACGCCATCTATGACCTGGTCATCCGCACGGTAGTGGTGGAGCGGGCAAACCGTTCTGCCAACAAGCTGCATAAGACAGTTATTCGTTATGTCAATGCGGGAACACAGGCCAGAATGATAACGGCGCTCGAGGAAGAGCTGACAGAAGAAGAAACGGCAGTCTATCACAGAGGAAGAAATGCCAAGTCCTATACGTCCGCCAAGAATGCGTCGATTGCCGATTACCGGAAGGCGACCGGGATGGAAGCCTTACTCGGATATCTGTATCTGCGGGGGGAGACGGACAGGCTCCTGATGTTGGTGCACAGGGCTTTTGATAAACTGGAGATGGAAATATAGAAAGAGGTATGGCGATGGGATATACGGAAATGATGATAGAGGGAAGAAATGCGGTCATTGAGGCATTTCGTTCCGGAAAAACGGTGGATAAGCTTTATGTGCTGGACGGATGCCAGGACGGGCCGGTGCTGACGATTAAGCGGGAAGCGAGAAAACAGGACTGCCTGATAAAATATGTGGCGAAGGAACGGCTCGACCAGCTTTCGGAGACAGGAAAGCATCAGGGCGTTATCGCCTGTACTTCTGCGTATCAGTATGCGGAAGTGGAGGACATGCTGAAAGCGGCAGCAGAAAAAGGAGAACCGCCGTTTTTATTTCTGCTGGATAACATTGAGGACCCCCATAACCTCGGAGCCATCATCCGGACGGCGAATCTGGCAGGGGCGCACGGCGTTATCATTCCCAAAAACCGGGCGGTCGGACTGACGGCGACGGTTGCAAGAGCGTCTGCAGGCGCACTGAATTATACGCCGGTCGCAAAAGTGACGAATCTGGGACAGACAATTGATGCGCTGAAAAAAGACGGACTCTGGTTCGTCTGCGCCGATATGGATGGCCAGACGATGTATGAACTGGATTTGAAAGGCCCAATCGGACTTGTAATAGGAAGCGAAGGAGACGGCGTCGGAAGACTGGTAAAGGAAAAATGTGATTTTACCGCTTCTATTCCGATGAAAGGAAATATTGATTCCCTGAACGCTTCTGTGGCGGCGGGAATCCTTGCTTATGAAATTGTAAGGCAGCGGTTGAAATGATGAAAAAAATACAGGATTATTCGTTAATAGCAGTATTTGTAATGACTGCCATTCTGGCGGCAGTTGCCGGATTGAAAGCCTATTCCGGCTATATGAAGAACAGAGCGGAAGAAGAAGCCTTATTTCAGCAGCGTAAAGAAGAAATTCTGGCGCGGAATGCGGAAGCTCAGAACCGCGTGCAGGAAATGCAGGTCGAAATCATTGAACTGCAGAGCGATGTAGAAGCTTTGCAGACATTTATTGACGATGCGGTTAATGCCGCGAACGAAGTACAGAGCCGAAAAGCCGCGGGAAACATTTCTGGAAACGGTGACGCTTCGTCCGCGGACGCTGCTTCGGGAAACAGCGTTCCGGCGCAGTCCGATTCCGTATCCGGAAGCGATGTATCGGGGCAGCCCGGTTCCGTCTCCGGAAACGATATGTCAGGCCAGCCGGATTCCGTATCAGGGAATGAAGGCTCCGTATCGGAAAATGACGGTTCTGGTTTCGGGGAGTCTGTTTCCGGTAATGAGGGAGACTTCGAGGGTTCCGTATCGGGAAATGACGAATGGTCTGTTTCCGGGAACAGCGTTTCCGGCAACGGCGATATGACGATATCCGGCAATATGTCGGGGAGCGTCTCCGAAAACGACGCGGATGAAGATAATGCTGCAGACCATATGACATTGGAAGAACGGAGGCAATGGAGAACCTCTTATCAGGAAACAATGGAAGTGAACCAGACGGACAGGGAATGGATTGCGGAAAACCAATATGATTTTTCCCAGATGAAAATCGCCTGCCTCGGCGACAGCATCACCAAAGCGGCTAATCTGGAAGGCGAAGAAAATTACGAACAATATGCTTATCCGGCGCGACTGCAGGAATTGCTCGGCGCGGAAGAAGTCTATAATCTGGGCATTGGCGGCTCCTCCATTGGCAGATATTGGGCCGATGCTTTTGTGGACCGTTATACGGAGATTCCGCAGGACAGTGATATCATCATCGTCATGGGCGGAACAAACGACGGATTTTGCGTGTCCGATGAAGAATTTGGAAGTCTGGACGAGAGGGAATATCATACCTTCTGCGGTGATTTGGATGAGTTGATGGGCGGACTGCGGGAAAACTATCCGGATGCACAGATTTTCTTTGCAACGCCGCTGCCCAATGTCCTTCAGGACTACCTGATGAGCGAAAGGGAATATCTTCTGCCGCAGAAAGACTTCGTAGAGGTCATTCAGGTTTTGGCGGATGAATATGATTTTGAATTAATTGATTTATATAACTCGAATGTTCTTGATTCTCATGACGCCAATATCATCACGGAATACATGCCCGACGGCGTGCACGGAAACCCGGCGGGATATCAGATTCTGGCGGAACACTTTGCGGGAGAACTCGTCAGGTACTACAATGAAGACGATACCGAATCAGAGGAAGAAAATACCGCGTCCGACGGAAACGCCACCGGAAACGGCGGTGTGGGCGTCGGAACAAATACCGGAGCAGGAGTCGGCGGAAATGCCGGAGCGGGCGCCGGGGTGATAACGATTGTCGGCGGGAATGGAGAAGCAGAAGCCGAAGAAAACGAAACAGACGGCGAGAATCAGGAAGACCTTAACGATACGGAAGACGACAATACGGAAACCGATGAGGAAGAGGAAGACGGGATTTCGGATGCCGGAACCGATACGGGAGAAGACGACGGCGCAGATGCCGGAACCGATACGGGAGAAGACGACGGCGCGGATGATGGAACCGGCGAAGACGGCGATGGGGAAAGCGGCAACAGTGCGGAAAGCGGAATAGGTGATACGGATGCCGGCAGAAATGCCGGCTCCGATACCGGAACCGATGAAAAAGACAGCGACGGTTCGGAAAGAAAGAAACGCCGATACGAATACTGACGAATCCGGGAACTGTAAATGTGCGGAATCCGGTCATTTGCCAAAACGGGGAAGATTGATGAAAGAAGAATATCAGCAGTACAGCGACGAAGAATTGATGATACATCTGCGGGACGGGGAAGACGGTATCATGGATTTCATTATGGATAAGTATAAAAACCTTGTCAAAAATAAGGCCAAATCCATGTATATTCTCGGCGCAGACAGCGATGACCTGATTCAGGAAGGCATGATAGGGCTGTTTAAGGCCGTACGGGATTTTGACAGCGGCAGGGACGCAAGTTTTTTCACCTTTGCCGATTTGTGCATATCCAGGCAGATGTATACGGCGGTACAGGCTTCCAGACGCCAGAAACATATTCCGTTAAATACCTACATTTCTCTGTATGCAACAGCCCGGGAGAATGCGGGGGAAAATGAAGAGGATGCCGTGCTCGTAAATATCCTTGCCCGCCAATCGGAGCAGAGCCCGGAAGAAATGGTTATCGACAGGGAAAATCTGGAACAGCTCGAAAAAATAATCGAGAAAGAGCTGAGCGGTTTTGAAAAACAGGTGTTGGACTTGTATCTGACAGGGATGCGTTATACACAAATCGCGAAAGTCCTCGGCAGAGACGAAAAGTCCACGGACAATGCGTTACAGCGTATCAAGAACAAATTGAAGAAAGCAATTCGTCTATGACGGACTGTATATTGCAAAAGGGAAGGCGGAGTTCCAGGAATGAAACGAAAGTTGGCGACATTACTCATTTTTGTCGGAAATCTGGTGATTTTTATCATATCGGTGAATCTATTTTATCAAATGGGAATTTATGTGGATGAGCATAATACGTCGGCCAGCGTCGTGTGTGGCGGGGATTTCTGGCTGATGGCCGACTGGCTGCGGCTCGTTTTGTCCGGATTTATGACAATCCTGTCGGGCGGTATGCTTCTTCGTTCGGGGAAAAAGTAAAGAAGCTTATCGTCGGGAAAATTGGTCGGGAAAGTTATCATCGGGAAATGCGAAAGTGTATTGACAAAGTAAAATGCCCTGTGATACAATACAATTCGGCAAACAGATAAAACTGTCTGCCGGAAACAGGCTGCTGTAGCACAGTCGGTAGTGCGTCGCATTGGTAGTGCGGAGGTCACGGGTCCGATTCCCGTCAGCAGCTCTAAAAATAAAGGCTTTTCGAGGTATAAGGCTTCGAAAGGCCTTTATTTCATTACTGGATAATCGTAATGGATAACCTGTTTTTTTTCTGTTTATTCTCCGATTGTTGCATGAATGTGCGTGTAAATTTTAAGGAATGGTGAATAAATCATCAGTGGTAAAACGCTTATTGTGTCAAGACCCAAAAACGAAAATATTGTAGTCGTATCTGAAAAAGAGTATAACGAAATGGTAAAAGCAAAGAGAACTGCGGGCAATGGAATCTGATGATTGGAAGCCTACACAAAAAATATTAAATTGGATGAAAAAAATGTTAGGCGAATCAATAATCTGTTAAAAGATATCAAACAAAACGGAGCAATTAAACATTCTGAAAATTAAGCCTTTTCAATCCCTATTGCGTAACATTCTATTCCGTTCTTTGGGAGAGGTCGGGGCACGGGGGCAGAGCCACCGCAAAACCTGCAGACGGTCGCCGCAGTAGTCGGAACGGGCGTAGAACGAAAATTGCTATTCGTAATCGGCTATGGTATAATTTTCCCAGTACAAACCGATAAATCGTAGACAATGATGAAAATGTTTTAAGACTTGGAAATATAGTGTTTGCCTGGGGTGCTGTCGGGTTATTCTATTCAACTGGAGAGAAGTGATGATTTTTGGAGGTTAGAAGTGAAAAAAATAGCTATTATAGGTGACTATAATCAAAATGAAGAAAGCCATTACCTCATAATGGAATCCATAAAGGAAGTGGCAGAAGAAATACAAGGTGAACTAGAGGCTCAGTGGATTATGAGTGATGAATTAGATGTATCTGAGGAACATTTAAAATTATTTGATGGTTTTTGGTTTTCGCCGGGAAGTCCTTATAAGGATGCAAAGAATGTTTTGGCGGCAATTCAATATGCCAGGAAGAATGGGATTCCTGCACTGGGTACATGTGCTGGTTTTCAGCATATGGTTATTGAGTTCGCACGCAATGTGTTAGGCTTATACAGTGCAGATAGTGAAGAAAATGATACAGAATGTGCAGACGCTGTAATTGCAAAATTGTTATGCACATTAATGAATAAAAAGGAACAACTGGAGATATCTGATTCCAATTCAATTTTGGCTCGAACAGTAGGCAGGGACGAGTTAATTGGAGAATACCGTTGTAATTATGGGTTTAATGAAGCATATCGTAGTGTATTTCAAAACAGTAATATGATTACAGCCATAGTTGAAACTAAAAATGGATATTTCAGAGGATTCGAATTGAAAGCACATCCATATTTTGTTGGTACTCTTTTCATTCCCCAATTAGATTTTAGGGGGGATAGTTCTTATCGGATTATTAAATCGTTTGTAAAGGCCGTTTTAGATATGGAGAAGGATTGTAAAGGTTATTAATGTTATCAGAACCATATTTGCCACTAGAGATATTATTTACAAAACATAACTGTAAATTCCGGTTTATTGGTCTCATAAACGTCTAAAACAGGGCGGTGGTGATAATCGTTGATTATCCCGCCGCCCTGTCTGTTATCGTTCCTTATCCAGCTTTCTATGGGGGTGCTGTTCCCGCCGCAAGATAGAAAAATTGTGTTTTTGTATTTGGTTTGAAGATATACGAAAGGAAAACCGCATCAGTTCTGGCGGTGGATATTATAAATCATTGTGCGAGGCTATCCATGCAGCAGAAAATAGTGGTAGATTTGTAAAATGGCTTACCTGATTATCTGATTGAAGACGGTAACATGGAAATTACTTGGAACATTTTTTACTTGCTGTGAGACTTTTGTTTCTTGGTAAATTGTCTTGATAAGATTATTATGTGTTGGGATATTAATCTTAATTGTACATTAAGACATTGCTTGAGATAGTTATATGGGCGTGGTAGAATAACTGTGACAGCAAAAATAAGCAGACGGGAGTGTTTGAAATGGATAAGTGGGAAATACAGGGATTTAATTTATCAATAGGCGGTTTTTTGGCCATGATTATTTTGACAGTTATATTTGTGCTCATCCCGGACAAGGAGCCTCTGTTTGATTTTTATCTGATTTTTATGTGTGTTGCATTTTTTCTGTTTATTGCAGGGCTGTTTGGAATTATGGAACAAAAAAAAGAGGATGACAATCAATTAATCGCAAATCAGAATGCTTTTCAAAAGGAATATGATGATTATATTAAGAAGATTGGAGTCGTACGAAGCAAAACACATGCTACCCTGATAGATATCAATGAAAGAGGATTTCACTCATATATATTACAGTACATATGGATTGAGAATCATGCTCTGAATATGTTTCCCATGTCAAACTATTATAAAGAATTTGAAACAACTGCAGTCCAAAAACCGGATTTATCAAAACTGAAATGGAGAACCATTCCGATTGAATCAATTTTATATTTTGAAGAAATGGGTGAATTACGAAAATATACGACAGTATCAGGCGGAGGAAGTTCGCTGAAAGGAGCTTTGCTCGGCTATATGGCGGCCTCTGATGCTGGAGCGATAATTGGCAGCAGAGAACCGGTGAAAACAGAAGTCATTTCGGAAGATGACCGTAAAATAGAATTAATTTATAAAAATTCCGAAGATGAAATTGAAAATTTAGAATTCACACATGATGCTTACGAAGCGCTTAAAGAGTTAATTCCTTCAAAAGATATGAGAAGAATCATCAGATTGAATATGTTAGACGGTGATAATAAGGCTGTCAGGAATGAGAGCAGAGAGGATGAGAATACAAAAAAAGAGAATAGAAAGAATGAGGTTTCTTCCGCTGATAATATCAAGGCTAAATTAAGACAGCTGAATGAAATGAAGAAAGAAGGACTTATTTCTGATGAGGAATTTGCAAAACAAAAAGAACGAATCTTAAATTCATTTTGAATAAAATGATAAAGAAGAATGGACGAGACAGAAATAGATAAACAGAAAAAGAAAAAAGCAAAGTGAAAGGAGAATACAAATGAAAACATGCCCAAAATGCGGCGAACTTCTGGGAGATTCCGTAAAAACATGTATTAAGTGCAGGTACAATTTTGAATACGGACGAATTATAACGGCGGAAGAAGCAGCTGAGCAGAGAAACAAACAGGAGGAACAGAAGCAAAAGCATCTGGAAGAAGCCAAATTAAGAGAAGAATACAAAAAGGTACAATTAATGAAGAATCCGCTTTTTGAATATAAGACAGTCGTGATAACGGATTCGATAAGCGGCCATGTGGATGTGGAGGAACTTCAGAGAACATTAGTCGAATGGTCTGAAAAGGGATGGAGACTGCATACCATCTTTACGAACGAAATCGGTAAGAGCACTTCTTCTGTTTCTGTGGGCGGATATTCTTCCGGCACGAATGCAACGATAGACCAGATTGTTATGATATTTGAGAGATGTATAAAAGCTGAAAACCGTTCGGAAACCTGAATTTTCAGGCTTGTTTATTTTATAGGAAATTGCGACAGTGTAAATCATTCAAGGAGAATGCGAAGCATTCTCAGAGTTTGCCGCAGGCATACTCTTAATGTCCGCTGCCGAGCGACGATTTTTTACAAATTGGAAAGGAGTAGTATGAAAAAATTAGGTTTTGGTTTTATGAGACTTCCGCTGTTAAATCCGTCGGATGATACGTCCATTGATTTGGAACAGGTCAAAAAGATGGTGGATGTCTTTATGGAAAAAGGATTTACTTATTTTGACACCGCATGGATGTATTGTGGTTTTCAGAGTGAAAGTACGATAAAGAAGGCAGTCGTAGAGCGTTATCCGAGGGAAGCTTTTACGGTGGCGACGAAGCTTCATGCGGGATTTTTTAACTCGCTGGAAGACTGCGACCACGTTTTCGCGGAACAGCAAAGGAAAACGGGCGTCTCTTATTTCGACTATTATCTGTTACACGGGATTACGGCGGCGCAATATCCGAAATTTGAAAATGTGGGTTGTTTTGACTGGCTTTTGCGAAAGAAGGAGCAGGGGCTTGTGAAACATGTCGGTTTTTCTTTTCATGACAGCGCCGAACTTCTTGACCGGATTCTGACGGAACAGCCGGAGATGGAGTTCGTACAGCTTCAGTTAAATTATCTGGACTGGAACAGCGAATGGATTCAGTCGCGCAAGTGTTACGAAACGGCGGTAAAACACGGGGTATCGGTTATCGTGATGGAACCGGTGAAGGGCGGCACGCTGGCGAATGTGCCGGAAGAGGTGGAAGCGCTTTTTCAGGAGTACGATGCGGAAAAGTCCGTTTCTTCCTGGGCAATCCGATTTGCGGCTTCGCTCGATAACGTAATGATGGTTTTGTCCGGTATGAGCAATATGGAGCAGATAGTCGATAATACGGGATATATGGAGAACTTTCAGCCTTTCTGTCCGGAAGAAGAAGCGCTGGTGCACAAAGCGGCGGATATCATTAACGCGAAAATCGCGGTTCCCTGCACGGGCTGTTCTTATTGTACGTCGGGATGCCCGAAACATATCGCGATTCCACAGTATTTTTCACTGTATAATGAAGAAATGCGCGAAACTGCAGAAAAACAGTGGACGGCGAATAAAGACAGTTACGGAAGGCTGAGCAGAACTTTCGGAAAGGCGGGAGACTGTATTGCGTGCCGCCGCTGTGAGGGAATCTGTCCGCAGCATCTGCCGATTGTGGAGCATTTGAAGGCGGTTGCGGGACATTTTGAGGCATAAGTGTTTTGTAACGTTAAGCGAAGGGCGGTCAGGCCGCCCTTCTGATTGTTGCGTTTCCCGATAAATATCCTGCAATGTGTCCGTGCAGTCGGACAGTACGGCTTCGACGGATTCTTTTTCCTTTTTACCGACAACGAGCAACACGGTAAAGAAAGATTCTCTCGGGTAAATGGTGCAAAGGTTCTTGCCTGCTTTTCTGAATTTGATATTCCATCCGGGTTCCCAACTGCAGGAACTGTATTCTATTTTTTCCTTACACTGAAATGTTTCCATGAGTTTTGAACAAAATTTGGTAAATACCGGATTTCCGATATAATCTCCGAGTTCTTTTAAGGTCGGACAAACGCCGCGGTCCTTTATATCAATCATGCGCAAAGCCTCCAGTCAGTATTGATACCGTTTCCGATGTTTTACGAACATCGCAGCCGACAGGATAAGCGCCATCAATTCCGCCGCCGGCGTAGCGAGCCAGATACCGTTTACGCCGAGAATGGCGGGAAGGATAAGCATGGTAATCAGCATGAATACGAAGGAGCGGGAAAAAGCAAGGACTGCCGACACGATGCCGTTTGACAGGGCCGTAAACATACCGCTCGCAAAGATATTAAAGCCGATAAAAAGCAGCGCCAGGGTGCAGATGCGGTTTCCGGTCACGGCAAGGTCATGCACCGGGTTGTCCGGGCGGGCAAAGACAGATACCAGAGGTTTTGTCGCTGCAAAAGAAGCCGCTGCCGTAACGAGGGAAATAACAGCAATTATTTTCAGACTGACCGCGACGAGCTTTTTCAGTTTTTCATGGTTCTTTTCTCCGTAACAGTAGCTGAGCATGGGAGCCACGCCATAGGAATAGCCGGTATAGAGAGAGCTTGCGAACATCAGGACATACATGATAACGGTCACGGCGGCGACGCCGTTTTCACCGACATAGTGCAGCATTGTCCAGTTGAACATCATCGTAACAATGCCTGTAATCAACGCCGTTGCCATTTCGGAGCAGCCGTTTGCCGCAGCATTTACAAGCACTTTGAACCGGAAGGACGGTTTCGTAAAATGAAGCAGGTTCTTCTTTTGGCTGAATACGAACAGGCCTGCAACGGCCGTTACGGAGTAGCCAAGACCTGTGGCAATGGCTGCGCCTTCGATTCCCATATGAAAGAGCGCGATGAAAAGATAATCGAGAATCATATTCAGGACGCCGCCCGAAACGGAGCATAGGAGAGAAAGGCTCGCTTTTTCCGAAGCAATCATATAGAGCGTGAAATTGTTCATAAGCAGAATGGGGATGGTAAACAGCAGATAACGGCTGAGATACCGGGTACAGTAACCGGCAACTTCCCCGGAAAGCCCCATATTTCCAAAAATATTTTCCATGACCAGATAGCCGAGCAGGCTCATAATAAGGCCGACCGCCACATTGACGATTATCAGGAAAGTGAAATCTTCTCTGGCTTCTTTCGGTTTCTGTTCTCCTATTTTTTTCATAATGACCGCGCTGCCGCCGGTAGCGAGCATGGTAGAAATTGCGGTTACCAGCTGGATTACCGGAGCGGTCAGGTTGATGGCCGAAAGCGCGTCCGTACCAATCAGGTTTGACACGAACAGGCCGTCAACCATTGTATAAAAAGACATAAAGACCGACATTGCAATGGTCGGAATGGCAAATTTGAGAATGTTTTTTAAAGTTACGGGTTTCTTGTATGCGTTTTGATTTTCCATTGTATGATTCCTTTCTGTCTGCAGCTTGTTTTTCCCGGGTATGTGCTTTATAATAGACCGTACAGTAACTGTACAGTCAAGAGAGGATTTGAAAAGATGGAGAAAAAAAGAAAAATGCTCACAATCGGCCAGTTTGCGGCCCTGCACGGCATCAATAAGAAAACACTGATGTGGTATGACGAAATCGGACTGTTTCGACCTGCGATGATTCATCCGGAAAACGGATACCGGTATTACAGCTATTATCAGAGTTCCATATTGGAGACGATTTTGCTGCTGCGGGAGCTGAACGTCTCGATTGACGAAATCCAGGTTTTTATGAAGGACCGTTCCGCAGAAAGTCTGGAACAGCTTTTGCGGGAAAAAATAGAAGATTTGGACCGGGATATGGCATATTTAAAGGCGGTCCGAAAAAAGTTGTCTTACCACTGTCAGAACATGGCGACATTGTTGACGATGGATTTATCGGAAATCAGCATCGTTCCCAAAAAAGAAAGCTGCCTGGTTACCGTGGCAATCGATAAGGACACGTCTTTTGACAAGCAGGTGGAAATGATTACCGCGGAAACGAAAAAGTACCAGCTGCGCCGCCTGCACGATGCTTCTTATGGGACGATGATAGCGGTCGAAAGCCTTTATAAAGGGAATTTTACAGATTATTCCAGACTGTTCATCGAAATCCCTTTTCCCATTCAGAAAAAGGGGCTGCACATACAGCCTGCGGGAGACTATATCCGGGCTTTTTACAGAGAATCTCCGGAGAATGCGGCGCTTTGTTACCGGAAGATATTTGCGTATGCCGAAGAACATGGCCTGACATTATCGGGATTTTCGTATGAAATTATCCTTAACGAGAATGTAATTGACCGAATGGAGGATGCCGTCGTTCAGATAGAAATACCTTGCAGGCACGGTTTATTTTGATGACGAAACGGCAGCGGCTGCGAAAGATGCTCTTAATAATTTCCCTTTTATGTTTTCCGGTCACCCTGTATTATTTTAGCCCGGCGCTGATTATTAACGCGGGCCTTGCCGGCATTATCAACGGAAGTTTTCTCGTGTTTGTTATGATGTTTCTTTTTTCCATCCCATTTGGCCGTTTGTTCTGCGCCTGTCTGTGTCCGGCAGGGGGATTACAGGAATGTGCATTCGCAGTAAATGAGAGAAGCCCGAAGCAGGGATGGCGTCTGCGTATGAAATATGTCATATGGGCAGTCTGGCTGACGGCGGTCATTTGCTGCTATCTGGCAGGCGGCGGCATCATGACGGTGGATTTTTTCTTCGCGACGGAGCATGGCATTTCGGTCTCGTCGATACAGAGTTATCTCATCTATTACGGCATCGTCTTCCTGATTCTGATTCCGGCTCTCTTGTGCGGAAAAAGAGCTTTCTGCCATTATTTTTGCTGGATGGCTCCGTTTATGACGCTTGGCATAAAGCTGCGGCGATTTCTCCACCTTCCGGGATTACATATTCGGGCAAAAAGACCAGAACAGTGCGTTTCCTGCGGGAAATGCGAGAAAGTCTGCCCCATGAGCATTGCCATTTTGGAGGAAGTTCGAAACGGCCAAATCGGAAGCAGCGAGTGCATTCAGTGCGGCGTCTGTATTGACAACTGCCCTTGTGGCGTATTATCGTATGAGATAAGAGGCGAACAAGGGGGTAATCATGGCATCGGAAAAAAAACTGGACTGTGTGATTCTGGGGCTGCTAAGCCACGAAGAACTGACGGGTTACGAGATTAAGAAGCGGATGGATACGACGCTGAAATATTTCTGGGGAGCGAGCTATGGCAGCATATATCCTACCCTGAGCGGTCTCGTGGAACGCGGGTTTGCCGCTAAAAGAGACGCCGGAGAAAACAAACGGAATAAGTTTATCTATACGATAACGGAAGAGGGACGGCATTATCTGAAAGCGTGGTTAAAGAATCCGGTCGAAAAAGATGAACTGCGCTATGAAACGCTGTTAAAACTTTTTTTTGGAAAAGAGCAGGGGGCGGAACAGGCGCTGATACATATCGGAGCTTTCCGGGAAAATGTTTTGCGGGAACTGCCCTATCTTCTCGGCGCAAGAAAGGTGCTGCAGGAACACCTTGACGAGGATGAGGCACACAAATATTATCTGCTTACTGTGGAATTTGGCATCAGGACTTATCAGACTTATCTGGAATGGTGTGAAATGGCGGAAGAAATGCTGCGCGGCTGAGGGCGGAAAACGCCCGGATGAAGCAGCGGCCGGAACCGGCCGCGGAAAGGTACGGGACAGAGATGGAAGATTACGAATGGATGAAACAGAAGGTAATGCGTGCAAGCTTCCGGGCAGTATTGCGCAAAGACAGCGGAGAAGAACAGGCCGGCGCCGCGTTTTGCCTGTGCCGGAAAGCGTTTGTACAGGCAAAAGAGGAACACAGGCTGCTGACCGCATCCCTCTACCGCTATGGAAGATTCCTTTTTCTCTATACAGAGGGGGTCGGGGAAGAGGTCGTTCCGGACAAACTCTGCACTTTTCTGGAACCTTTTCTCCAAAGCCATGCAGAGACGGTGGAAGCGCCGGACCGTGACAGGCGTTGGATTCGCATGCAGCCTTATTATTACCATGCCGTTCCAGAAAGTGCGGAAATATGGATGCAGGGCCGGAAGCCGACGCTGCGCCGGGGGCGGATTGCGCTGCTTGCCCCCGAAAAATGGGAAAGCTATATGGGACATCATCTGGCATTGATGCGGGAAGGACTTATTGAAGGAGACCGGTATCATTTTATCTGCCTGCATGAGAATATCCTGTTTTCCTATTTTGAGGAACCGAAGACCTTGACAAATCTGCAAAAGGCGGAAGCGGCGGACAGCGCCGCACTAAAGGCATGGCTTCTGACGGACCCGGAGAGCCATTTTATGCGGTTTGCGCCCGGACAGGGGCCGGGACCGGATGAGAATTTCGTCTTCCTGCCCTGTGTGGCGGACAGTCAGTTTGTCAAAGATGAGAGCGTAGATGAGAAGGCCGCTGATGCGGCGGAGTGAGAGGAAAATATGAAACTGATACGAAAGATAAAGGAAGTCGGCCTTAAAAATGTGCTCGTCGGCGGATGGAAACGGATAAAATACGGAAAACTGATTAAAAAATATCATTTTGACTCATGGCATTTAAGCCCTTACGAGTGGAAGGAATATGCACAGGCGTGTGTGAACTATATCAATGCGGATAACGGCAGAACCGTCGTCGATATCGGCTGCGGCCTGGGCGGAATCTTACAGCATGTGAAGGCGGAAAAAAGAATTGGCCTGGACCTGCATGAAGAAGTGATACTGGCGGCGCGCGAACTGAACGATAAAACGATTACCTGGCGGACCGGCAGCTTTGACGCGCTTGTCGAAAAGCCGGTGGATTATCTTGTTACGTTGAATTTTATGCACGGCGGAACGGAAGAGACCTGGAGAGAACCCTACCATACGGCGGCGAAAAGAAACGACGTCCGCCGTTTTATCGTCGATACCGTTCCGGAAGGCGGCGGAAGCCATTTTCTCCACTGGGACAAAATTCTGCCGGATAATTACCGGAGAGTCGAACGGCTTGGCCCGTTCCTCAGCGGAAGATATGTGGAGATTTGGGAGAAGACGGAGCGATGAAAAAGGAGTGCCGTGATTAAAATGACTGAAATACGATATGTAAAAAAAGAAGACGAACCATTCTGGTATCGGCTGGACAAACATTTACCGAAGGCTGAATTTGAAGAAAAAGGCCGGACCAGAAGAGGATATGTCATATTACTTGACGGCACGCCGGCAGGTTTGCTCCGATACAGCCTGTTTTGGGATAACACACCGTTTTGCAATATGCTTTTCATAGATGAAAAATACCAGAGAAAAGGCTGCGGCAGACAGTTGATGGAATATTGGGAAAACGATATGAAAGAACAGGGGTATACGATGCTGTTGACTTCTACGCAGGCAGATGAAACGGCGCAGCATTTTTACCGTAAGCAGGGCTATAAAGACTGCGGCGGTTTCATCATTGACATTCCCGGATTTGCACAGCCTATGGAACTGTTCTTTATCAAGGAAATCTGATTTCAGGGAAACTGGCATAAGGAAACTGACATAAAACTGACATAAGGAAATCTGACGGCTTGACATATTTATCCCCATGTGCTATTCTTAGAAAAATTTAAAAGCTCAGAACAGAGAAAGGTTTTTTTATGCAGAATCCGCAGAACACAGGAAATTACATGTACATGTATTACGGACGTACTTATCTGTAACTTGAAGCCGCAAGGTGCACAGTTACGGAAGGCAGGTCTGATGTGTCTGTGCATGAAAACGGTAATGCGGATGGAGAGTTCTGTTTGTTATATGTAAGAAAATAAAACTGCCATTTATACTGAAATGCACCGGACACATCTCATGTCCGGTGTTTTTTGCGTTGTGAAAGGAAATATCTCTGACGATTATGATATGTGCTTTTTCCGTACGGATGACGGCAGCCGTTTGAAGGCTGAAAGAGCACACTGAGCAGAAAGAGAGGATTTGGATGAATTTATCAAATGGTACAGAAGTTACGGCAGCTGTTTATCAAGAACAGGATGCGGAAGAAATTGTCAGCCTCATTGCGAGGAATTTTCGGGAGGTCAATGTCAAAGATTACGGAGCGGAAGCGATGGAAGCGCTTGTGGCTTCCCATGATGTGGACTGGTTCAAAGGCGTTGCGTCATATGCCCATGTTTATGTTTTTCGGAATGAAGGGAAAATTGTCGGCGTCGGCTCTATTTCCAGTTTTTGGGGAAGTCCGACGGAAAGCATTCTGCTCACGGTTTTTGTGCTTCCGGAGCTGCATCATCAGGGAATCGGCAATTTTATCATTGATACACTGGAAGCTGACGAACTGTTTCTGCGGGCGGACAGAATCGAAATTCCGGCGTCTGTAACCGCCGTTGAATTTTACCGGAAAAGGGGATACGATTACAAAAACGGCGTCCGGGAGCTTGATGAGGAACAGCACTATCGTCTGGAGAAATTCAGGAAGGATATTACGCTGCAGAAAGCGGGCGAAGAGGATGCGGAGCTTCTTCATGCGATGCAGGTAGAGGCATTCCGGGAACTGCTTGACCGCTATCAGGATTACGATACCAATCCGGCAGGCGAAACGGTTGAAAAAGTATTGTTCCGCCTGAAACAGGAATTTACCTATTTTTATTTTATCTGCCTGAATGGGCGGAAGGCAGGAGCGGTACGCGTTGTAGACAGAAAGGAAGCGGGCGGCAATAAACGGATTTCACCGATTTTTGTTTTGCCCGAATTTCAGGGAAAAGGTATTGCGCAGGAGGCAATCCGGCTGTGCGAGGCATTGCACGGAAACGGACACTGGGAACTTTCCACCATTTTGCAGGAAAAAAGGAACTGTTACCTGTATGAAAAAATGGGATATCATAAGACCGGAGAAACAAAAACGGTAAATGAGAGAATGACGTTGGTTTTTTATGAGAAATAGGATATTATGGTTATAGAAAAAGGAAGAAGAAATTATTTAAGTATACAATGGATTGATTGCGAATTGGAGAGGAGAAGACAACATGAAAATTGCGGTTACTTATGAAAACGGAGAGATATTTCAGCATTTCGGCCATACGGAGCAGTTTAAAATCTATGAAGTAGAAAAAGGCCGGATTCAGAAAGAAGAAATTGTAAGCACGAATGGAAACGGACATGGTGCGCTTTCCGGATTTTTAGCGGCGCAGGGCGTAGACACGCTGCTTTGCGGCGGAATCGGAGGCGGCGCACGCGAAGCGCTTAACGCGGCCGGAATCAGGCTGTATGGCGGCATAGCCGGGGCTGCGGACGATGCGGTGAAAGCCTTTTTGGCCGGAACACTTGACTATAATCCCGATGTACAGTGCAGTCATCACGCGCATGGCGGCGAAGAGAAACACAGATGTTTCGGAAACGGAGGCTGTCATTGATTGGATTATATTTTAGCGGAACCGGGAATACCAGATATTGCGTGGAAACTTTCCTGAAAGAATATGATGCCGATGCCCGGTCTTTTTCCATAGAAGAAGAGCAGGCATCGCGCCATGTCAAAGAACAGGAAGAAATCGTTTTTGGATACTCCGTACAGTACAGCAATATCCCCAAAATGGTGCAGGATTATATTGCGGATAACAGCGATGTATGGCAAGGTAAGAAAGTCTTTGTAATTGCCACAATGGGGATGTTCAGCGGTGACGGCGCGGGGATGCTGGCCCGCCTGCTGGCAAAACATGGGGCGGTCATTCTCGGCGGCCTTCACCTGAAAATGCCCGACAGCATTTGTGATGTCAAAGTGCTGAAAAAAACATTGCCTGAAAATCAGCGGCTTGTGAAAAAAGCGGAACAGAAAACCAAAATTGCCGCAAACCGCTTAAAAAGCGGAAACCCGACCAGGGAAGGGCTTGGAATTGCAAGCCGTCTGGCCGGTTTACTCGGCCAACGATTGTATTTTTATCATATGACCCGGAAATATTCGGATAAGCTGAAAATCAATGCGGACAAATGTATCGGCTGCGGGAAATGTGTCGACCTGTGCCCGATGAAAAACATTTACATAGAAAACGGAAAAGCCGCGGCGGGCAGCAGGTGTACGATGTGCTACCGGTGCATCAACAATTGCCCGGTGCAGGCCGTTACCCTGTTAGGGAAGTCGGTAATCGTGCAGGGAGGAATTGAAAAGTATCTGCAGGTGAAAGAGTAGGAAGAAGTGGGCTTCAAGCTATGCTTACAGAAGCAGAAAAAGGCAATATCGGAACAATTATTTCCATGTGAGGCGGGGAACATTATGAAAAAGAGGAAACTGCATTACGTTTGCCGTTAGGACAGGTGGTCGAAGTTGACTCTCCCATATTGGATTTTAAGTCCCTTTATTCTCTTTTAAGTGATAACTTTCAGGTTGCGGTTGTAGAGAAATTCGGATATGGTTTCAGCGATGTTGTTGATAAGGACAGAAGTATTGATTCGATACTCGAAGACACAAGAACTGCTCTTGCCGCCGCAGGATTAAATGCGCTCTATGTCCTTTGTCCCCACTCAATGTCAGGACTTGAAGCCCTGTATTGGGCGCAGAAATATCCTGATGAGGTATCTGCCATTATTGGACTGGATATGGCTGTGCCGGAGTATTATGACAGCATGAACATAAATATACCGATTATGCGCATTGCAAGTTGGGCGGCTAATCTGGGCGTCACTCGTTTTATACCGGGCATTTCGGACAGTGACGCTATAAAGAATGGTACATTATCCGATGATGAAAAAGAAATCTATCGAGCCATTTTTTACAGTCGGACAGCAACTGTGACAATGATAAACGAAACTGAACGAGTAAAGGAAAACGCTGAAAAAGTGAGCAGTATGGGTGCTCCACAGCTCCCGGTGTTATTATTTATTTCAGACGGTTCTGGTGGGACTGGCTTTGATAAAGAAACATGGAGGAAAATTCCAAAAGAATATATAGCACAGATTGATAAAGGGGAATATATAGAATTAAACTGTCCGCATTATGTTCATGATTACGAGTATAAAACAATAAGTGAAAATATCATTGCATTCTTATTGGAACGATAAAATTCGGTTTGCCGGGATAATCAAAACTGAAAAAAGATTACAGAAAATATAAGAAATATAAAACATGACGTTAGATGTCAGGTTATGCTTGATACACTGTTTCCCATAGGAGGCGCTAAGATGAAATATGAATGGAGAAAGCACGAAAAAGCTCTGTACGGAGCAAAAAGCATACCGGCTTTCGTAGATATACCCGCGCAAAATTTTATTATGATGAAGGGAAGCGGAAATCCTAACGATACAGATTTTTCAGATAGGGTAGCTGCGCTCTATTCATTAGCGTATGCCATTAAAATGGGTTATAAATCTACGGCAGCGAAAAACATGTTATCAAATGAAATCCAAGACTTTACGGTTTATCCTTTAGAGGGTATCTGGAGACAGAAAAACGCTGATACGGAATCTGTTGCCGGTAAACTCATAAAAGAAAATCTGGAATATACCATTATGATACGTCAGCCGGCCTTTATCACAGCGGAAATGGTATGTGCCGCATTGGAAAAGATAAAAGTTAAAAAGCCAAATCGACTGTATGAAGAAATGATTTTTGATACGATACATGACGGAAAATGTGTTGAAATTCTGCATATCGGCTCATATGACAATGAACCATTCTCTTTTGAGCAAATGGATAGATTTGCAGAAGAAAACGGTTTACAACGGATAACGGATTGTCATAGAGAAATCTATTTGACTAACAGAACAAAAGAGGATAAGCTCAAAACAATTTTGAGGTATAAGGTAAATTAGTGAACAGCAAACCTGAAAGGGAGCTTCAGAACGAAAGCCGGCAGCGTGACAGGCAGCAAAACAGGACTAAGCGGAAGGAAAGAATTGCAAAATAATGCGCAACTGGTATTTGCTTTTTAGCGCTTGCCAGATTCTTTATTCCTTTTGCCATATACTTTATAATGGCAATAAGGAGGAGAGTTTTTATGAATATGAATATGATATCGAAATACTTACGATTTTTGCGTAAAGGTCATAACTACACACAAGACGATTTAGCAAAAAAATTAAACATATCGAGACAGGCAGTATCGAAATGGGAAACAGGAACGGCTATCCCCGACTTAGAAGTTTTGCTGAAAATTTCCAAATTATATGACATCACGATAAATGACCTGTTAGAACCAAAGATACAGCCACAGAAGATAACGGATTTTGAGCAGATTTCATCAATTCCTGAAAAGGAACTGAAAGAAGTGTTAGAACAGTTTGACACTAATTCGCTTGTAACAGCTTTCATGGGGGCATCTCCCGAAACGAATCGTTTTTGTGAAAGACTGTTTCCTGATATAGATTTTGAAATGGCAAGAAAAAGTATAGGCAGAATCAGAATAGAAACTGTTGAGGATATGCAGAACCAAATAATTGCTATGATAAATTTGCAGGCGGTACAGGAAAGCGTAAAGGAAACTGAAAAGATTGATTAAACAGCGTAAAGGCGCATGGAACAGTAAATTGTAAACCATGCGTTTTTTGCGCCTGAAAAGAGGAGTATGAGAGAAAACAGGTAAAAATAGACAAAAAATCAGCAAAATTCGACAAGGATGAAGGATGTGGAGGGGATGAGTTTTGCAGGAAGGGGTGGTATAATTTGATATAGAAATGTAACAATCAACATTACCTGACGGATAATCCGGTATTATCGGGCAGGGGTGGGAATATGCCGAATATAACGCT